>SMEQ01000124.1_pt1 | contig 24244 bp, 20 predicted proteins | sample 2456281 | NCBI WGS metagenome assembly SMEQ01 (sample SAMN10132596, study PRJNA489261) | soil metagenome | isolation source: day1 antibiotic-loamy sand soil ammended with raw manure from dairy cow... | place: USA | collected 2015-04-01
TTGGTTGTTGATCGTAGTGGTAGGTGTTGCACTTATTGCTTTCATCCTTCCAGAATTAACAAAAGGTAGTACACCTGATTTCGGTCCAGGTTCAGTTGACGGTAAAAAAGTGAATCAAGAACTTTATAGCCAGCGAGTGATGGAAGTGGGAATGATGGATGAGCAACAAGCTGCCCAACAACAAAGACCTTATACTCCGCAAGATCAAGAAAATTCTCAAGATAAAGCGTGGGGTTCTATTGTTGAAGACATGATTTTCAACAAAGAATACGAGGCTTTAGGAATAGAAGTAAGTCAACGAGAAATTGACGCATACTTATACGGTACGGACGGTTTCACGGTGATGCCTGATTTGGCGCAATCATTTAGTGACTCTACGGGACAATTCAATGCACGTTTGTTGGAACAACGAATCAAACAAATGGAAGAGTCTAACGATCCAAATGAAGTGGCTCAGTGGGAACAAAATAAACGTGATTTGCGCAAGCAACGAAAAGCGGATAAATACTTCCAATTGATTTCTCAAGGAGTTTATGTGACCAATCTGGAAGCAGAGGACGAGTACAATGCTCAAAAAGAAATCAAGAGTGTTTCTTACATTGCAAAAAGATACAGTGAGATTCCAGATGAGGACATCAAGGTTTCAGATGATGCATTGAAAAAATATTTCGATACACACAAAAACGAAAAGAAATGGGAAGCAAGAGCATCTCGTACTGTAAAATACTTTGAAATTGCGATTGCACCTTCTCAAGAAGACATTCAAAAGTTTGACGATGATTTAGCTAAAATTAAAACACAATTTCAAACTGCTAAAAACGACAGCCTTTTTGTTTTGTCAAACAGTGAGTTGAAGGCATTTTCTAGTACACACGATGCTACTTTCAGACCAGAAGGTGATCCAAAAGCAAGACAAGGAATGACGTATCCAGCAAGTATGGATTCTGTTTTCAAGAATGCTTCTATCGGAGATGTAGTAGGACCATACGAAGACCAAGGGGTGATGAGAATGGCTAAAATCTTAGATTTTAACAAATATTCATTGAAAGCTCGTCACATCTTGATTAGTGCACAACAAGGAGATACAGCTTCATTTGACAAAGCGCAAAGAAAAGCGGATAGCATCATGGTGACGTTGAATAAAAACAACTTTGAGGAATACGTAACCATGTTCACAGAAGATCCAGGATCAAAAGAAACGGGTGGAGTTTACGAAGATTTCTTGGACTACGAAATGGTTCCTGAATTTTCTAAATTCATCGTTGACAAACCAGTTGGTACTATTGGAAGTGTGAAAACAAACTTTGGAATTCACATCATTGAGGTGATGGACAAAAAAGTGGTCAATTTCCCTGTGTTGGCGTTGATTCAAAAAACATTGGTTCCAAGTCAAACGACATTAGATAATGCTCAAAACGAATCATACGACATGTTGGAGTTGATGGAAAATAGCATTTCTAAAGTAAAAGGGAACAAAGCGAAAATCGAGAAATTCGAAGAGTTGGCGCGTAAGAAAAACTACTTCGTAACGCAACCGATTGTGATTATGAATGAAAGTCCAAAAGTAAATGCTTTTGAAACGCCAATGGCGAAAGATAAAATCATGAAATTGGCTTACGATCGCGGTGCGGAAGTAGGTACACTTTGTTCTTCTCCAATCAAAGATGGCGATAAATACATCATTGCGATTGTCGAATCCATTAAAACGAAAGGTACTCCAAACTTTGAGGATGTGGCTGATCAAATGAAAATGGAAGTCATTAAAGAACAAAAAGCCTTGCGTTTCACTAAAATGTTGATGGGAAGTAAAACGATTGAAGCAGCTGCTCAAAAAGCAAACGCTACTGTTGCTGACGCTGAAATCACATTTGCAAACCCTCAATTCCCTGGTGCAGGATATGAACCAGCAGTAGTTGGTGCGTTGTTCTCCGGATTGAAAGACGGTCAAATGACGATTCCATTGACAGGTGAACAAGGAGTTTACTTGGTGAAATTGAACAAAACACAAAAAGCTCCGGCAGCTGCTAATTACGATGTTGAGAAACAACAAATGTTATCTGCAACACGCGGTAATGTTCAAAATGCAATTCGCCAAGCGATGTACGAGAAATCAAACGTAGTAGATAACCGTAAATTCAATTCTTTGGGATTGATGGTTGACTAATCGTTTTTGAATAAAATTTTGAAAGCCTGTCTCAAACTGAGACAGGCTTTTTTTTGTTTATTTAACCATGTGACAAAAAAACATTTTAATTGTTTATCAAAGTTAGGTATTAAAGGGTCATTTTTTCTTTAGTCTAGTATTTCAACTCAATTTTAAACTTTGACCTTTTTTCATAAGTTGTTGGACTTTTTCAGTAATTAATTTCCATGACGCTCAATGTATCTTTGTGTCATATTAATAACACAACTTAAAACACATAGAATTATGAATATTACATTAGCACAAGCAGAAAAAGCAATTGAAACAGCGAAAGGAAAAGCAATCGCGATAGACACAAAAATGAACATTGCAGTTGTTGATGCAGGAGCAAACTTGGTAGCACTTGGAAGAATGGACGGTGCGTGGTTAGGATCACTTGATATTTCCATTAAAAAAGCAAAAACAGCTCGTTATTTTGACATGAATACTGGAATTATTGGTGAATTATCTCATCCAGGTCAATCTTTGTTTAACATCGAACACTCAAACAACGGATTGATTACGTTTCCAGGTGGTATTCCAATCAAAAATGCAGCCGGTGAAATCATTGGAGCTATTGGAGTAAGTGGAAGTTGGGTTGAAAACGACCATGCAGTTGCAGAAGCTGGAGCATTAGCACTTTAATAAATCATTAATTGATAGAAGGCGGTTAATTAGCTGTAAATATCCGCTTTCTCTTTTTGGGATAAGATAAAAAACTACACCGCAGAATTTATTGGAACTTTTGCATTGGTCTTTTGTGGTGCAGGAGCAATCATTGTCAATGAACAGTCTAATGGAAGTTTAGGTTTAATTGGAATTGCTTCAACCTTCGAAATAATCGTGAATGCAATGATTTACGTGTTCGGAACATTAAAATAATCATTGATGTTGGCTTTTGAATGAATCTATTTCTAAATAATCTTATATTTGGTATAAATTCTCTTTGGAGTATACTTTGTTTGATTTATTTAATATAAACGTGTTGTTAAGATAGTTGTATAAGTCCCTGAAATTCAATTAAAACCCTGCCAAAACGCATATCAATATGGTCATATTCTCTTATCACCTAGTCAAAATCCCTTTTGCGTTGGCGATAAAAGGAATGTTTTCGAGTCCAATTCAAAAGAAAACAAAAGGTTTAATTCATGCCGAATACATGACGGCAATGACTTTGGGCTCTCCAATTTTATCTCCTTCCAGAATTCTTGTCAAACAAGTAGCAATATTTGCACAATGGGAAAATGAAGAAGCACTTGAAAACTACTTAGCGAATGAAAAATTCGGCAAAGTTTTGACCAAAGGTTGGCACGTTCGATTGGCATTTGTTAGAGAATGGGGGAAAATAAGTGGATTCAAAATACCTGAATATAAAACAAGTTTGAAAAGTTCATCATCACCAGTTGTTGCTGTTACCATTGCAAGAATGAAACCATGGGCTGTTCCCAGATTTATACATTGGGGAAGACCGGTTGAGAAATTAGTTCGGGATCACTCGGCAACCTTCCTTTCATTAGCGTCTGTTCGGTTTCCGAATACAGTTTCAACTTTTTCAATTTGGAAAACAGAAAAAGAAATGACAGACATGGTTCACGGACATAGTAAAATGGAAAAGCCTGAAAGACATTCAAATGCTATGAAAGAAAGAGAACGGAAAGATTTTCATTTTGAATTCACAACATTGAGGTTTAAGCCGCTTTCAGAACATGGAACTTGGAAAGGAATAGCAAACTATATTCCGAATCTTACTGAATAGATCATGGCAATTGCACCTCTTAAACAAAATTTTCAAGATTGGATTACGCAACAATGGGTTATACTTTTTGGTAAAAAGATAATTCCTGATCAAAATGAATGGTTGTGCGGTCCGTTTGGTAAAACAGATGGAATTGGTCAAAAATTCATTGATCAATTAGCGATAAATGAAAACTTAAAAATTGTTGAAAGTGAAAGTAATAAGGGTTTACTAACGTCCATAAAACAACTAAATTTATGTGATCACGAATTGGAGCGTTTATCCAAAGAAGTAATTGACTTTTATGAAAATACGAGCAATTACGATTTTGATTTAAAGGTTAAATGGAATCCATTTTTTAAATTTTTTGGTGGCATGGTAAAGATTTTGTTTAGTAAAAGAATTGAGCAATTAAACCTGCCGATGAATAATAACACCAAATCGAGAGAATTACAAAGTGAAATAATACAATTGGTTGATCGAAAGACCAAAGAATTAAAACGAACAATTTGGTTCAGAACATTTAAAAATACGAATGAAGTCGTTTATTCCGGGGTCTATGAAACGTGTATCATCCCGAATGGACAAACCTGTTTAAAAGCTGTTTTTCCTTTACCAAATGGGAATGCAACCGTAGTTTTAAAGCCTTCTGTAGGAAAGCATGGCGAACTAATTTTAAATTCATCAGGAACAAAAATTGGTGACAGTGGTTTTTACTTTTTACTGAAGGACTCCAAAGGGAATTTATGGACTAAATTCATCAAGTCATTTAAAGACAAGCTGGTCGTTAGTTCCAATAACAATGAAATTAAAGCAGTTCAGACATTAACTTTGTGGAATTTGAAAGTATTAGAGTTTAAATACAGCATACAAAAGCATTGCATGTAAATTTAAACTGTAATAAAAATTTTTGTAACTTTGATTCTATGGATATCAATCTTCAAACTAAAAAAATTGAATTAATTCAGTGGCTTACCACCTTGGAAGATTCTTCTGTGATTGATCAATTGATGAACATCAGAAAGAAAGATGATGCAGGTTTTTGGGATGAAAGTTCACTCATCGAGCAGAAATCAATCGAAAAAGGAATTCAGGATGCCAATGATGGCAAATTGACTTCTCACTCAACAGTCAAGAAAAAATATGAAAAGTGGTTATAATGTTCTTTGGACTGACCACGCAATTTCTGAATTAGAAGAAACCATTCATTATTTGGAAAAAAATTGGACCCAGAAAGAAATAAGAAGGTTCTTTGCTAAGCTGGATCGTACAATTGAATTAATCTCTATAAATCCGGTCGTATTTCCTGAATCATTCGAAAAAAAAGGAGTTCGAAAAGCAGTCGTTGAAAAACACAATAATCTATACTACCGAATAATTGGAAATTCCATTGAGATTCTTTCTTTATTTTCCAACCGTAAGAATCCTGAAACAAAAAGAATTTAATTTCACTTATTTAATTCAATAATTCTTTTGAAAGTTTTCATTTAATTTTTTCAATTCCTTGTTTTTATCCAAACTTTTTGCCTATCTTAAATAAGAAATAACTCAAAATAAGCTCATTTAATCACAGAAACACACATGCAAAAGCGTTGGCTCATCAAGGAATCTCCTGAAAAACAAATCATCGATCAACTTGTTTCAGACATTAAAGTAGAACCTGCGTTGGCTGCCTTGTTGGCGCAACGGGGAATTAAAAATTACGATGAAGCGCAATATTTTTTCAGACCAAAATTGGATGATTTACACGATCCTTTTTTGATGAAAGATTTGAAAAAAGCGGTCGATCGAATCAATTTGGCGATTGCCAACGGTGAGAAAATCATGCTTTTTGGCGATTACGATGTAGATGGAACTACTGCCGTTGCCGTGATGTGGAACGTGCTGATTGAGCATTATTCCAACTTGGAATTTTACATTCCAGACCGCTATACTGAAGGATATGGAATTAGCGAGCAAGGAATCAAGCACGCCAAAGCCAACGAAATTACCTTGATCATCGCGCTCGACTGCGGAATTAAATCGGTTGATAAAGTGGCGTACGCCAATTCACTGAACATTGATTTCATTGTTTGCGATCACCACTTGCCAGGCGAAGAAATTCCTGCTTGTATTGTATTGGATCCGAAACAAGCAGATTGCGCTTATCCCTTTAAAGAATTGTCGGGATGTGGTGTTGGGTTTAAATTATTGCAAGGTTTGTGCATTGAGAATGATTGGGATACCACCATCTTATTTGACCAGTTGGATTTATTGGCCATCAGCATCGGTGCAGACATTGTTCCGGTAACCGGAGAAAATCGAATTTTGTGTTTTCACGGCTTGCAATTGCTCAACCGGACTCCGCGTTTAGGTGTGCAAGAACTTTTGCGAGTTTCCAAAAAGAATTTGCCTTTGAACTTAACCGCGGTCATTTTCACCATTGCCCCAAGGATTAACGCTGCTGGTCGAATTCACTCCGGAGCAAAATCTGTTCAACTGATGATTTCAAGTGACTTGGAAGAACTCAAATCGCTTGCAACAAGTATTGAAGAAGACAATTTAGAACGAAGAGGTTTGGACAAAACCATTACCGAAGAAGCGTTGCTTTTGATTGAGCAAGATCATTCGTTTGCAGATAAAATTTCCACCGTCGTTTTCCAAGAGAATTGGCACAAAGGCGTGGTTGGAATTGTAGCTTCGCGCTTGATTGAAAGACATTATCGTCCGACCATTGTGTTGACCGAATCCAACGGCGTAGCAACCGGTTCCGCCAGAAGCATCCGCGGATTGAACATTCACGATGCGCTGGAACAATGCAGTGATTTACTCGAACAATTTGGCGGACACGAATTCGCGGCAGGAATGAGCATGCCTTTGGAAAATGTCGCGCCATTCAAAGAGCGTTTCGACCAAGTAGTTCGAAAATTGATTCAAAAAGAAGATTTGGTCCCCGAACAAATTGTTGATTATGAGTTAAAGCTGGATGAATTGTTCCTGCAGGGAGAATTGCTGAATAAAGTACCGAAATTCAAACGAATCATCGATCAATTTGAACCAACCGGTCCAGAAAACATGAAGCCGATTTTTACGTCTAGAAATGTATTCGTTTCGAACGTTCGCATTCTGAAAGAAGAACATTTGAAAGTGGTGGTTGGTCAACCCAAAACGCATGTGACGGTCGATGCCATCGGATTCAGCATGGTGGATAAAATGGATTTAATTCAAAGCGGCGAACCCTTGGATATTTTGTACACCATCGAAACCAATTCGTGGAGAGATTTGGAAACCCTTCAATTGAATTTGAAAGATATTCGGCGTTCGATTTAATATCCCTAAAAACTTCGTCCCGCACAACTAGGATTAGTAGTCATCAATCATAAAACGTAAAGTCCTCGTATGGACGACATATACTAAGGATGGAGGTCACTCCATCCATTTTCAGACAACCAACTTACGTCAAAAGTCCCGAAGGGACGGCATATCTCAAGGTAGGACGTGAGTCCTACCATTACCACGCCCCCGATTCCGCCGTTCGCCTTGGCGAACGGCAAATTCACACACGTCACATCCAAATCCACCACAAAAAAAAAGGATTGAAATCTTAAATTCCAATCCTTCTCTAATAAAATGCTATCCTATAGATTTTTATGCATATATCTCATCCAAAGCATCACAGAATAATCCTGCTGCTTTTTCTAAAATCTCAGGCGTATGCGCTTGTGAAACAAATCCAACTTCGTAACCACTTGGTCCGAGGTAAACTCCTCTTTGCAACAAAGCACTGTGTAAATGACTAAATCCTGTCATGTCGGCATCAATTTCTGAAGCTTTGCGAATCGTTTTGTTTCCAGCAAAATTCAACCAGAAAATGGAACCGATGCTCACGATTTCAAAATCATATCCTTTCGCTTTCACGTGCGCGTTGATTGGCGTGATGAAATCCAAGGTTCTTTTCGCTTGATCTTCGTAGAAGCCTGGTTTCGCACATTCTGTTAGTTGCGCAATTCCCGCAGCCATCGCCACTGGATTTCCAGATAAAGTTCCTGCTTGGTAAACGTTTCCATCTGGCGAAATACGCGCCATGATTTCTGAACTTGCACCATAGGCTCCAACTGGTAAACCACCACCGATGATCTTTCCGTAGGTCACCAAATCAGGTTTAATTCCATAATGCTCAGCAGCACCAGAGAAAGCCACTCGGAAACCAGAGATTACTTCGTCGAAAAACAATAAAATACCATTTTCTGTACAAATTTCTCTCAAAGCCAGCAAGAATGTTTTTTCTTGTAAAAGCAATCCGTTGTTTGCTGGAATCGGTTCAATAATCGCACATGCAATTTGATTTTTGTATTCCGCAACGCATTTTTTCAATGCTTCAATATCATTCAAAGGTAAAACCAATGTTTCTTGCGCAAAACTATCCGGCACACCGGCGCTGGAAGATTGACCCAAAGTTACCAAACCACTTCCGGCATTCACCAAAAGCGAATCGGAGTGACCGTGATAACAACCGTCGAATTTAATGACTTTATCTTTTCCTGTAAATCCACGAGCCAAACGCAATGCAGACATCACCGCTTCGGTTCCAGAACTTACAAATCTTATTTTATCGATGAACGGATTTCTTGCTAGAATCAATTCCGCCAATTCATTTTCCAAACGCGTTGGCGCACCAAAACTAGAACCGTTCTGCAAAGCACCAACAATTTTGTCGTACACTTTTGGATGATTATGACCCAAAATCAACGGCCCCCAACTTCCACAAAAATCAATGAATTCGTTGTCGTCTTCATCGGTAATGATACAACCATTTCCTTTTTTGATAAAAAGTGGTGCACCACTAACAGATTTAAAAGCGCGAACTGGAGAGTTTACGCCACCTGGGAAATAGGTTTTTGACTTTTCAAATAGCGATTCAGATGTTGTTCTTTTTATAGACATGTATTGAAATATTATCGTGTTTAATTGAGGACAAAATTAACCATTATATTCTTTAGTATTGTCAGGCTAGTGTCATTCTACTCTTTGTTTCGAAAAGCGATTCAAAAGTATATTCATAAAAAAAGCCCCCAATTTGGAGGCTTTTAAAAGATAGATTATGATCTATTGAAAAATTACATTTTCAGTAGAAATATTTCCGTTGTGATCTGTTACTTTCAAGATGTAAGAACCAGATTTGATCGTCCCTCTATTCAATTGAATGGAAGCTTCCGTTGAAGTTTGTGTTGAAATAACTCTTCCAGTTAAGTCAATTAATTGAACGATATGTTTTCCTTCAGAAGTGAAGTTTACAGTTAAGACCGCATCTGCAGGATTTGGATAAACATTTTGAATCGTGTTTTTCTCTACGTCATTCACTGCTAATTCTTCACAGAAAGTAGAAGGAACGTTTCCTGTACAAGGTGCATAAACATATAAATCAGCTGATCCTACCGGTGCATTTGCAGGTTGAAGTGGTGCTTCAGTACACCCCATAGTTTTTACCAAGAAATCCGTTACAAAATTAATGGTGGTATCCATGTATGCTAATCCTGTTGGAGTATTTGCGTTGTACGGAACGTGACCTGCACCGTTTAAGGTGTAGAGATCAGATTCAACTCCAAGACCCTGAGCTTGTTCGTGAATCATTCTACTTCCATCCAAGTAAAGCAATGGAATTCCAGGGTTTACTTGTCCACGGTTGTATTTAACGGTTCCATCATTTGTTCCGTGAACAGAAACCACAGGAACATCTCCTGCTTCCATCCATCCGTAACGTGCCAAAGCACCACACAAGTTAATCACACCGGAAACTTTAGAAGAATAGCAAGGGTGACCACTATTTCCTTCAATGCCACCTAGTGTTGCAATTGAAGCTGGCGACATGTAGTATTCCAACTCACACGTTTTGTCTAAATATCCAACATGCAACGCGGTAATCGCACCGGCAGAACTTCCACCTACAAAAACCTGATTGGTGTCAATTTTATACGTGTTGGTACCATCTCTGCTGTCTTTGTTGAAAAAACGCACTGCAGCTTTCATGTCTTGTACTGCGCGAGCAACTGCGTCAATGGCTCTTAATGAGTCAATAGGAAATCCCAAACGATAGTTGATGGAAGCACAAGCATATCCTTTTTTAGCGAACGCTTTACACATGAACTCCATGTCATAGTCTGTTCTGGAACCAGAGATAAAACTTCCTCCGTGTGCTAAAATGATCAATGGACGAGCGTCTAAAGTGTCGCCAGTTGGTTCGTAGAAATCCAGTTTTAAAATCGTATTTGCATTGGATGCACTGATGTTTTGACCGTAAACGATGTCGTTGGTTCTGGTGAAATCTGTAAACACGTCTGACGCGTATCTTCCATCGGTGCACTGTGCCTGCGAAAAAGAAGTTCCCACGAGAAGCGTTAACAATAGAGTACTGATTTTTTTCATAGTTTTAAGTATTAAATTAGTGAATTCGAATAAAATCGGATAAACATTTTTTCATATAGAAAGTATAAATTTAGAATTAATAATTCAAAAAGCAGAATTATAGCCTGTTAATTTGGTATTTAATAATTGAATTGCCCATTTACTTCCCGAATCTAATTGAGATTGGCATCTTTTCGAAATTGATCTATTTATTATCGTTCCTTATTTCCTTCTTTTGAAAACCAGAAGGACTGAAATCATTTAAAAAAACAATTCGTCCTCTTTTTAAAAATCCAGGAGCCGGTGTCATTATTCACGCACATACCAATGTCATCCCTTCGGGATTCAAGGATTTAGTGATGTATCGTATGTTAGAATAATATCATCCTTCGGGATTATTGACTTAACCTGTTTCTTTTGTGCTCCATTGCTTTTTTTCGGAAGCTTCTCAATTATTATTAGACCAAAAAGCAGAGCCACACAAAAGAATCTCTTGACGGTTTACGGGAAACATCTAGGAAATTCAATTTAATAATTCAAGCGTCCAAATCAACTGTTTATGATGATTCAAAAGTCATTACTTCACGTAATCTTGCTTTTGAACCAACATGTATTGGTCACTTTCCAATTTGATGTAGCCGTAATCGTAGCAGAAAAAATATTGTCCGCCCTTTTGTGTCGTGTAGATGTTGGTGTAATAATGGAAATTAAATCCCTCTTCTGCCAAGGTAATTCCGTCAATGGTCTTTTTTCCATTGGGATTTAATTTGGCGAGAATGCGTCTGTTTTTTCTTAAAATCCCGTTGATGCGACGAACATACTGATTGGAGTCGGTATTCAACTTATTGTTGAATGCATTTCGACACAAATCAGAGCAAAACTTTTGATCCATTCGTCCAAATAACTTTCCGTCACATTCTAAACAAACTCTCTTTTCCATACAGTTAGGTTTCGGATACTACCAACAAGGTTAACAATATTTAACAAGCAAAGCAAGTCTTAAACTGTTAAAAATTAAGATATTTACGTTTCAAAATAGCAATACTCCATGTTAGATATTGAAAATGTTAACTTGTCAGTTTCAGAACATTTAAAAGAATTATCAGCCAAAATTCTTCAAGAAAATATTCACTTACAACGTTTAAAGTCAGAAATTAATCAAACCATTATTGGTCAAGAGTATATGATTGACCGTTTAATCATTGCACTTTTGGCAGACGGACATGTTTTGCTAGAAGGGGTGCCAGGGCTTGCGAAAACACTCGCCATTAAAACACTTGCAGATGCTTTAGACTCTCTATTCAACCGCATTCAATTTACGCCTGATTTGCTTCCAGCAGACATTACCGGCACCTTGATTTACAATCAAAAACAAGAGACCTTTACCGTTAAAAAAGGACCGATATTTGCCAATTTTATTTTAGCAGATGAAATTAATCGGGCACCGGCAAAAGTGCAAAGTGCTTTGTTAGAAGCCATGCAAGAACGACAAGTGACCATTGGTGATCAAACCTACCCTTTGCCCAAGCCTTTTGTGGTTTTGGCCACTCAAAACCCCATCGAACAAGGGGGGACATACGTTTTACCTGAAGCACAAGTGGATCGATTCATGCTGAAAGTGGTTTTGGATTATCCGACGATGGAAGAAGAAAAACAAATCATCCGTTTAAACATTCAAAAAGGGGGGGTGAAAACGCCTGCTAAAATTTTGACGCCAGCTGATATTTTGCGATTAAGAGAGTTGGTTCGAGAGGTGTATTTGGATGAAAAAATAGAGCAATACATTGTAAATTTAGTTTTTGCAACTCGAAACCCTGAAAATTATCAACTCGCGGAATTGAAACCGCTGATCGGTTTTGGTTGTTCTCCTCGCGCAAGCATCAACCTCGCTTTGGCCGCAAAAGCACATGCTTTTTTAAACAATCGTGCTTTTGTAATTCCAGAAGACGTGCGTTCCATCGCCAAGGACGTGATGGCGCACCGAATTGGGTTGACATACGAAGCGGAAGCAGAAAACATCACCAGTGAAAATATCATTCAAAAGGTTCTCAACCGAGTTGAAGTACCATAAGGTAAGAATCATTTAATGTATACCGATGGACGCTGTAGAACTTCAAAAAAAGATTAAATTGATCGAAATTCGCACGCGACATTTGACCAAAGACTTATTCGCGGGAGCTTATCAATCTTCTTTCAAGGGGCGCGGAATGACGTTTAGCGAAGTGAGAGATTATCAAATTGGGGATGAAGTTCGCACCATCGATTGGAATGTAACCGCTCGATTTAACACGCCGTTTGTCAAAGTTTTTGAAGAAGAACGAGAGTTGACGGTTGTTCTAATTGTCGACGTTTCGGCTTCCATGAAATTTGGGACGAAAAACAAAACCAAGAAGGATTTAGCCATTGAAGTGGCAGCAGTTTTATTATTCTCAGCGGTTGCCAACGGCGATCGAGTTGGAGCCGTATTTGTATCCGACCAAGTTGAAAAGTTTATTCCGCCCGGAGATGGTAAAAAACACGCTTTGTTAATCTTGCGAGAGATGATCGAATTCCACCCTCAGAGTTTAAAAACAAACTTGAATGCAGGACTTCAGTACGTTCGAAATGTATTGAAAAAAAGCAGTGTTTGTTTTCTAGTAAGCGACCTGATGGATGTGCATTCAATTCAAGAGGAACTGAAAATTGTTCGAAGAAAACACGACCTTACAACCATTCGTTTATTGGATGAAGCGGAACAGGTTTTACCGGATTTAGGCGTTATTCAATTGAAAAATGCGGAAAATGGAAGATTGACGTGGGTGAACACGAGTTCGAAGGAAGTTCAAAAAATACAGAAAGTGAGCTTTGAGTCTTTTGAAATCGAAGTAAAGCAGTTGTTTTTAAAAATGGGAATGGATCTGATTTCAATTCAAACCTCCGAAGATTATATTCCGAAATTAATGCAATTATTCCGTTCTAAGAAATGAAGTGTTTTTTCTATATCTGGTTGATGCTTGTTCCAATTGGTTTGATTGGTCAGAACAAAATAACGGTTTCAAAAAATGATTTTTTAATCGGGGAACAGGTTACACTTTATTACGAAATTAATAATTTTGAAAAAGACATTGCTCTTCAGTTTAATCCTTGGAGAGAAGTTATTACTTGTCAAACATCCCCAACCGATTCAACAACCGATTCATCGCTTGATTCGAAGACCAAAGAGTTGGAGATTTTGTTTTTCCGAGATACAATTATTCGCCAACACACAACACAAATGATTGGCGCCTATACGATCACTGCGTGGGATACTGGTGTTTTCATTCTCCCAAAACACGCATATTGGTTGGGGGATGAGGAGTTCTTCTTTGACGGGATTCAGCTGCATGTATCTGCACCTCTTGTTTCAGAAGATGATCAAATTATGGAATCTGAATTGCCATTTCAAGATTATGAAACTGATCGATTTTACTATTTAAAGAAAACACTTCCTTGGATAATAGGAAGTTTGACTCTATTACTTTTGGCTTTTTGGTATTTCCGAAAGAGAAGTAAGTCGAGAAAAGAAGCGTTGATTTCTTCGCTTTCACCGCTTGAAAAAGCGATGCTGCAAATGGAAGCGCTAGCTGCTAAAAACTTAATAGATCAGCACAAAGTAAAAGAGCATTACATTGAATCGTCTTTGATTTTACGGTATTACTTAAGCGCACAATTCAATTTAAATGTATTGGAAAAGACAACAGCTCAAACGCGAATTTTATTAATCTCAAAAGGTTTACCAGCCAGTTTGGTGTTGGAAATTCAAGAACTTTTCAATTTATTCGACAGCGTTAAATTTGCCAAATTCAATCCCGACTTTAGTGAATCGAAGATGGTGTTGGAGCAAATGAAGTCGGTTATTTTACAAATAAATACTTGGTCGTTGAAAGATGATTAACAACTGGAATATCGCTTTTTGGAACTATGAGTTTCTCGCTCCACATTATTTGTGGTTGCTCTTGCTGATTCCATTTTTCTACCTCTTTCTTTTGAATCGCGAGAATGAAAGTTAGGGTGATTTGTTGTTTTCAAACACGCAAGAAAAGCAAAAAAACATTTCACAACCTTCCCTTCAAACGATTCGAAAAGTTTTGTTTTTACTAGCTGGATTGATTGCCGCGCTCTTGATTGTCGCGTTGGCAAATCCCTATCGGTCTGATTTAGATAAAAACCACCAATCCAATTGGAAGAAAGGTATAGACATTGTCATTACCATGGATATTTCAGGATCGATGTTGGCGCGTGATTTCACCCCCAATCGGATTGAAGCTGCAAAAATGGTTGCCAAAGAATTCATTGAAAGACGTAAAAACGATCGAATTGGATTGGTCGCTTATGAAGGGGAAGCATTCACCGTTTGCCCCTTGACGATGGATCACGACATTTTATTGGCGCAGCTGAATGGGTTGAAGTCGGGAATCTTAGAGCCCGGAACAGCCATCGGTTTAGGCTTGGGGACAGCGGTCAACCGATTGAAAAGCGATAGTTTGGAATCCAAGGTGATTATTTTATTAACGGATGGAGTCAACACGCAAGGGGACATCAGTTCAGAAGAAGCGACTTTATTGGCGAAGAATAAAAACATCAAAGTGTACACCATTGGAGTGGGAACGAGAGGCATGGCGTTATCGCCGAGTTTTACGCCTTTTGGAATTCGATATGTGGAAGCACCCGTTGAGATCGACGAAGAATTATTGCAGCAAATCGCATCCACAACCGGTGGTAAATATTTCAGAGCAACGGATGAAACAAGCCTGCGGAAAATTTACAATGAAATTGATTTGTTGGAGAAGCGAAGTTTAAAAGACATCGATTATCAACCCAACATGCCCGCCATGCCCGAAGCATTTTTGAAATGGGCCTTGTTGTTGGCAGGAATGGTGTGGATGATCCAACTTTTTTATTTTAGACGAAATGGGTAGTAAAAAAGGCACATATCGCAGCGTTTTGATCGCCATCTTGGTGTGGGAAATCATTTTTTGGACCTTGTTGTTGTTTGCGTTTAATCAATGGCGATTTTTTGAACCGCTTTCCGATCATTCGCAATTGGTTTTTAAGAATCCAACAGCACTTTGGTATCTGTTAATCGGGGTGCCGATGTTGGTTTTATTCGCAGTGTTTTTGTGGCGAGAACATCAGCGATATCGAAAGTTAGGAGATGATTTTGTAGTCCGAAAAATTGTTGTTCAGACTGCACCAAGCTCACATTTTATAAAGTTCTTTCTCTTCCGAAACTTTGTTGTTTTTGCTATTTTAGCATGGGCGCTCCCAGTAATGGGCACAAAAAGCACGACGGCGAAGAAAGAAAATAAAGAATTGGTTTTGGCCATGGACATCTCTTTATCGATGAATGTGAAAGATGCTGGATTTACGGATTCTCGCTTAACAATTGCCAAGCGCGCAGCAACCCAATTCATCAATAATTTGAAGGGTGAGAAAATTGGAATTGTCATTTTTGCCGGAAACGCGTATGTTCAATTGCCACTAACAACCGATTATGAAGCCGCAAAAATGTATGTGGATGAAATTGAAACTTCTTTGACTTCCAATCAAGGAACAGCGCTGTCAACTGCCCTCATTCGTTCACAACAAGTTTTTACGGATGAAACAGCGGCTCATGCAGTGATCTTATTTTCAGATGTGGAAGACCAACAAGGAGGTTTAGATTCGATTGTCGAAGTATATCGCGAGCAGCAGGTCCATTTATCCATCTTGGCAATTGGTACGAGCACTGGCGGATTGATTCCAAACAGTCCAAGCCGTTCCGAGCTGGGGTATAAAATGGATGAGAATGGACGACCGATTGTTTCAAAAATGAATTTAAAGTTGGTTCGGGATCTCGCCAAACAAACCAACGGCAACTTGTTGGTGAGTGAAAACTCCTATCCCAATGTGGAGTTGTTATTGCAGAACATAAAGGGCATTAAACGTGTTAAATCCAAACTCGAACAAATGGATGTCAAAGAAAACAAGTATCAACTTCCCCTGGCTATTTCGCTCATTAGTTTTTTATTGTTTGGAATTTTTAAAAGTAAAAGTTTGTCAAATGAAAGTTGAATTAACGAATATTAACCGCAGCTTGGAAGTAAGATTTCTATCTTTGTTAGGCTTACTAGCATCATCAATTCGGAAAGTTTTATCTTTTAAACTGAATTCAAAAATGAGAATTCTTTTCACCGTTCTTTTGTTCTGTTTGTCAAGTTCCGCTTGGAGTCAACCTTGGCAAAATGCATTGAAAGATGCGCGAAAAGCATATGTGACAAAATCATACGAAGAGTCTGTTGCGCATTATCAAAAAGCACAAAAATTGGCACCCAAAAACATCGACTTATCGATTGAATTGGCACAATCACTCTACAGAGCAGGGAAATACGAAGAGGCTGAAAAAATTTACGGAAGTCAAGTGGGTAAGAACCACGGCAAGATTTCTTCTTCAGATATCAGTCGACAATTGGGAGATTCACGCATGCAACAACAAAAATTTGCCGAAGCGATTGACGCATATAAACACGCCCTGCGATCGAATCCAGCCGATGAGGTTGCTCGTCATAATTTGACAAAAGCGATTCGAAAGCAAGAAGAAAAATCGAGTCAAAACCAAGAACAGAATCAAAACCCGCAGCAACCAAAAGAGTCAGATCCCAATTCAAAGGAAGAGAATCCTAAAAATGATCCTCCGGTGGAAAATAAATCTGCAAACAATCCTTTGCCAGAAAAGAAACCAGAACAGTCAAGCTCCACCTTAAATGACAAAAGAGCGGAGCGATTGTTGGAAGAATTAACGCAAAAGGAAAAAGAAACAAAACGAAAAATGAATTCGAATGTGGGTGATAAAACCCCTTCTAAACCCGGAACTAAAAAAGATTGGTAATGAAACATTGGATATTTCTTTTCTTCTTGTGGTTGGTGATTCCAATTGGTTTCGCACAGAATGTTCATGTTCAATTGTCGGTGGATCAAAGTGAAGTGGAAGTAGGTACTCCTGTTTTGATTACGATAAGTTCCAATGTGAAAGGCGACTTTACCATCGATTTTCCCACAACTTTTAAAGCACTTCCGGGAGTTCAAAGCGGAATGAATCAGCAACTGGACTATCATACTGGAATCAGTGAAACGGTTTATTTCATCACCAGAAAAGGGTCTTTTAGTGAAGAGGGAAAATACAGTTTTCGAGCAACATTAAAAACTAGAAAAAAAACATATAAATCCAATGGGGTGTCCATTCAGGTGAAAAACAGACCGAAAGTGGTGGTTGATTTACCAAAGAAAGTCACCAAAAACCCCGTGTTTGGAACAGTTGAGGTTCAGAAAAAAACAATTTACGAAGGTGAAAGTGTTTTGGTAAATGGTAAAATTTACACCAAATACGACTTGGCTGTAGAGTCTTATCAACCGGTAAAGTTCTTTGGCCACCCTGAGGTGAAGGATCTTAATTCTGTCAAAGACCCTGGATTTACACCCGTTACAATTCAGAATCAAGCCTATTACTTCAAACCTTTTGATCGGAAATTATTGTTTTTCAGCGCTCCTGGGAAGTATGAAATTGGTCCTTTTAAAATGGGCGTTATTTATGAGTCGCCAGATGAATTTATCAATTTTGAAGTAAATTCAAACAAACAAATCATTGAGGTTCTTCCCCTGCCTGATCGTGCACCAATCCATTTTACAGGTGGCGTGGGGTCGTTTAAATTCAAACGAAGTTTGGACCTTCAAGAAATTAAACAAGGAGACGTGGTGGTGATGACCATTGAGGTGGAAGGAGAAGGAAACCTGCACAATGTTTTTTTACCTGAGATTAAATTACCAGAAGGAGTGATTCAATATGGAGATCCAGAAGTGACCGAGGGAATTGTTTTCCAAGAACAAGGATCTAAAGGCAAGAAAATTTATAAATTTCACTTGCAGTTTTTAGAAAAAGGATCGATTGAGATTCCGGAAATGAAGTTGAGCTTTTTTGATCCCAAGGAAAAAAAGTACGTCACAATAAAGGCACCAACTGAAGAAGTAAAAGTGACGAAATCAGCTCAGTTTGAGAATCAGGTATTGGCGAATTCAAAGAAAATGAATGCGGATGATGAGCTAAAGCAGCCAGGTGAAGATACTAATAGCGATAAGTCAAAAGTGTCGTTGGTGGTGTGGAGTGTTCTTTTGCCAATTTCTGCCGGTGCTTTTTTGTTTTTATTTTTAAAGAGAAAACCCCAGGCAGAAGAAATCATGGAAGAACCGAAGAGCAGATCGGAAATGGATGCGATTGAAGTTTATCTCAATGAATCCGAACAGGCTTATTTAAAAGACAATTTCACTTCTAGTTTGCAAAAACTTGAATTTGCACTTCGAGAAATGATGGTGTGGATTGTTGAAAAATCGAATGAGCTTCCACAAGAAGAAGAAACCATTGAAAAATTAACGTCCCTTTTGGTAGCTTCTGAAACGGCTCGCTATCTCCAAGTTTACGATTCTGAAGAACTTCAACGTCTTCGAAAAGAAACCGAGGAGGTGTTCCGATTTTTGAAAAGTGAGATGAATGCTAATCGCTAGTTTTTGATTGGGGAACAGTGTTTTTTCAGAACTTCATCTTAAATCTCCATTCTCAAAGTGTCCTTTTGTTTCAATTTCAAAAAATTACGAGCTCAAATGCTGAATTCAGGTTTTCTTAAAGTATTTTTGTGTTTCTTAAATTGAAATGAAAACATATAAACCATATCATGTCTTGCTTTTCTTAGTAGCGGTGCTGCTGATACTCGCGCCTGTCGTATGGTTTATTCCAGCAGGAGGCTGGACGGTTGGAGACTATAAAATTCGATTCATGTCCTTCGAGAAGTTTTCAAATCCGGTAAAAAGAGTCGACAAAGACATTAGTGACATCATTGCGGATGTGGATACTGTTTTAATTTCAGAAGATGTAAAACCGGTCGTAGCTCAAGTAGATACTGTTGAAAAACAGATCATGGGGATGCCCACTGGCGGGAAATTGAATCTGGAAAGCGCGACACACATTCGTTTTTCCGAAAATGGATTGAGTCGTTTTCATCAGTTTTTGACCAAACTAGAAAACGCTGCAAAATCACAGAAGAAAATTAGAATCTTGCACTATGGAGATTCGCAAATTGAAGGTGATCGCATGACGGCGTACATTCGTCAACGCGTACAAGAGCAATTTGGTGGAAACGGAGCGGGTATGATTCCGGCAGTGAATGTATACAACACCATTTCATTTGTTCAAAAATTATCGCCTAACTTCAAAAGATATACGTGTTTTGGAGGTGATAAAATTAAATCCAAACAGTACGGAATTATGAACTCCGTTGGTCGATTCACACCGGAATATTTGGATTCTGCCGAGCGAGCAAACGCTACCAGCATCAAAGAAGCATGGGTAGAAATTGAACCTTCTCGAATGGCTTATGGCAGGGCGAAGAATTATAACAACGTTCACATGCACTATACAGGGGCAGTAAAACCGTGTAAAATTCGAGTGTATCAAGAAGGAAACTTAATTCGAGAAGACAGTTTAATTGCGGATGGTAAGCACCACGTCTACCGTTTGGATTTCCCTCAAAATGCTGGGAAAGTTCGTTTTGAGTTTGCTAGTTCCATCAGTCCGAACATCTTAGGTTTTTCTTTGGAGGGAGATATCGGTGTTCAGGTTGACAATATCGCGATGCGAGGATCAAGTGGTACGTTTTTTGGAAACATTGACCAAAGCTTAGCATCTAAAATGTACAACGAATTGAACGTCGAATTAATCATCATGCAATTTGGAGGAAACTCAGTTCCACATTTCAAAGACAGCAGCGGTGTGCGTAATTTTGCACGGTATTTCAAAGGACAACTGCAAACCATTCGACGATTAAAACCAAGTGCTGCAATTGTAGTGATTGGTCCGAGCGACATGTCTCGTTATGAAGAAGGCGTGTATTTGACTTATCCTTTGCTTCCCTACTGCGTGGAAATGATGCGCAGAGCTTCACTGGAAGTGGAAGCAGGGTATTATGATTTATATTCCGCCATGGGTGGAGAAAACTCCATGCCAGCTTGGGTGGCTAAAGGCCTTGCAGGAAATGACTACATTCACTTTAGCAACCGTGGTGCAAGTATTGCTTCACAGCTTTTTTATGATGCTTTTTCTTCTGAATATGCTAAATGGAAAACGCAATGAAAAAATTGATTATGAAAATGATAGCCCTTTTAACACTTTGTATTTCTCTCATCTCTTGCGTTTCGCATAGTCAAGAAGATACCATTCGAAAGAGCGATTCTCTAAACAGCTACAAAAACCGCGTTTTCTTTGGAATTGTAGATTCCTCATTGACGATCAAATACCCGTTCATTCATTTTGAACGAAATCACTATAAATTTTACAATGAGAACAGCCCAAACTTTGAAAAGTTGTTTTACGACATTGAACAAATGGTTCAAAACAAAGACCGAAAATTAAACTTTTATCACATCGGTGGATCGCATTTGCAGGCAGATATCTACACACACGAAATGCGAACCAGACTACAGACCAATTGGCCTGGACTTCCAGGTGAACGTGGACTGATTTTCCCTTTCGATTTAGCAGGAACTAACAATCCATGGAACTATAAATTCAAGTCATCCAATAAATGGAAAGGTTACCGAAGTCCGGTTGATCGTCCAGACTCCTTGGATTATGGATTGTTGGGGTCAGTCATCGAATGTGCAGACTCTTTAATCAATATTCAATTTAATTATGCGAAAACAGAGGTGAAACCTGGTTTTGACCGACTGCGGATTTATCATAATAAAGGAGATTTTCCATATTCTTTGAACTTTGGTGACGATGAAATTTTGGTTTTGAGAAAACAAACCAACAACGATTTAGGTTATACGGACGTTTATTTTACCGATGAATTGAAATCGTTTGATGCAAGTTTTTCCCGCGACTCCACCATGGATTATACGATGCGAATCTTAGGTTTTCAATTGTCTAATAAGCGCCCAGGAATTTCTTACAATACCATTGGCGTGAACGGTGCCGGATTGTACACGTATTTGGGGAACAAAGATTTTGAGGAACAATTGAAGGAATTCCCGCCAGACTTTTTTGCATTCGCAGTTGGAACCAACGATGCCAATACCACTTACGCCAATTTCCGTCCAGAGGTTTACCGAGCGAATTTAGATTCGGTTATTCAAATGGTTTTGCGAGCGAATCCCAACTGCGCGTTGTTGTTGACGGTGACAAATGATGCCTATTACCAACGAAAATACTTGAACCGAAACGTGGCACGTGAACGAGAAATGATCATCCAATTGGCGATGAAATACGAAGCAGCTGTTTGGGATTTATATGGAATTATGGGTGAACTGGGTTCGTCCAAAACTTGGAACAGAGCAGGTCTGATGCGTGGTGATTACATTCACTTTACGGCAAACGGTTACCGCTTGATGGGAGACATGGTGTATGAGTCATTTTTGAAATGGCTGGAACAGATGGAGTTGAGGCAGCAACAAATACACAAGCAATAAGAAATGGATCGGATTTATAGAATTTTCTCCTTTGACTCGGGTGTTCCATTGATTTTCACCCAACTGGATTTTTGGTTGTTCTTTTTGGTAGTCATGATTTTATTTTCGTTCCTGCACAAGAATAAAATTGTACGAAGCCTTTTCTTAACCGCTGTCAGTCTTTTCTTTTATTATAAAACTTCCGGATTTTCGGTGTTGATCCTCGGGTTTTCCTTGGTTTTTAATTATTTTATTGGCCGACAGATTTCCCATACCAAATTGCAGTCGTGGCGGAAAACGACGTTGACTATAGGTGTTTTGGTGAACTTGTTGATTTTGGTTTACTTCAAATACGCCTACTTTTTCACCGAGTCGTTCAATACCATGTTTCATACGAAATACGAAGTGCTGAATGCGTTGACGTATTTTAAAAATGGATTTACGGCCGGAGGCGGAAGCATTGTGGAGAAAATAATTGTTCCCGCAGGAGTTTCATTCTTCACGTTCACAAGTATCAGTTACATCGTAGATATATTCCGCCGAGAGGTAGAGCCGGTTAAGAGCTTCTTCCATTATTCGTTTTTCGTATCTTTCTTTCCACACATTATTTTAGGTCCAATCGCTCGTGCGAAAGATTTTATTCCACAGATAGACAATCCCTACCACCTCGATAAAAACGATTTCAGTTGGGCGGTTGCTCAGATCGTAAAAGGCTTGGTTAAAAAGTTGATTTTAGCTGATTACATCGCCGTACACTTTATTGATAAGGTGGTAGATTCTCCCGAAGCCTATCCGGGTTTTGTGAGCATTGTTGCGATGTGGGGGTATTCCTTACAGATTTACGCCGACTTTTCGGGGTATACCGACATTGCAACCGGTTTGGCTCGTTTGATGGGGTTCAAGTTGATGCGAAACTTCAATTCACCTTACAAATCGGTTAGCGTCGCTGATTTTTGGCGTCGTTGGCACATCTCCTTGGGTTCTTGGTTGAAAAATTACTTGTACATTCCATTGGGTGGAAATAAAACTGGAGGAATCGGTTCTTACATCGGAATTTCGATTATTTTTATTTTCCTGATTTTCATTACGCAATGGTATGAACTGATCTTCGTATATGTTGGATTGATGACGCTTTATGTGATTGGATTGCTGGTTGTTCCCAACTTTAAAAAGTACGTCCACCGCGACTTAAACTTGTTGATCACCATGATTGTCGGCGGTTTGTGGCACAATCCAGATCAAAATTTTGTGATTTGGGGAGCGATGAACGGTGTGGCATTGGTGTTTTATAAATACTGGCGGAAAATCAGTCCTTACGAAAATTCTACGACTCAAATTTCTCATTTTTGGAAGATTTTCATCACCTTTAACTTCATTACTTTTACCCGAATTTGGTTCCGACTGGAAGGAAGTGAAAAACCGATGGAAATGCTGAGACATATCGGAAATCAATTTCAGTTTTCAATGGAAGCGTTTACCAAAATGTGCTATTCCTTTTCCAGCGTATTGATTATCATTGTCATTGGAATGATCGTACATTGGCTCCCGGAAAGCATCAAGCTCAGAACCACGGCGGTTTTCTCCAAAATGCACGTCGCCCTTCAAGCCGTCTTGGTTGCTTTGATCGTGTTTTTGGCGTATCAAATGGTTGCAGATGTTTCGAAACCATTTGTTTATTTTCAGTTTTAGAGCTTGATTTGAGGTGTGTTTACTGAGTAAATTAACAGGTGATTTTAGTCATTCTCCTCCGAATAATTCCCCATTGAATGTATGTGTACAACAGGTGCAGAATGGTTTCATCTCACTTGCTTTTAAGTTGGGGTTAGCGCGCTGTAAAGTTTGATTTTCATCAACAAATAAACCGGAAAAATAGGAAGATTCACCCATTCTCACGATGTCTTGCTTGTTGTTTTCATCGAGTTTAACCATCCAAAAAATAGGTTCAGTTTTATCTAACCTTAATTTGGCTTCACGAAATACCTCGTCCCAGTTAGCGCCAATTTTAGATAATAAGAATTTAAATAAGGGAGTATAATCTAATCCGCGATCTTTTTTCGCAGACATTTTTCCCTTCGTTTTCTCCACGTATTCTTCTTTTTTATTTCTGCTGTCGCTAAAATCTCCACCAAAATCATGCCTAACTCCGTGCGTTTTGGTGTTTACTTTCCTGTAAAGTTTAGATTTTTCTTTGTTCATTTTTAAATAAATATAGCATGGATTTTTACTCCAAAACCGTATTGTGGCTTGCGTTCTTATTCCATTGTGTCCACGGTATGCGGTGATTGGATTTGATCATTTTCAATGCTCCAGCTGCGCCAATGATGATGAAATCTTTATATCCAAGAGGTTGACCGTCTATTTCAGAGTCAATTTTTTCAATGACAACATTCGTTCCCGTTTTTAAATCATAGGTCCTAATTCCGCCATCTTTGGCTGCGATCATTACTTTTCCATTT
>SMEQ01000125.1_pt1 | contig 24036 bp, 20 predicted proteins | sample 2456281 | NCBI WGS metagenome assembly SMEQ01 (sample SAMN10132596, study PRJNA489261) | soil metagenome | isolation source: day1 antibiotic-loamy sand soil ammended with raw manure from dairy cow... | place: USA | collected 2015-04-01
ACCGCGAGAGCCCATCACATTGCCGTAACGTACAACGGAAAACTTGGTACCATGCTCGCCAGAGTAGGAATTACCAGCGACAAATAACTTATCCGAAGCTAGTTTAGTCGCGCCATACAAGTTAATCGGGCTGCTTGCTTTATCCGTTGATAGTGCGACCACACCTTTCACACCTTTATCAATACACGCATCGATTAAGTTCATAGCGCCATTAATATTTGTTTTTACGCATTCAAACGGGTTGTATTCAGCGGTGGGTACAATCTTGGTGGCTGCGGCATGAACCACATAGTCTACGCCATCTAAGGCGCGGTAAAGACGCTCTTTATCGCGCACATCGCCAATGAAAAAACGAACGCGTTTATCGTCTTCAAACTTTTTAGCCATATCCCATTGCTTCATTTCATCACGTGAAAAAATGATGATTTTTTTAGGGTTATACTTTTCTAGAGTCATCGGTACGAAGGTGTTGCCGAAAGAACCAGTGCAACCTGTGATGAGAATAGTCTTATTCTTTAACATATTTAACCTTAAATTAATTTATATATTTGCTTAGCTACCCTTTTCCCAGCCTGCCTATCTCTAACACCAAACACCCAAGAAAAATATTCTTCTCGCTTATCCGTGAAATCATCCGCATTCTGAATTGTCTTTTCAATCAAATCACTAAAATCAAAAAGGTTGTTTTCTATGTAAACACTTTCACCTATTTCATACAGTGTTAATAACTTTTCAGTATCGTCTTTATGCATTTTTTCTTTATCAGCAAGTTGCACTAAGTAGTCTCTAGAAAAACTATCTGTCTCAATAAATAGTTGCGGCACATTATAAAACAAAGACTCTTCTGCGGGCGAATTAGCATCCGATATAATCAAGTCTGTGATGCACTGCAAATGAGACAAAGGCAAAGTTGTTAGATCAACAATCGTGTTACCTCTTGCTTTTGCCATTTCTTTTATTTTCTTAAAGCTAGCCCTATCATTACGCCGTGGTGTAATTGCTTGGCTAGGGTGCGGCCTTAATAACAGATTGAAATGGGCTGGTACAGTCCTTATAAGTTGTGCAGCAGCATAATGCCATGAACCTAAACCACGACGACTGGGTGTGTACAAAATGGTTTTATATTCAGGGTTAAGGTTTAATCTTTTTAAAGTGCTCTGTGTAAACGCTTCACTTTTTTGTGGGAACTCAGCAAACGGTAGAAAGCCTGTTTGCACCGCATTTACGGGTGTAGTATCTACGTGCCTTTCTATCATTTGCTGCATACGCGGACCTATTATGCATAGTAAATCAAAATGAGCATTACTTTGTAACGCCTCACGACTTAGCATCATATAAGTACCATGAAAAACGGTACACTTCTTTGCTGAATAAGGTTCGAGAACTTTTTTATAAGGCGAGCCTGTAACTATAACATTAGCATTTTTAAGAGCACGGTTAGCACCACAAAAGTCACCAAAAAATTTAGATTTTTTAGCTGACCGCATAGATGGGTATAAATTTCTTGCTGCCTTAAGGGTGGATTTTCGGCTAGTAATAAAAGTGCCTGGCAAAAGTTCAGACACTTGCGCTAAATGAGGAACAGCCTGAAACATACGAGAGTAATATACAATATTATTGTTTGTGCTTTTCATCTCTTCATACAACCGTATTTTTTAAATTAATCAATGCTGCTTATTGAAGTGCAGCACATAAATAAACAGCTTCCCTTGTAACACTCTTATCATTTTACCTTTACACCGAAGGCAAGTTCTCATTCAACTGCTTATACAGAGCACTGTCTTTAGGCCAGTTGCGTAACAAACGCGCCCTATCACGCTTAAAAGCCTTGCTATACTTTCGGCTACAGCGGTGCTGCCTTACCGAATCCAAATCAATTAAAATGAATTCACCATTATGCCAGAAAATATTATGCCCTTTGAGATCGCCATGACTTATTTTTTCAGCCTTCATTAGCCGTAATAGTCGAATTAAAGAGTGCAGTTCTTGTTCGGGTACTTGACCATTATCAACATATGCAGCGAACCTATCGATAACATCTTGCTCGCCACAATAGCTACTGACTAACCAGGCTCTTTTACGCAAGCCAAATATGCGTTCTTCTCGAACAGCATGTACGGCAATAGCTGGGATACCCAATAACTGTAAGCGATGCGCCGATTGCCAACTATGCCAAGCGCGACTCGGTCGCCAGCAGCGTTTAAACCAGTGTTTTAAGTTCTTAATATTATAACGCTTGATGATCCAATCTCGGTTTTGCCAATGGATACGTGCAACCGTAGCTGAACCACCGGCCTTGTACATTTGCCCTTGGCTTATAAAGCTATCCGGGCTATCAATTATTGGTTGCAGCGTTGTTTGTAATTCACGCTGAAAGGCTTTGATGCCATGTGCGTTTTTTTGCACGCTAAATAAGCTGCAATCGCGTGCGGTCTTTTTAAGGTAATCTTTTAAGCGCCATTGGCGTATTTTCTCTATCGGTTTTGTTAGTGCATCGGCACTTAGTTTGTGGCTTGTATTGTGCTGCTGATAATAGCTAAGCAATTCGTCTATATCGCTTACGGCGATGCGTGGGAGTTGCGCAAAAAAGATAGCGAGGTTATTGATAATGGCTTTTTTGTTGATTGGCTTGCCAAGTTGCTGATGCTGAATGCTGCCGCCATCGATAATATAGAGTGTTTGCTCTTGTTGTAAAAAGTTATCCAGATGTAAGTCGCTTTGCCATAGGCCTTGCTTGTGCATTTGGGCGATAAGACGTAGTGCTTGTTGCAGTAAGTCCATTTGCTGAGGGCTCAGCTTGTCGCTTGCCTGCTCTAAAGCCGCCCATTGTTCGGCTAGGCTTTGGTTGTTTTCTAGGTAGTCAAACAATAGATAGCTGTGTTGCTTTGTACTGTGTGATTCTACCACTGCAGGCGTCGGCAATCGCTGGGTAATTAAATTTTGTATGCCTTGCAGTTCTTGCTGGTAACGTTTTTTTGCTTTTTTACCGATAAGTAGCTTGGCGAGCACGGCTTTACCTTGCCATTGTGCACGGGCAACGTAACGTTGCTCCGGCAGTACACGCAGCCATGCATCTAGCTGTAGCTTGCTGCCATCGGCTAGCACCAGCGTGTGCGGTAGCGACGGTGCGCGCCCTTGTAGGTGTTGCCAATTCACTAACGGCCTACCCTTCTCTTATTAAGACTGTAGAGTCGTTCAAGTTGATTTTACCTGACGTTTAGTCATTGTATTTATTCTCTGCCTTTGAAAAATTTTAGAATTTTTCGTAGCTGTTTTTTGTCTTTTTTGCTTAGTTGAGATCGTTGCTTATACATCAAATAAAAACGTAGCCTTTGGGTGCGACTTAAGTGCTTTTTTGCTACTTTATCCAAACAAGCCAAATCTTTAATGATGCGATATTGTAACAAAGGCCCCCACCAAAATCGCCCTGTTGGGCAGTCAACAAAATAAACCTTTGCTTCGTCATCAACGAGAATATTACGCCACTTTAAATCGTTATGTGCAAAGTTATGACTATGTAGTATGCGCGTGAACTCAGCGATTTGCTGGCTGACTGTCTGCAACCAGATCATATTTTTTAATAGAGAGTTTTGCCTGTTAGCTAGTTCGGCTAAATCACTGCTATTTTGAATTTCGTGGGTGACAATAGCGCCACGAATAAATGCGCCAAAACGGCGTTGCATACCATAATCGAACACTTTTTCACTACGTATACCCCATTGCTGAAATCGTTGTAGATTTTCCCATTCAGCTTGAATACGTGGCCGTAATCGAAAAGCACGTATACCCCTACCTGCGGTGTAGTATCGTTTAACATAATACACAACGCCTTGGCGCTCTAATTTGATTAGATCGGATATAGGGTCTTTGGTTATGCGCTCGCCCTGTAAGGAAAATACCGTATCTAGTTGGCCAAAGTCTGCTTGTAACTGTTGCAACTCTGGCAACAAAACCCAATTGTTCATTATAGCGCACCACCATAACGCTGCTGGCGCTGATGCATTTTATTAGCTTTATTATTGATCCAAGCAATTAGCTTGGCTTCTCTTATCAAAATATCGCGTAAAGGTGCGTCAAAGTAAACTTTTAAAAACAATAACTTATCTCTTTTAGTTAAACCTATATCTAATGCGGAATAGTATAAGCCGGCGAGATCTTTGTCCCGCCAACGTTGGGGAGTTTTATTGCGACTTTGTGCGCGATGCAGATCAATAACTGATAACTTAAAATGTTCTGCGGTTACCTTCGTATCCGTATGGAGTAAAAAATGACAGATGTAACAATCGCGGTGGTTAATACCTGCCTTGTGCATGGCCGCTACCATTTTTGCTACACGAGTGATTAATGCGCGTTTTAGCTTAGGCTCTGGTGGCTCGTTTGGCCAGCGCATGCAGTAATCTTCTAAACTGATGGTAGGCGCTAGTTCTTCGGTGATAATAAAAGAGTGTTGTTTAGCCGGGTTGCAACCGCGCTTAGCGTAAGCGCAGGCTGTCATAGTGTCTATATTAGCAGCCTGTAAACGCTGTATAGCGATATATTCATTACTCGCGCCAAGTATCGGCAAACGTAAATTCAATAGGTTTTTGGTGATTTCCAACCAACCTACACCACGATGTATTTTTATAAAATAGCCTTTGCCATTCACTTCGGTGCGTAGCGTTCGCCGACCTTCTAGCTCGCGATAAACTTCGCCTTCGAGCGCTTCTGCGCAGTCAAAAATATCTTTGCCTGCCCACAAGCTGGCAAAAGGTTCTGCAAGATAAGAGTTCATGCTTGCTCCAAGATAATATCAGCAGCGCGCTCTGGCATGGAGTATAAATCCGCGTGCTCGGCATAGGCTAAGGCGTTTTTTGACCATTGCTGGCGCTGGCTGCTATCTTCTAGCATATCCTGCAATGTGCTGTTGAGTACGCCTTGCTGAAACGGACTGGGTATGACTTTGCCACAATCGGCCTGTTGTATATACGTGGAATAACCACAGATATCGGTACACAGTACTGGCAAACCGGCAACTAAAGCTTCCAATAGCACTGTGCCGGTGTTTTCTTTGTAGGCCGGATGGATTAATACATCGGCGCCTAATAAAAAGCGTGGTATATCGTCGCGACCTTTCAGTATTTGTACCTGCTGACTTAGGCCTAGAGATTGTATTTGGCGTAAAAAACGTGTTGGGTTATCTTGGCCGACAATAATAAAGTGTGTACGTTTTCGTAATGCCTCGGGCAAACTGGCTAAAGCTTTTACGCTACGATCGACGCCTTTGGTTTTAAAGCCGGAGCCGACTTGCAATAGGCATAAATCATTGTCGTTTAGGTTAAATTCTTCACGGAAAGTTTGGCGTATTTGTTCGGCATTATCCGGCGCTTTTCTATCGCGCGCAATACCCGGTGGTAGCTGGTAGAAGCGCTCTTTCGGTGTTTGATAATACTGTTCAAATAGCGCTTGTTCAGCTTGGGAGATCATCAATAGCTTGGTTTTACTTTCTCTTGCAAATACAGCCCGCTCGAACGCTGAAAAGTGTTTATAACGTGAGCCAAAACGATAGAGCCATGAACGTTGCGTTTGCGCTAAATCCTCATAGCAAATATCCGCTGCGTAATACACATCCAAATTTGGCATTTTATTAAAGCCGATCACAACATCAACAGACTGCCGAGCAATCTCTTTATTTACCCAATCACTAAACTTTGCATTACGGCGATGATTTGCCCATGCTTTTATGGGTGCTATACGTACATCAAAACCTTCGGGAATGTCGCCTTGCCATGTAATGGTATACACGCGAATGCTATGACCACGGCGTTGGCATTCCAAGGCGATGCGTAAAAAGTCGCGCTGCAAGCCACCATAGGGAAAGTATTTATAAAGCACAAAAGCTAACTGCATCACGACTTCCCTTTTATCCGCGCAAGCAAAAGCGCTAACTGATCAACCACCTGCGTAGCTGTTAGGCTATCGAAACACGCGCGCTGCCTATCGCCCCTGCCTGCATAGTCACCGCTTGCACATAAATGTATTTGTCCCTTACCATAAGCACCTACACGATCAGGCAATGTGGGGCCATATAAAGAGATACAAGGTACATCTAATGCGGCGGCCAAATGACCTAAACCGGTATCAACGGCAACACAAGCTCTAGCCGACACAAATAGGGCCGCTAATTCTGCAATACTCAATTTGGGTAGTACATGCACGTTCAGCAGACCATCACTAATGCGCAACGCTCGCTGATATTCTGCGTCATTACCCCATGGTAGATACACCGCTTGCTGTTGTTGCTGACAATACTCCGCTAATTTGCGCCAATTTTCTTCGGGCCAATGTTTGCTAGGCCATGTAGTGCCGTGCAAGAAAATACAATAACTACTTTCAGCTAAGGGCGTAACGGTTTGGGCTATTTGCTGGTGGTTTAGACCATAATCGCCTACGGTTTTAGGTTTTTGATAGCCGAGTGCTTGCGCGAATAAATCCCGTATACGCTCAACAGCATGTTGATCTTTAGCTACCTGAAAACGTTTTTGATAAAAACAACTCGCAATCGGCTCTCTGGCGCTATCTTTATCATAACCTGCTACCTCAGCGGATAAACCGCGAGTTAGAAAAGCGCTTTTCAATAAGCCTTGTGCATCAATGATAAGATCGTAATCTTGCTCTTTTATACTGCGCTTAAACTGCTTAAATTCGCCATTGCGCCATGTTTGGTATACGTTTTTTCGCCAACGACGTATTGCTACAGGATAAATAGTATTCACTGCCGGATGCCAAGTTGGAATATCCGTAAAGCTTTCTTCAACCACCCAATCCACTTGGATTGTGGCAATGGCCTGTTGCGCGTCAGTTAATGCGGGTAAGGTGTGGATAATGTCGCCCATAGAAGACGTTTTAATCAGTAAAACGCGCACTAGAGATTGAATCCCTGCAGCGTTACTGGCTTACCAATTAAATCTTCTAGAGCATTGATGACTTGCTGTGGCTCTAATAATCGCAAACAGTTGTAATGACCAAAGCGACAGGTTCTATCAAAGCAAGGACTACAAGCAATACCTGTGCGAACGATTGCCACTTGATTAGCCAAAGGCGGTGTAAAATCCGGTGATGTTGAGCCGTAAACAGCGGCTATTGGACGATTAAGTGCAGCCGCAACATGCATCAGTCCTGAATCATTGCTTACCACAGCTTCAGCACAAGAAAGCAAATCAATCGCTTGGGCAAGGCTTGTTTTGCCCGCCAAGTTATGGATTTTTTCGCGTAGGTGCTCAGGGAGGGTTTGACAAATCGTTTCGCTACCAGGGTGGTCGCTTTTGGAGCCAAATAGCCATACTTGCCAGCCCAGTTGAATATAATGTTTAGCAACTTCGGCGTAATGTTCCGCGGGCCAGCGTTTTGCTTCACCGAACTCAGCACCTGGGCATAAGGCTAAAACCGGGATAGCCGTAGACAAATTCAATGCCTGTAAAGCAGCCTGCTTATCGTCGTCGTCAACAAGCAAATAAGGGCGCGGATACGGCTTCTGTAAAACGGTGTCTTTATCGTATGCCAATGCCATAAACCGCTCTATCATCAAGGGATAGCGACTTTTATCCAACTTACGTATATCGTTCAATAAGAGATAACGCATTTCCCCACGCCAGCCAGTACGCAGAGGAATATCGGCAAAAAAAGGGGTAATCGCAGATTTCAGTGAATTCGGCAGTAGAATCGCCTGTTGGTATTGACCTTGTATTTGCTTGCCTAGCATTTTGCGTAAAGAAAAGTCGAAAGCACCATGTCCTAAAGGAAAATCAAGCACCTTACGCACTTCTGGCATACGCTCAAGAATCGGCGCACTCCATGACGGTGCAAGCACATCAATCGCACATTCTGGATGGCGTTGTTTTAAGCACATAAAAAGCGTTTGCGCCATCACCATATCGCCAACCCAGCTTGGGCCTACAATTAAAATATCCATGACCTGCGGCACATTCCCGACTTATTCAAAAGTATCGATTTTACACTAATTTAGCGATTGATTTCATTAGATTTTTCGGCAGACCACTGAATTGCCTATGCAATCACTCTAATGGAAAAGAATGCTTCCCACTGATTAACGCATAAACTGACTCGCCATTTTTTTTAATAGGCTGCGCCTTTTCGACCATTTCATAATAAACATTTCTATCTACCCTAGCGAATAAGCCATGACGCACTTCGATATAAGGAATTCGGGCATCCTGATAATCGCGCAGCTGCCAATGACTATCGGCAGTTAAAGCAATGTGCTCTTCCGTATTGGTGATCAGATAAATAATGCCCCCCTGCTCTAATAAGGCAATAATCTTAAACGGCACATCAGCGACAGTAATAGCTAGCTTTTCAGCAGGCGTAACTAAATAGTAGCAATTACCATCTTTACGCAAGATCGTGGAAAACAAATTGACTAATGCTTGGCGAGTAAAGGCTGTACCTTCATGAAACCATTGCACTTGCTCATCAATAACAATATCGATACTGCCAACATAGGATGGCTGCCACTGCTCAACGGGCGGCAATTTCTTCCCTTCTTGCTGCAATGAAGTGGCTATTTTTTCTAAATCCAATGACATCGGTAGTATCCTCAGTAACTATTTGCCTGTTCCTTCTGAACATTATATGATTGCGTCTTAATAATAATTAATAAATGTAGAAGTTATGGGCTTTAGTGTCTTGCTCAATCCTATTTTCAAGTGGCTAAATCAACAGCGTCCGATTAGCGATGAACCGCTAACCAACTTTGAACGTATCAAACAAGAATTACGATCTTGCGATGTTATTCTAATTGAAGGTCGTTCGCGAGCCAGTGAAGTTATTAAAATAATCACTCAAAGCCCTTGGTCTCATGCTGCCCTTTTTATTGGCAAGATTTGTGACATTGAAGACCCCCGCGTACGCGATACTATACGTCAACATTATCATGGTGATGATAACACACCCTTACTACTTGAAAGCGCGCTTGGCTTAGGTACCGTTATCCGCCCTATCAGCGTTTATGAAAATGAACATATCCGCATCTGTCGGCCCAAAGGCTTGCGAGAAAATGATGCTGATGACGTTATTCGCTATGCATTAAGCCGTATCGGCTTTGATTACGATGTTAGACAAATATTGGATTTGGCGCGATTTTTATTGCCTTGGCGCATTATGCCTAGACGTTGGCGCTCGAGCTTATTTAAAACCAATATTGGTGGCGTCACAAAAACTGTCTGTTCAACCTTGATAGCCGAGTCCTTTAACTTTGTTCAGTTTCCCATCTTGCCTTTGGTTAGGCACGATGAAAACAATAATATGCGACTCTATCAAATAAACCCAAAATTGATATTACCCAGCCAGTTTGATTACTCACCCTATTTTGATGTCATCAAATGTCCGTATATTGAATATGATGCACAAGAAGATTATCGTTTGCTGCCTTGGCAGGGGCTGGTTGCTGACAGCACGGTTATTGATGATGCATCAATTCAGCTGAATAAAATGAAAAAGGAGGGTATTTACCCTCCTTCTAAATCTTTACACTGATAATAAAGAAGAAAACTACGCGATTAAACGCAAGCCAATAACACTTGGAATATCACGAATTTTATCGAGCACTTCAGCCGAAGGCTCAGCCGCTAAATCAATAATATTATAAGCTACCTCATCGCGACTCTTATTCAGCATATCAACAACGTTAATATCCGCATCAGCAAGAATCGATAGTACGCTACCCAGCATTTTGGGTACGTTCTTATTCATGATTGTTAAACGATAAGGACTGTTTCTTTCGGCTTTTGCCATAGGAAAGTTAACCGAGTTAACTATATTGCCGTTTTCTAAAAAGTCACGTAATTGCTCAGCAGCCATAATCGCGCAGTTCTCTTCTGCCTCATCGGTACTTGCACCAATGTGTGGCATAGCGATAACATCGTCACGGTTAAGTAACTCAGGTCTCGGGAAGTCGGTAATAAAACGGTCTAACTTACCTGCATCTAAAGATGCAATAACAGACGCTGTATCAACAATTTCTTCACGTGAGAAGTTTAATAAACGCGCGCCTTTTTTAACATTCGCCAAAGTCTCTTTATTGATTAAGTTACGCGTACTACCCAGCACAGGTAAATGCAAAGAGATATAATCGGCTTTGGCTAATAATGAAACAAGATTCTCCATGCGCTGTACTTCTGCCGGCAAGCGCCACGCAGCTTCTACAGATAGGGCTGGATCGTATCCAATAACTTTCATGCCTAGAGATAAACCCATTTTTGCCACTAAAGAGCCAATAGAGCCTAAACCTACAACACCTAGCACTTTGTCTTTGATCTCATCGCCCTTAAAGCGTTTTTTCTCTTTTTCAAGCAGCTCAGCCATGGCCTTTGAATCTTGCATGTCGGTTAGGCTATTAACGTAGCTGATGCCTGGCAAAATGCCACGTGAGCTTAACAGCATACCCGTTAATACAATCTCTTTAACTGCGTTAGCATTAGCGCCTGGCGAGTTAAAAACTACCACGCCTTTTTCTGTGCATGCGCCAACAGGAATGTTGTTAACACCAGCACCGGCTCTACCGATTGCCTTCACGGACGGGGAGATTTCATCTTCGGTCAATACATGACTACGCAATAAAATTGCGTCTGGCGTAGTGATTTCACTTGCGACTTCATAGCCTTCACGGGGTAATTTTTCAAGACCCTTAGTAGAAATAGCATTGTAGGTACGTACTTTGAACACGTTGTTGCTCCTAATACAGGCTTGTAAGAAAGGATAGGTATTTTATACGAATCTTTAGGATCCATAAATGGAAAAGGCCGCCGAAAGCCATAGAATCGGCGGCTTCTTAATTAATAACGCTTAATCTTTGCGCTGTCTTCTAATTGCGCCTGTAAAAGCTGGAAGCTTTCCATACCTTTAGCCTGCGCTAAAAATTGACGTAAGCTCGCTTGCTCCTGCAGAGGTAAATTACTCAATTTACCTGACTGAACATTATCGACCGCAAGCACACCAATATTGCCGTTACGCAATACCACTTGATCAATGGCGCGCTGCCCTTCAGCAACCATCGGTAACGTGAATGCAGCATTAACGATATCAGCTGCAGACCCTGGTACTTCACGGCTACTGGCTAAGAGTACTTGCCACTCTAGCTTATGTTGAGCGGCTAACTGCTCAACATCACCACCCTCTTGCAAGGATTTCTCTAGTGATGCTGCCTGCTCTATCAAGACCTGCTCGGCTTTAATACGCTTCAATTGACTGACTACCTGATCGCGTACCTGCTCTAATGGCTGCACTTTTTCTGGGATATGCTCTTGCAAACGTAAAACTAACACATGATCTGCTGCTAGCTCGATCACATCACTATTATAGCCATTGTTTAACACACCATCAGAAAAAGCTGCTTGATAGACTTTAGCATTCGCAAAAATACCGCTACCACCTTGTCGCGTTATTGCTGGGCTTTCTTTCACTGCAAGCTCTAAAACTTTCGCAGGTTGCTGTAAATCAGGTGCGTTAAAGGATATATCTTTTAAGCGCTCTACTGCTGCCACAAAAAGCGGACTGGCTTTAGCGGCCTTTAACTCTGCCAATAAAGCAAGGCGACGCTCTTCAAAGCTCGGGGCTTCTGCATTATCAACTTGATCGGCTTTTATTAAGTGCAAACCTGCTTCAGTCTTCACAATAGCAGATATACCACCTTCTGCTAGATCACTTGCTGCAGCGACAAATGCCTCAGGGAAGCCACCCGTATTAAGCTCACCCAAAAAGCCGCCTTGGGACTTACTACCGACGTCATCGGAATGCTGTTTAGCGAGTTCAGCAAAATCTTCACCTTCACTTAAACGTTTCTGCAAGGCTTCTAGCTGCTGCCTGGCCTCTTGCTCTTCTGCTGCATTAGAGAAGCTGCGCAGTATATGTGATACCTGGCGTTGCTCTTGCGCACTGAAATTGTTCACTTCATTGTCGTAAGCTAACCTCAGCTCATCTTCGCTGATCTCAGGGGTAAAATCGGATTGTTTTAATTCAATGTAGTTAACAATGGCTTGCTCTGGACTAGTAAATTGCTGCGCATTGTCTTGATAAAAGCTATTGACCTCATCGTCACTAACTGTGGTTTTCTGAACTTGTTTTTCAAGATCCAAAACCAGATAGCGAATATCACGTGTTTGATACAAAAAACGTGCATTCAAATTAAGCTCTTGCGACGTTAAGAAATCACTCTCTGCAACACCACCAATGTATTGGCCGCGTAAAATATCGCTGCGGTAAAGATTTTTATAGAGTATAGGGCTTAGACCTGCTGAACTGAGCACTGCCGTATAGAGCTGTGCTGAGAAGCGTCCATCTTGCTGAAACTCAGGTGTCTGCATGATCATGCGATTAAGTTCCGCCTCAACAACGGTCATGCCGCTATCTTTCGCTGCTTGCTCTAAAGTAATGCGATTAATCAATGATTCAATCGCTGGTGAGCGTAAACGGCTATCTTCTAGCTGCGCAGGATCAATACTATCGCCCATTTGCGCCATCAGACGTCGCTTTAATAGCAGCAACTCCTCATCGAGCTGTTGTTGCGTGATTTCTTCACCATTCACTTTAGCGACTTTTTGCGAGCCGCCACTGCTTAATAGCGATTCTGCACCGGTTAAAACAAATGGGATAGTAATCAGTAAAATAATGCCTTTGGCCATAGTGCCTTGCACATTATTTCTTATATTCTGCAACATAATTTAGGAGTTCCTGAACAAAAAAGCGCACCAGTGACGGTGCGCTAATAGACTAACACTTATAAGGATTTAGTTTACTGCGTCCTTTAGTGCTTTACCTGCTTTAAAGCTAGGGATTTTTGCTGCAGCAATTTCAATTGCCTCGCCTGTACGTGGGTTACGACCTGTTCTTGCTGCGCGCTCTTTAACAGAGAACACACCAAAACCCACTAATGATACAGAACCACCATCTTTTAACTCGGCTGTAATTGCACCGATAACTGCATCCAACGCACGACCCGCGGCTGTTTTTGGCAGGTCCGCTGCACTTGCGATCGCATCAACCAATTCTGACTTATTCACATACTCCCCCTTCTTAGATTTTTTAAGGTTTATTTTATTGTCTAGCTGAGCAGCAACTTTTATACCAAAGGCTCCAAGCTGCGGTCAAGCAATACCGTTGTGATACTGAATCTTTTCTGCATTCTTTTGTTTATTAGCACAAAAAACACACAGTTCCTAATAAAAACTCAAAATCCCAAACTAGTGGGGCCTGATTGAACTGACGGCATTTTCTAATGGAAAATTACCCGCGTAATCAAAGCCAGCCATGTACTCTTCATCACTTAGCGACTTCGGTGAAGAGGCCAGCGCTATTTTTAACACTTCTTCTATCGTTTTCACAGGTTTTATTACGATATCCTGCAAAATATTTTCAGGGATTTCAGCCAAGTCACGTTCATTACCTTGTGGAATGATCACGGTTTTAATATCACCACGATGTGCAGCCAATAACTTTTCTTTCAATCCGCCGATACGTAATACCTGTCCACGTAGCGTCACTTCACCTGTCATTGCCACACTAGACTTCACAGGAATGCCTGTCAGCACGGATACCATCGCCGTACACATGCCTATACCAGCGCTAGGACCATCTTTAGGGGTTGCGCCTTCGGGTACGTGAATATGCAAGTCATGCTTCTGCAGGTAGTTCGCTGGAATACCTAGGGCTTGTGCGCGACTACGGACGACTGTAGTGGCCGCCTTAATTGATTCCTGCATCACATCGCCTAAGGAGCCAGTCTGTACGTGCACCCCCTTGCCCGGCACAGTAACAGCCTCAATATTGAGCAGCTCACCACCAACCTGTGTCCATGCAAGCCCTGTTACTAAACCGACCTGATCGTCTTTTTCAGCGATACCGTAATCAAACTTACGCACGCCCAGATAATCTTTCAAATTATCGCTCTCTACTGCCACCGGCGCTTTTGCTGTTTTTAACACGATATGCTTGACGACTTTTCGAGTGATCTTAGCAATCTCTCGCTCCAGCGAACGCACACCCGCCTCACGCGTATAGTAACGAACGATATCACGCAAAGCGCCATCACTTACCGTCAGCTCACCCTTCCTAATACCATTATTTTTTATTTGTTTGGGCAGTAAATATCGACGCGCTATATTAACTTTCTCATCTTCCGTGTAGCCCGGAATCCGAATAACCTCCATCCTATCCAATAAAGGCGCAGGAATATCCATGGAGTTCGCTGTACAGATAAACAAAATTTCCGACAAATCGTAGTCAACTTCCAAGTAATGGTCGTTAAACGCATGGTTTTGCTCGGGGTCTAGCACTTCTAAGAGTGCGGATGCGGGGTCACCACGGTGATCCATACCCATTTTGTCAATTTCATCGAGCAAGAACAGTGGGTTTTTTACACCAACCTTGCTCATTTGCTGCACTAAGCGCCCTGGCATAGAGCCAATGTAGGTGCGTCTATGGCCGCGTATTTCAGCCTCATCACGCACCCCACCCAAAGCCATACGCACAAACTTACGGTTGGTTGCTTTTGCAATAGACTCACCTAAAGAGGTTTTACCTACACCCGGAGGCCCCACAAGACAGAGAATAGGCCCTTTTAGTTTTTTTACGCGCTTCTGTACTGCTAGAAACTCTAAAACGCGCTCCTTAACATCCTCTAGACCGTAGTGATCTTCATCCAATATTTTTCGAGCACGTTCCATATCCAGCAACACTTTAGAACGTTTAGACCATGGCACATTGGCCATCCAGTCTATATAGGTGCGCAACACCGAAGCTTCTGCAGACATCGGCGACATCATTTTTAACTTATTGAGTTCTGCCAATGCTTTCTCTTCGGCTGCCTTTGGCATTTTGGCATCGCTTATGCGCTTTTGCAGCGCTTCCATCTCCGTAGGCGCCTCACTGTCGATGTCGCCTAGCTCTTTTTGGATCGCCTTCATCTGCTCATTTAAATAGTATTCACGCTGGCTGCGTTCCATTTGTTTTTTAACGCGGCCACGAATGCGCTTTTCGACCTGGAATAAATCCAACTCATTTTCTAAAAACGCGATCAAAAACTCTAAGCGTTGCGCTGTATCGGCTATTTCTAAAATTTCTTGCTTCTTATCCAATGGCAAAGCCATATGTGCAGCAACGGTATCAGCTAATTGGCTTGCTGAGTCGATGCCATTCACCGCTGTCAATGCGTCATTGGGTATTTTTTTACCGGCCTTCACATATTGCTCAAATTGATTCTTCACAGTACGCATGAGAATGTCGGCTTTAGCTTGGCTAACCTCCCCTTCCGGAATGATTTGCATCTGCGCGGTTAAGTAACCATCAGCCTCTGTCGAGCTCAGTATTTCTGCGCGCTCATTGCCCTCGACCAAAACCTTCACGGTACCGTCAGGCAGCTTGAGTAACTGTAAAATTGTCGCGACCGTGCCCACATGATAAATATCATCATCATTAGGCTCGTCATGCTGCGCTTCTTTTTGAGCAACCAGTAAGATTTTCTTATCGTCCTGCATCGCCGCTTCTAGCGCGTTAATGGATTTTTCTCTGCCCACAAATAACGGGATTACCATGTGGGGATAAACCACCACATCACGTAAAGGAAGCAAAGGTAAAGTAAGTTGTTCGTTTGCAATAGTCATAAATAATATTCGATTGTTACAATGCGTTATCACACTATATTGTGCTGATTTTGAATTTTTCAAGCACCCAGCTGCTTACTAAGTGCTTTTTAGTCATCTAGATGAGAAAGACAAACGCTAATAACGCTAAAATAATCACTGCTACGGCCATTATAATAATGCTCGTGGTGGAGGCAGCTTCACCAGCCTTAACAGCTTTATCTTTAGCCTGCTTATCAGCGGCTTTCCCTTGCTGTAACGCATCGACCTTAATGGCGGGACGAACAACCGTGTGGCTTAAGTCTTTATCGACAGTTGCAGCCTTGGCGGTGTTAGGGCCTATCACCGCAAACTCTAACTTATCAAACGCTAATGTATCACCATGATGTAAAGTCGCTTGCTTAACTTTTTCACCATTAACAAAGGTGCCATTGGATGAATCCAAATCACGCACCACTAAAACGCCATCAATAATTTTTAATTCGGCATGTCTGCGCGATAAACGATCATAAGAGAAAGCCAGCTCACAATCCGCAGTTCGGCCTAATACCATTGCCCCCTCAATGGGGTAACGCTTGTTTTGTAAAGATTTATGCAAACCCTGTATTAGCCAACCGCTTGCTTGGTTAGCCGCATCCGCGTTACCCGGCGCGGGCGCAGCTCGAAAAACCGTGGCTTCTGATGATACTGGAGCTGCTTTAAAATTTTCTGCTACAGGCGCCGTTGCGGCTGCTTTATTCGCTGGATCAATAACCACAAATTCATGATTAACAATACGCAGCACATCACCCACATCGACGGTTTGCTTACCCTTTATTTGTTTTTCATTAAGATAAGCAACGGCATCAGCAATAGGCTCTACAACAATGCTTTCTTCGCTTACATGCAAGCTGCAATGGTGCGGCTCTATGCTGGTGCCAGTAACAATAAAATCACTGGTTCGTGCTGAACCTATTTTGACTAAAGGCCCAACCAGCCAAATTGTTTTTTCCGTACCACGTTGCTGCAGTTTCAACATAAAGCTTCCCCTAACCTATGATATTGCGTAAAGATAATGTATCTTGCCGATTATTGTAATTTTATGTTCCTATTACGCTCGCGTAACAATAAGAAATAACAATTCACAGTTCAACTGCTTTCTTTGTGTATGATTTCCATTGAATAAAGTTCTGCAACATTATTGTAAAGCCGTTATATACTGTTAATGAAGTTAGTTAGAGGATTCTTTATGGACCAACGTCTGGATTACGGAACAAGTACACATGTCGGCCTAGTTCGAACAAATAATGAAGATAATTTTTTTGCCGATCCGGATCTTGGTTTATGGTTGATTGCTGATGGCATGGGCGGACATGACGCAGGCGAAGTTGCCAGTCAGTTGGTAATTGACTACGTCGCTAAAGCCGTAAAAAAGAGAACCCCTCTGGCCGATGCCATAGAACAGTCCCATTTCGAAGTAAAAGATGCGGTGAACCGCAATATCGGCAAGCCCAATATGGGCACTACCATTGTCGCTTTGCTGTCAAAAAAACAACACTATCAAGCAGCCTGGGTGGGCGATAGCCGAGCCTATTTATGGGATCCACACAAGCACAATATACAGCAAATCAGTAAAGATCATTCCTATGTGCAGTCTCTTGTTGATTCCGGTGCAATCAAGCAAGAAGAAATGCAAAACCACCCTCAAAAAAACATCATTACCCAATCTTTGGGTGTTTCCGCGTTAGAAACAGTCTCTGTTGATACCTATGAGGGGCAATGGCAAGCAGGCCAAAAAATCTTACTCTGCAGTGATGGGCTTTCTGATTTAGTTGCCGATACCGAAACTGCGCATATCATTCGCCAAAACCAACATAGATCCGATCAGCAGATTGCCGAGTTGCTAGTTCAAGCAGCCTTAAAAAAAGGCGGCATCGATAATGTAACCGTTGGCGTTATCAGCGCCCCCGAGGAAACCACACAAGTTAACCGTATCAATCAGATGTTAGGTTCACTCCATTTTGCATTAAGCGCATCAGCACTGCTGCTGGTTATCATTTTTTGGTTAGTGTACAAATAAGCTGCTATGTCGTCACAAATTCCAGGCTATCAAATTATTCGTAAAATAGGCGATGGCGGCATGTCCACCGTTTATCTTGCGATACAATTGAGCGTTGGTCGAGAAGTGGCGCTTAAAGTTTTATCCCCCGAATTACGTAGCGACCCACACTTTGCCGAACGTTTTTATCGTGAAGCCAATATTGTCGGCCGCTTAAAACACGACAATGTGATCTCCATTTTCGATGTCGCCCGCCATGGAAAAAACTACTGCATGGCCATGGACTACCTACCCGGCGGCAGCTGTAAACAACTACTGAAACAAACGGTTCCTATCTTAACCACTTTGCGCATCATTCACGATATCAGTAGCGCTCTAGAATACTGCCACACAATGGGCTACCTACATTGTGACATCAAGCCTGACAATATTATGTTCCGTGCAGATGGCACAGCCGTTTTAACCGATTTTGGTATTGCGCGCGACCTGCAAGAAGAAACCCGCAGCAGTACTGTCGCTGGCACACCCCACTACATGAGCCCTGAGCAGGCACAAGGCCATCAGCTTGATAAAAGCACGGACATCTATAGCTTGGGCATATTGTTTTATGAGTTACTCACTGGCAGCTTGCCCTACACCGGCCAAGATGCGATTGTCGTTGCCTTGCAACACGTGTCCGCTCCCATACCCGTGCTACCCGATGACGTACGAATTTTCCAGCCACTATTAACACGTATGCTCGCTAAGCGCCCTAGAGCACGCCTGCAAAACTGCACTGAATTAAAGCATGCTATTGATTTTTTTGAGGCTCAATACCTGCGTAAAACCAACAAAAGCCTACCCTTAAAATTACAGCTTGAGTTTTTCGCACACAAGTCTTGGGGAGCACTTAAACACTTGCTAGGCGGATTGAAAAAGCTACGCTTTTCTCTGAAACACGGGCTGTATTTAAGGCTTTCGACGAATGCCATCGATATTGCCAATATCGAGCAAATCTTACACACTATGGAGTCGACAACACATAACAGCACAGCAATAACCGAAGAGATTTATGGCGACCCTATTGCCCTCGCTATCGCAACACAGCAAGCAAAGCGCCTATTACCCACTTGGTTTATTGTCGGATTTTTATTGGTTGTGGTGGTCAGCGTGTCGTTTATTAGTAGCAGCGGAATACTCACGGATTACCTTAATGGCTTAGGTAGCCCGCAGATTATTTATGTGGATTAACACAACTAGCTAAGGCGTGCTCAAAAGCTTGATGCGTGAATGGCCGTGGTAGAATAGCCTGTATACCTGAAGCTTTCGCTTTATCCAGTAACTCCGACCTTTCTTCCGATGATATCAATATCAACTTGATATGCTGTAATTGTGGTTCTTGCTGCAGGTACTGCATCAACTCTATTGCATCGCCATCTTCGAAGTACAATGAGCTAATAATGACATCAACCGGCTTTTCACCAACATGCTGTATCGCGCTCGCCATGGTTTGGTAGCTTGCCATTTGCTGCGCCCCCATATCTTTTAACTCGCGCTGTAAAGCAACGCCAAGCACCCGCGAAGGGGCAAGTATCAAGATAGCCATGGACTCCAGTGTTAAAACTGACATAAAACGCCTTTAGTCTGGAAAATACAACTGTTAGCATAACTGCAGGTTTAGTAATTTTCAATGAACGAGTATGCAGAAAAATAACCGCTTTACACTTTGTTTATTAATGACGGGTTCCGAGCTAATGAGCGGCGATACCCTTGATAGTAACTCCGCTTTTTTAGGCCAAGTCTTTAATGAGTATGGCATAGATATTATAGAGAAAGTCACCGTCGGCGATGATGAGCAACAACTGAAAGAACAACTGCTACGGCTAGCCAATAGTTATGATGTGATTTTCATGAATGGCGGTTTAGGTCCCACACAAGATGACTTAAGCGCAAAAATTCTCGCTGATGTATGCAATGTGCCTATCATTCGTCACCGAAAGGCTGAAGAGCATGTGCTGCAGTGGTGTCAAGCACGTGGCTTGAATGTCAATGCAGCCAATTTAAAACAAGCGGACTTACCCGCGAACACCACCATATTCAGCAACGCACCCGGCAGCGCAGTGGCTTTTTATGTTGAATTGGACAAGGCCTTGGTTATCGCAACACCCGGTGTGCCATCGGAATTAAAACAGATTACTCGTCAGGATATTCTGCCTTTTCTGCAGCAACGCTTTGCCCTTGTTAAAAACGGCACTTGGCAACAGTATCAACTCTTCGGCATTGGCGAATCGAGCTTGCAGCAGTTGCTCGACGAGCACTTCCCACTCCTAAAGCAAGAGTACAATATTGGTTTTCGCGCAAACTTCCCTTACGTAGAGCTAAAGCTTAAGCCACATCAGCTAGAAACTGACCCCACTCAACTGCAAAAACTATTACAGCACCTGCATGAGCATAGGATAGGCCCATCACACAGTACGGCGGCATCCGCCCTGGTCGAGCTACTCCATCAGCACAACAAGACGATTAGCACGGCTGAATCTTGCACTGGCGGCTTAATTGCCAGTCAAATTACTCATATAGCTGGCTGCTCCGCAGTTTACCCTGGCAGCATAGTCAGCTATAGCAATGCCATTAAACATCGCTTACTGAATGTTGACGAGGCTGTGCTAAATGCACACGGCGCGGTTAGCGAGCCCGTAGCAAATGCCATGCTACAGGGCTTATTGCGCACCATGCAGTGCGATTATGGTATTGCGGTGTCAGGCGTCGCAGGGCCAGAGGGTGGTAGCGACGAAAAACCCGTAGGTACTGTCTGGATAGCTTGGGGAAGTGCTGAGCAGCAACATAGCGTGCAGCTATTGATAAGCCAACCGCGGCTGCAGTTTCAACAGTTGGTTAGTGCCATTGCTTTAGATCTGGTGCGTAGACAAGTGGCTGGTTATCAGCAACGACCACACTACCTAAGCCGCTGGCAAACTAAGCTTTAGTGACGGGTGCGATCTGCATTCGGTACGGTAGGCGCAAGCTTTTATCATCTTCACACCACTGCCAATGCAAATCAGAAACAGGCTTTGCATACACGGATTGATACACCTTTTCTATTTCTTGCTGCACAGTTTGCCAACGAATAATACCTTGCTGCATCAGCAGCTCAAGCTGCGCCTCTAAGCACAATACGTAAGCAGGGCTAACATCGCCGCCCTGCTTCAATAGTTTATAAAAATCAGCAAGTTCTGCTGATAAGTTAAACTCAGACATTAGGCACCTTCTGCTATTTTTCGCACTTCGCGACGCAAAATCTTACCGACATTACTCTTTGGCAAATCATCTTTAAAGAAGACTCGCTTAGGGACTTTATAACCCGCTAGCTTCTCTTTACTGTACTCAATGACTTCTTCTTCGGTCACTTGTGCACCTTTGGCTCTTACCGCGTATACATGCACGACTTCACCCGAGCGCTCATCTTTATGACTGATCGCAGCGGCCTCTTGCACGGCTGGGTGGGAGGTAATCACATCCTCGACCTCATTCGGGTAGACATTAAAGCCAGATACCAGAATCATATCTTTTTTACGATCCACGATTTTCAAGTAACCGTCTTCACTTAGCACGGCAACATCGCCAGTGTAGAACCAGCCATCTTTAATGGCTTTCGCGGTTTCTGCTTCACTATGCCAGTAGCCCTTCATTAGCTGCGGCCCTTGCATGCAAAGTTCACCGGCTTCGCCAAGACCCAAGCTTTGACCTTCCTCGTCACGAATATCAATTAAAGTTGACGAAACAACAACGCCCACTGTCCCTAAGCGATTACCGTTACCGGGGTTGACTGAAATTACCGGTGAAGTCTCGGTTAAACCGTAGCCTTCACACACCTCGCAACCGGTGATCTTCTTCCACTCTTCAGCGGCATAACGTGTTAGCGCCATCCCACCGGATAAGGTCATTTTTAGCGACGAGAAATCTAATTTACGAAAGCCTTCATCGTTACACAAAGCAACAAATAAGGTGTTTAGACCGCAAAAGCCATTAAACTTCCATTTTGACAGCTCCTTCACCAAGCTAGGCAAATCACGAGGGTTAGCAATAAGGATAATGTGCGAGCCCTGCAATAAACCCACATAGCTAATAATAGCGGCGTAGATATGATAAAGCGGCAAAGGTTGGACGAGGATATCGCCATCACTGGTTAAGCCGTAGCTAGGGAAAATTTCTTGGCATTGCAGTGCATTAGCAAGGATATTACGGTGAGTCAGCATAGCTCCTTTAGCCAGCCCTGTTGTGCCGCCGGTGTATTGCAAAATCGCTACATCTTCAGCATCTGGATCGGCTTGAATCAGCCTGCACTTTTTCCCTTTGCTTATCACATCAGTAAAACTGACTGCATTAGAAAAATGGAACTTAGGCACCATTTTCTTAATGTGCTTTACTGCAAAGTTCATTAATACCCGCTTGGGGAAAGGGTGTAAATCGGCAAGTTCGGTAACAATCACCGTACTGACCTTTGTTCTAGCAATAAGCTTGCTGGCGGTTTCTGCAACGTTAGCCAGTATCACCACCGCTTTTACTTCTGAATCATTAAACTGATGTTCTAGCTCTCGCTCAGTGTATAAAGGGTTGGTATTCACGACAACCATGCCTGCGCGCAAAGCGCCTAGCACCGCTACCGGATGCTGCAAAATGTTCGGTAATTGAATAGCGATTCTATCGCCTGGCTGCAACACCGTATGGTTTTGTAAGTAGCCCGCAAAAGCATTCGATAAGGTATCTAAATCATCATAGGTAATCGTGTGCCCTAGGCCACTAAAAGCTGGCCTGTCACGGTATTTATTGATTACCTCATCGTATAAGGCTAATAGATTTGAGTAGCGGCTTAAATCGATTTCATCTGCAATACCTAGGGTCTTACGTCTTTGTTCAATTGCCGTTTGTAATACCGACATGGCCACCACCTTTCTTTTTATAATGTGTTATTGATTTACATCAGCTTAATATACTGCAAGGTTTGCTTCCAGCTCATTCATTAAAACATCCGGTAAAGGCGCATCAATCGCAGCACTGATAGCGATAATCACTTGTCGTTCGATGGTTTCTATTTGACTATCCGCTTTTGCTGCAACAATCAACGCTTTGATGATACGTGGCTTTAGCAAAGGGTAGGCTTGCGCAATTCTATTCACTGCACGGCTAAAATCGCTCATGCTAATGGACTCAGCCTCGGGATACTCAGCAGGCTCTAACCCAGCTTCAGCGCATGCACCCTGCCAGGCGGCTAAGCGATCATCCACTGATGCCGAGCTTGCCTCGATTAACATCGCCAGAACAATATGCAGCTCTGCTTCTAAGTCCGTTACTTTACGGTATTTATTACGGATAAAACCTTTTTTAGAAAAGTGGCTGTCCAGTCGGCTACGCACCAACTGGAACAAAGCCCACTCGTACATATCGATACGGCCATTGGCTTGTATCACTTGTAGCATACTGCGGGTAAATAATTGGTATTGTGCTTCACTTAAACCGCGCAAACCCGATACGGCACGGTTAACCACCGTTAGAAAATCATACTGCCACCAGCCCATCCAAGCGGCACTTTTAATGCCTTTGTGCAGTTCTGGCCAGGTTTTTTCTAGTGCATCAACCGCAGCTTGTTGCTGTTTATCATCCGGATTGCATAGTAAGCACAGAATCACTGCCGACGCAGTTAATGGTTCATGCAGCCTATCTAGCATCATCTGCTTGGGATCGATAGCACCATCCTTTAATGCTGATGCTACCCCGCCACCCGCTGCAGCTGCGCCTGCTAACACGGCAGTCATCACGGCGGCTTTTTGTTTAGCATCGTTTTGCTGTGTTTTTAGTTCTTCTTGTAAACTTTCTTTCTTCACCGATAAAAACTGTCCATCCCAGCGTGGATCTACCCGGCGAATACGCGCCTCTATCGGCGGATGGGTGGCAAATAAAGAAAACAAACGCTTAGTCGATGCACCAAAAAATAAATGGCTGATTTCGTTGCTGTGCGGATCGTCAATTTCTGAGCCATCATAGCTGCCGCCAATGATTTTTAAGGCGTCGGCAATACCACTGGGGTTGCGGGTAAACTGCACGGCAGCGGCATCGGCTAAAAACTCGCGTTGGCGACTGACAGCCGCTTTGATCATATTGCCAAAAAATGTGCCAATCGAACCTAAGATCACCAGCCCCAAACCTAAAAGCAGGATAGGTCCGCTATTGCGATCACGATTAGAAAAACGGCTGCCACGTAAAAACACCAAACCCACTTCGGTGATAAACATGATGCCAAACAAAATGGCGATCAGCTTCATGTTCAGCCGCATATCGCCATTTAAGATATGGCTAAACTCATGCGCGACGACGCCTTGCAACTGATCGCGG
>SMEQ01000187.1_pt1 | contig 24011 bp, 18 predicted proteins | sample 2456281 | NCBI WGS metagenome assembly SMEQ01 (sample SAMN10132596, study PRJNA489261) | soil metagenome | isolation source: day1 antibiotic-loamy sand soil ammended with raw manure from dairy cow... | place: USA | collected 2015-04-01
TAAGCCACTGAGCATGGCTAAAGCCGCCGCTAAGTTCATATACATTTCTGTACTGACAGGAGCCAGTTGATGTAAGGCTTCAAAGGTCATTAACGAAATTATAGCGACCGGTCCAACGGCTAGTAAGGGGCTAGAACCTAAAAAAGCATAAACCGCTACAGGAAGTAGAGCGGCGTACAAGCCCGCTTGTGGGGGCAAACCAGCTAACAGCGCATAAGCAATGGATTGTGGTGTAACTAAAATAGCTACCACAATGCCTGCCAGTAAATCATCAGCTAACCATTTCCGCTGATAGTTTTGCAAGGTGTTAGAGAAACGCCGCCCAGACTTCATGCTTTGATTTTCATGTTAGATGACACTCAATATAAATAACGTATACACTCAATAATAACTCAGTTTCAATTAAGTATGTGGCAATGGCTAAGATAAAGATCAAAAGTTTTTTTCATACAGACACTTCTACTTGGTCACACGTGTTGACGGATACCGCCAGCTTAAAGGCGGCTATTATTGATCCGGTATTAGACTTTGAACAAAACAATGGCCATACCTCAACCGAGTCCGCAGATGAGCTGTTGGCTTATATTGAAGAGCAGCAGTTGGATTTAGACTATATTTTAGAAACACACGCGCACGCTGACCATCTAAGTGCAGGCGATTACTTACGCACAAAGACCGGTGCCCAAATTGTTATCGGTAAGCTGATTACTCAAGTGCAAACCACCTTTGCTAAACTCTATAACGAAACCAATGACTTTTTAACAGACGGCAGCCAGTTTGATGTTTTACTGAGTGCAGGCGAGCAGTTGGCGTTAGGTGAGAGCTTAATTCAAGTAATAGATACGCCAGGGCATACGCCAGCCTGTGTAAGCCTATTGGTTAACGATACAGACGTATTTATTGGTGATACTTTATTTATGCCCGATACCGGTACAGCCCGCTGCGACTTCCCCGGTGGTGATGCTGGTGTCTTGTATGACTCAATTCAAAGGCTATTTGCCTTGGATGATCAGGTTAACATGCATTTGTGTCATGATTATCCGCCAGAAGAGCGTAAGCCAGTGTCAGTGGTCACAGTCGCTGAACAAAAGGCAAATAACATTCATGTGCGTACAGGTATTAGCCGAGAGGAATTTATCAGAATAAGAACAGAACGGGATGCAACCTTGGCTAAACCAAGGCTTATATTGCCTTCCTTGCAGGTGAATATTCGTGCTGGTGCGTTACCAAAACCAGAAGCCAATGGTATTTCATATTTGAAAATACCGTTAAATACTCTTTAATTACTAATAATAATTATTAATCAATAAGGTAAAGCTTATGCTTGCTAATAATCAGTGGGTACGATCAGCAGGAACACTAAATGAAAAGCCAATCAGCATTCAATACCGTCAAGATTGGCAGCTAGCTAAGGAAGCAGGCGAGTATTCTATTTGCATACAGATCGCTTGGAACTCTACCAGCGCCGATGACAGTACTGGTTTTCCTTCAAATGCCGAGCAAGGTGATATCTTAGTATTTAATGAGCTTTTGCAAGCCAATATTGAAGCCAATGAAAATGCCTTAGTGCTAATGGTTATATCGCACTCAGGCATTAATCAGTGGGTGGTGTATGCGCGTGATCTAGAACGCTTTAAGAAAGATTTAGAAGGTATTCCTACCCGTGAAGGTGGCTACCCGATAGAAGTGGTTGCCGATATGGACGAGGAATGGAACACCTTTACTCAGGTTCATCAGGCGATAGAGCAGCCAGCCTAGCTTCTTCTTGTTCCCTGATGACCGCTAACTCTTGCTCACCTGCTCTTAACTCATGCAAGCAAAGCTCTGCGGCTTTATGAAGGTCGAGTATGCCACCGGGCTTTAAACAGCCGCGACGTTGAGCGATGGCCTTTAACGCATCTTCAGCAGTGGTTGGCATGGTTTTAAATTTAAAACGAGTGCTTAATTCTTGCGGGTAATACTCAAGCAGATAAGCCAATGCGTATTGGGCGACATCGGTGTATTCAATGGCCGTATCCTTTACTGCGCCACTAGCGGCTAAACGATAGCCGCTGGCCACGTTTTCGAATTTAGGCCATAAAATGCCAGGGGTATCAGACAAGACAATACCATTTTTTAAATCAATCATTTGATTGGATTTAGTCACCGCTGGTTCGTTGCCGGTCTTGGCTATGCTACGCCCACTTAAAGCATTGATTAAGGTGGACTTACCGACGTTAGGTATACCCATAATCATGACACGAGTGGTTAGGTTTTTACTGCTTCGAGCAGTGCCTAGTTGTTTGATTAGCGAGATCAATCGATTGGTTTGACCGCGCAGCTCTGCCACCATGGGTAAGGCTTTAGTGTTATGTTGCTTTTCAAAGTGCTCAACCCAAGCTTGGGTTTGTTTTGGGTCTGCTAAATCGGCTTTATTTAGTACTTTGATGCAGGGCTTATCAAGGCGTAAGTCATCGACCAAAGGGTTGGTGCTGGAGAACGGCAAGCGCGCATCCAACACCTCAATGACTATGTCTATTTCAGGCATCGCCTCGCTAATTTTTCTGCGGGCTTTGTTCATATGCCCGGGAAACCATTGAATAGTCATAGATTTTTACTGGTTAGCAGCCATTGATGCAACACTTTGTTGAGAGTCTTGCTGAGTTTTTTGAGAAAATTCAGAATCAGCGGTATTGGCTGCTTCGTCATGTGCTTGATCGTCGTCTACCATAGACACGTTACTGGATTCCGTGCTTATTACCTCGGCAGTTTCTTCTGCTTCATCTGTTTCTAATTGAGCTTCTTGCTCTGCTAGCTTGGCTCTTTTACGTTCAAGCTTAATAAATTGACGTTCATGATTGGCCCAGACACCGGTTTTGATGTCTAGATTACGCACACCATTTTCTTCAGCGATCTCATTGGCAAGAGAGCGAGCCGCTTCATCAGCGTCACGTGCTAAAAGCTTGCGTTCAGTCGTTTCTAAACGAGAGAAGAGGTCAATTAATGCGTTAGCAAGTAATTCTTGGGCAACGTCATCACGTGTTTTACGAAAGCGCTTAGAGATAATGTTGAGCATGGCGAGGTCATTAGCATCTAGGCGAACGTTCAATGCTGCCATGGTGAGCTCGCGCTCTTGTTGGGCTTTTTCTTCTTCGTAATAACGGTCCATTAATGATTGAGTACTCGTGGTTTCAAAATCTTGCATATCGGTTTCCATAAACAGTGTTACAAAACAGGGTACTTTATCGGTTTAAGTGCTGCCTATGCAACCGCTTAGTTCTGAATTATAGTGACTGTTGTATTTTTGGATGGTTAAGGTGCTGTTGTGAATACACAAAAGATAATTGAAGAAAAGTTGCAAGAACTTAATCCAGTTCATGTGGAAATAATTAATGAGAGCCATATGCATGCTGGGCCTGCAACTGACTCGCATTTTAAGCTGGTGGTCGTTAGCGAGGCTTTTGAAACAGTGCGAACAGTGGCACGTCATCAAAAACTGTATAAAATACTGGCACAAGAGCTACAAGGCCCTGTGCATGCATTATCGTTGTTTCTTTACACACCGAAAGAATGGCAACAAGTCGAAGTACCAAATTCACCTAACTGCATGGGCGTTGGGCAATAAATACTCACTATATTAAGGAATAAAGAATGTCTTCAATAATAATAAAATCACTTCTCATCGGCGCTTTCGCTTGTTCAAGTTTGGTAGCTCAAGCTGCCGACTGGGAATTGGCAAAAGACGATACTAAGAACGGTATTCAGGTGTTCACTCGCGTAATTGAAGGCTCACCATTAAAAGAGTTTCGTGGTGTTGCAAAAGTACCAGCGTCTATTTCCGGTGCGATGGCATTGGTAAACAATCATGCTGCGGGTCCGGAGTGGATACAGGACTGTAAAGAACTAAAAACACTGGAACGTCCAAGCGCGACCGAATCTATTTTCTATATGGTGACCGCTGCTCCTTGGCCAGTAAAAGACCGTGACAGCATCATTCATAGCACTATGACACAAGACCCTAAAACCTTAGTGTCTCGTTACGATATGGTTATTAAAAATGACGTAATGGAGCCGCAAAAGAAACGCGTACGCATTACCGAAATGCATGGCTCTTGGGTATTTACCCCAGTTGACGCTAAGACCACCGAAATAACTTACCAAGCACACGCTGACCCAGCCGGTTCTTTACCAAATTGGTTGATCAATAGTTTAGTCGTTGATATGCCCTACAATGCTGTGATGGATAACGTTGTAAACTTTTAAGTCATACCTACTAGCGGCTTAACGGCCGCTATCTTTTTTCAGTAGTCCTCTTGATATCTTTCTAGCATTTGTTGATTAGTAATACATAGTCATTATTTAAACTCTCTTCTCTGTTTTAATATATAAAACTTACCCACCTAATCATTTGCTTGGCCTTGCAAAACCATTGAAATTTCGGAGCTGCCTCAGAGGATAGTTCTGTTGGTTTCCTTATTCTAAAAAATGTTACATATCGTGCCAGTATAAGTGCGGGTAACTATTCTTTATTTTTCTAGATAAAAGTTTATTCAAATTATTTTTGATGCAGCTTCAGTACGAGCTTCATTTTAGTAACTTTACTAATTAGTTGATGGCGTTAATGGCAAACCCTTACTTTACATGGGGTTAGGTGATTAGGTTTTTATTTAAGCAATATAAATGAGTGTAAGTAAACGTAAGTAAGTGTAGGTAAGTGTAGGTAAGTGTAATTGGTGTGTAAGGGCATTGATTTCTACGCCAAATAATATGAACTAGTTAGACCAAATGATTATTGACAGGGCAAACATAGAGAGTTGATAAACTGAGAGTGCTGTACTAGATATATACATACCAATGCAAGAGGTAAAAATAAAAGTAATAAGGAATGTATTTCAAGTTTATGTCTTATTTAGTCGTCTCTAAAAAAGTATTTAAGGGTATACACAATCAGTTGTTGATTAAATTAAAACAAAAAGTAAGTGATTAATTAAGGTTGTTAGAAATGACTTGTCTATCAACTTGTTGAAGTTTTAAAAGCCCAAGTTGTAAACAATAATCGAGTGTTGTTGCAGCTAAGTGCTTGTTTTATCGAATATTAACTTAATCACTACTATAAAAATAAATTTAAAAATCTCTACCTCATCAAAAAACAAAGCAGCTTAGTGTCCAAGTGGAATAAGAATGGTAATTAATAAAATTATAAAAATGTTAAAAGCACAGCGCCCAGTCTGGCTACCGTCATTGGTATCCGCAACTGCGAGTGCGTTCGCGATTTTGGTCGTGGGCGGATTAGCTGCTAGCAATATAGTCATAGCTCTTATTTCAGCCTGTGCGATTGTACTCTGTGCTTGGTGGGTTGCACATTTGTGTAGCGCAGATGCGTCACGAACGGCAAGCAGTAAGCCTGTAATGGAAGTTCATAGCCAGTCCGGAGACTATGCTGGTTTAGAGCAAGTTTATGATAGGGCTGCACCCATTTGGTCGAAGCAGATTGAGCTTGCCTGTAATCAAACGGAAGAAAGTATTCTAAATGTTACCTCAAGATTCTCTGCCATTGTTGAGCGACTGCAAACATCCGTAGCTGCTGCGCAGCAATCAGCTGGTGGGCAAAGTCATGGTGACGTTGATAATTGCGTAGCAACTGTGCTATCGAAAAGTGAAGCTGATTTACTGATTGTTAACCGTTCGATGGATGCAGCCTTGCAAAAGCGTGGTGAAATGGTAAGGGATATACGTGCGCTAACGGTTTACACCGAAGAATTAGAACAAATGGCTGCACAGGTTGCCAAAATTGCCTCGCAAACCAACTTGCTGGCGCTTAATGCATCCATAGAAGCAGCGCGTGCTGGTGAATCTGGGCGTGGCTTTGCAGTGGTTGCTGATGAAGTGCGTCAGTTGTCTCGAATGTCTAGTGAAACCGGCGAAAAAATGGCTGAGAAGGTAAGTATCATCAATAGTGCTATTACTGCAGTCATTGCAACTGCTGAACAATCTGCCGTAGACGACAGGGTTACGGTTGACGAGGCTGAAAGGACTATTCGTAACGTACTGCAGAGCTTTGGCGCAGTGAGCACAAATCTATACAAATCCGCCGAGATGTTACGCCATGAGAGTGATGGCATTCGCGAAGAAATATCTAATACGTTGGTGCACCTTCAATTCCAAGATCGTATTAGTCAAATACTGTCTCACGTGCGCACTAATCTTGATGGTTTACACACTAATATTAAACAGCAGGCTGCGGAAAGAGAACGTGGTATTGCTACAAAAATTGATGTGCAGCGCTGGATTGATGATATGGCACTAGGCTACGCCACTACGGAACAGAAGCTTGCTCATAATGGTGAAACTGCAACTGTTAATACCGAATCTGACGAAATCACTTTTTTTTAGTAGGAGCATTAAATGGCAAAAACTATCTTGATAGTTGACGATTCTGCGACACTGCGCCAAGTAGTATCGATTGCACTTAAAGGTGCAGGTTACGATGTTATTGAAGCCTGTGACGGTGTTGATGCGCTGAGTAAACTTAGTGGCCAGAAAATTCATTTAATAATTAGCGATGTAAATATGCCGAACATGGATGGCATCACTTTTGTACAAGAAGCAAAGAAGCTACCTGCTTACAAATTTACACCAGTTATTATGCTGACCACTGAAGCTGGCGAAGATAAAAAAGCCGCTGGCCAGGCAGCAGGTGCTAAAGCTTGGGTAGTTAAGCCATTCAAGCCTGAGCAAATGCTTAACGCAGCAGCCAAGTTGATCTTACCGTGAACGTTAAGGAGAGTGGAATGCAGAATGAAAGCGATTCTTGCCAACTGCGTTTGGAAGGTGAAATGACCATATTTACTGCAGCCGATATCCGCGAGCGCTTGTTTACCCCGTTGCCCTATTGCCAGCAGGTGGAGGTGGACTTGTCTCAGGTGAGTGAGTTGGACAGTGCAGGTCTTCAGCTAATGGTGCTGGCCAAACGTGAAGCTAAAACTCAAGGTAAGGAGGTTCGTTTTATTGGTCACAGTTCTGCAGTGCTGGACGTACTGGAATTATGCGGACTAACAAGCTATTTCGGTGACCCAGTGGTGTTGATGAGGGGTGATGAAAAATGAATATGGATAACGCATTACAGACTTTTTTTGTAGAAAGCCATGAGTTGCTACAAGCTATGGAAGATGCATTATTAGAGTTTGAGCATAGCGACGAGCAGGATGAATCGATCAATGCTATTTTCCGAGCAGCGCATACCATAAAGGGCTCAGCTGGGCTGTTTGGTTTAGATGGCATTGTTGGATTTACCCATGTAATGGAAAGCGTGTTAGACAAAGTTCGTGATCACGAACTTTGTATCGATGACCAGATGGTAGCGCTGTTCTTGTCTTGTGGTGACCATATTAGATTGTTGCTTGAAAACTTAGATGCAGGTCAGGAGCAAGTGGACACCGGCCTGGCTGAAGAAGGTGAAGCCCTAATCGAAAGGCTATCTAAATACTTAGAACACAACGAAAAGAAGGCTGATACCAACTCCCATCCTCAGAAATACGATACAAAAACCGAGACTAAAGTTGAGGCCATGGGTGATGGATTTGTAGAAACCGATAATTGGCATATTTCGTTGCGCTTTGAGAAGGACGTATTGCGTAACGGTATGGATCCACTGTCGCTTTTACGCTATCTCGGCACCATGGGCCGTATTGTCGGCATTACCACTTTGCTTGATGCAATTCCTGCAGAAACTGAGATGGACCATGAATCTTGCTATCTAAGCTTTGAAATTAACTTTCAGAGCGATGCAAGCAAAGCGGATATTGAGGGTGCATTCGAATTCGTGCGTGACGATAGCACTATCCACATACTTCCGCCTCGCAGTCGTATTGCTGACTTTCTTCAACTCATTCAAGACTTGCCTGAAGAAGATATGCGCCTAGGAGAGATTCTGGTGCGTTGCGGTACGCTCACTCAGACTGAGCTAGAAGAAGCCTTAGCTTTTCAGGCAGTTGATGATTGCGACAGTAGCACCGACAGTGGCGAGCAGGCTAAACGCCAGATCGGTGAAATAATGGTGGAGTCCGGCATGGTACTGGCGCCAATCGTTGAGGCCGCCTTAAAAAAACAAAAGAATATTAAAGATGCCAAAAACTTAGGTAGTCAGTCTATTCGAGTCGATTCTGAAAGGCTTGATAATCTGATCAATTTAGTCGGTGAGTTGGTGATTGCAGGCGCTTCTGCTTCCTTATTATCTAATCACAGTGTTGATGTTGAGCTGCAAGAAGCAACCTCCAACATTTCTAGGCTAGTAGAGGAGATCCGTGATGGTGCCTTAAAGCTACGCATGGTTCAGATAGGTGAAACCTTCCGTCGCTTTAATCGTGTTGTCCGTGATATTAGCCGAGAGCTAGGTAAAGACATTGATCTAATAATAAGTGGTGCTGAAACTGAATTAGACAAAGCAGTCGTAGAGCAGATTGGTGACCCGCTGATGCATTTAGTAAGAAATGCTATGGATCACGGCATCGAGTCTGCAGAGTTACGCCAAAGTCGTGGTAAACCCGTAAAAGGTACGCTACGGCTTAATGCCCATCATGAATCCGGCAGCATTGTCATTGAGGTTAGTGACGATGGCGGTGGTTTAAATAGAGAGTGCATTCTCCAAAAAGCCATAGCCAAAGGGTTGGTCAGTCCTAATCAAAACCTGACCGATCAAGAAATAAACATGTTGATTTTTGAAGCCGGTTTCTCAACCACAGAAACTGTGAGCAATCTTTCTGGCCGTGGCGTTGGTATGGATGTTGTGCGACGCAATATTGAAGCGTTGCGCGGTACCTGTGAGCTCGAGTCGGTAGAAGGAGAAGGTTCTACTGTCCGTATTCGTCTACCACTGACACTGGCAATTATTGATGGTTTTCAAGTTGGTGTTGGTAGCGGTTCGTATGTGGTGCCGCTGGATATGGTTAAGGAATGTCTAGAGCTGTCAAGAGAGGCACGACAGAAAGCAAAAGATAATGGCTTCCTTAATTTACGTGGCGAGGTATTACCTATTATCTGGTTGCGTGAACAACTTAGAGAACAAGGTCCAATTGGGCTGCGTGAGAATGTGGTGGTCGTGCAATACGGCAGCCAAAAAGCAGGTTTGGTTGTGGATGAGTTGATGGGTGAGTTGCAGGCGGTTATCAAGCCGTTGGGCTATCTCTTTGGCAACCTTAAAGGGGTGAGCGGTTCGACTATTCTTAGTAATGGCAGAGTGGCTCTGATCCTAGATGTGCCCGCGCTGGTGCAGCAAGTGAGCAGCAGGGAGGCGTTAAAAATGGTTGCAGAATAACAAAAGCAACTGCATTGGATAAGAATAACTTTCTAAAACTATTGGGATTTCGCTATGTTTAAAAATATGAAAATAGGTGTGCGGTTGGGGCTTGGCTTTGGCCTAGTAGTATTGCTTATGATTGTGATTGCAATTATAGGTATTACTCGTATGGCCGTTTTAAATGCTTCCTTGGAAAACGTTAATAATGATAAGTGGCCAAAAATTCTGTTGCTACAAGATGGTATGGCGGGCGTTAACTTAATTGGTCTTGGTGGGCGAGATATTTTATTAGCCACTGACAGACACGGCATTCAGAGTGCGAAGGATGATATTTATTCAGGACGAGCCAGTATTGGTAAAGCTTGGGAGCAGCTAAAGCCGACCCTGACAGAAGCCAAAGGAATACAAATGTTTGAGTTGATCGTTGACTCTCGCACTAGGTATATCATGGCGCAAGATCAGTTAATCAAGTTGGCAGAAGAAGGCCGTATTGATGAAGGTCGCTCTTTTATGGGCTTTGAATTCCGCCCTGCAGCAGAAGAGTACCGCAAACGTGTAAATGACCTTATTCACTTCCAAGGTGTACTTATGAGTGAGTTAGGAGAGGCGGCAAGGCAGCAATACAATCAAGCGCGTATATTAATGCTCGTTATGAGTGCAGTTGCTTTATTGTTGGCAGTAGCCATTGCTTACTGGGTTACTCGATCTATCACTCAGCCGCTCGATACCGCAGTTGGAGTGGCTAATCAACTGGCAGAAGGTGATTTAACAGCAAATATTGAAGTAAATTCTACCGATGAAACAGGCCAGTTATTAAGTGCAATGCAAAACATGGTGGCCAAGTTATCTCAAATCATTGGTGAAGTCCGCGGTGCTGCGGACAACCTTTCCAGTGCATCTGAGGAAGTGTCAGCTACAGCACAGAACATGAGCCAAGCCTCCAGCGAGCAGGCAGCAAGTGTGGAAGAAACTTCAGCTTCTATCGAACAAATGTCAGCTTCTATTAATCAGAATGCAGAGAATGCCAAGGTTACTGATGGTATGGCTTCACAAGCAGCCAGACAAGCGACAGAGGGTGGTGAAGCAGTAGAGTCTACAGTTGCAGCAATGAATCAAATTGCCAGCAAGATCGGTATTATTGATGATATCGCTTACCAAACTAATCTACTTGCGCTAAACGCTGCAATTGAAGCGGCAAGAGCCGGTGAACATGGTAAAGGCTTTGCTGTAGTGGCAGCCGAAGTACGTAAGCTAGCTGAAAGAAGTCAGGTTGCCGCACGTGAGATTGGCGAAGTTGCAAGCAACAGTGTCGAGCTAGCAGAGCGTGCTGGCAAGTTGTTAGATGAGATTGTTCCGGCTATCAATAAGACATCCGATTTAGTGCAAGAAATTGCTGCAGCCTCTGGTGAGCAGTCTGCTGGTGCTACGCAAATAAACGCTGCAATCGGTCAGCTTAATCAGATTACTCAGCAGAATGCGAGCTCATCAGAAGAATTGGCCGCCACTTCAGAAGAAATGAGCGGACAAGCGGAGCAACTGCAACAAACTATGGCTTTCTTCAAAGTCGATAATATGGCGGCCACTGATATCAAAAATTTTAAGGTAAAAAATAAGCATAAGGCTAAGCCCAAAACTGTTGCTTCCCATGTGAATGACAAAGCCAACAGTCATGCAGAGCACGATGACGAATATGAATTTGTGCGTTTTTAATGGAGACCGATATGAGTGAATTGGTTCCAGCAGTAAAAAATGTGTCGACCCCTGAAGCCAGTATACAAGATAGGCAACAGTACCTTACCTTCACGCTAGGTGATGAAATGTTTGCCATAGAAATTCTTAATATTAAGGAAATCATTGAATACGGTAGCCTGACTACCGTACCTATGATGCCGAAATTTGTACGTGGGGTTATAAACTTACGCGGGCGAGTAGTACCAGTGATTGACCTGTCTGTACGCTTTGGTCGCAAGGCAACTAAGATTACTAAGCGCACTTGTAACGTAATAATTGAGGTACAGGCTGGTGGTCAAACTATCGACATAGGTATTTTAGTTGATACGGTACTGGAAGTGTTAGAAATAGCCGCTATTGACATCGAACAAGCGCCATCATTTGGCTCTAATGTTAGTAACGATTTTATTGGCTTTATCAGTGGTATGGGTAAGGTCAATGGTGAGTTTGTAATCATTCTAGGATTGGATAACGCTATATCAGTCGAGGAAATGACAATACTAGCCAATAACAAAACTAACGAAGATGATTCAGAACTTGATGAAGGTGAAGAATAAGTAGTCTGTCGCCGAGGACAAAGAAGAATAACCCTCTCTAGAGTAAGTATCTGACAGAGGACAAAAATGCTGTCTGTTTTAGTCTGTTTCAATACAGGCTATTAACTGGATAAATAACTTTTAGAGAGTTGGTCGATAAGGTAACGTCTATGCAGATTGCACCCATTAATGATAAAGAATTTGGTCAGTTTCAAAACCTGATATACCAAATCGCTGGTATTAGCCTGTCATCGGCAAAAAAACCGTTGGTTAGTGGGCGCCTGACTAAACGTTTGCGGGAGCATCAATTATCTACTTTTGGTGATTACTTTAAATTACTAAATAGTGGTGACTTTCCGGATGAAGTGCAAACAGCGGTCGACCTATTGACTACCAATGAAACGTATTTTTTTAGAGAGCCAAAACACTTTGAGTTTTTACGCCATGAGATCCTTGCCCAGCATAAACAAGGGCAACTTTTTAGGGTATGGAGTGCAGCCAGCTCTAGCGGTCAAGAAGCTTATACCATAGCAATGGTGTTAGCCGATTGTCTGGGCGATCAACCGTGGGAAGTGGTGGCTTCTGACATCAGCACTCGCGTGCTAGAAAAAGCACGTAGCGGAAATTATCCTATAGAGCAGACTCGAAACATTCCCAAGCATCTTCTCAGTAAATATTGTTTAAAAGGAATTGGTTCTAAAGAGGGGACTTTTTTAGTAGCAAGAAGCTTACGCAACCGAGTAAGTTTTAAACAGGTTAATCTCAACTCGACCTTACCTCAGCTGGGTGATTTTGATTTAATCTTCTTACGTAACGTGATGATTTACTTTGACGAAGAAACTAAGCGTCAGGTCGTGCGTCGAATAATTGGGCATTTAAGGCCAAATGGTTATTTATTGATTGGTCATTCAGAAAGCCTTAATGGTGTGGTGGATGAACTGAAATCGTTACGTCCTTCGGTGTATTACAAACCATGAGAACATTAATGCAAGCCCCAGCTAACGTTATTGAGATCTTCCTGCAACCAGGAGATTTTTACTTTGGCGAGCGAGACACCCGCATCCGCACAGTGCTGGGCTCATGCATTTCGATTACTGTTTGGCATCCAAAACTGCTTATTGGAGGCATGTGTCATTACATGCTGCCTACGCGCGGTAGTATACGGCTAGACGAATTGGATGGCCGCTATGGTGATGAAGCCCTTGAATTGTTCTTGAAAGAGATACGCGCCGCAGGAACTCATCCAAGCGAGTATGAGGTTAAGCTGTTTGGTGGCAGTAATATGTTTACTGGCGCTCACTGTATTCAAAAAGATTGTTGCGATCCATTTATCTCTACTTGCAAAGATGTCTCTTGTCGTAACCGCAATAGTGCCGTCTTGCTTGCAGAGCGTCACGGCTTTAACGTATTAGCCAAAAATTTAGGTGGGTCTAAACCTCATAATATTCTATTCGATCTTTGGAGTGGTCATGTCTGGCTTAAGCGCCCACCGAAGAGGTTGAACAGCATGGATAATATTAACTAAGTATGAAAAAAATAAAGACATTAATTGTTGATGATTCGGCGGTTGTGCGACAAGTACTTTCCGCATTGCTGGGTAGTGACCCTGAAATCGAAGTAGTGGCAACCGCCTCCGATCCGATCTTTGCTATGGAGAAAATGAAGAAAAACTGGCCTGATGTCATTGTCTTAGATGTCGAAATGCCGCGTATGGACGGTATCAGTTTCTTAAAAAAAATCATGGCCGAACGTCCTACTCCGGTTGTTATTTGCTCAACACTGACGGAAAAAGGTGCAGAGACAACTATGCAAGCGCTAGCTGCGGGAGCAGTCAGCATAGTCACCAAACCCAAAATGGGACTTAAACGTTTTCTAGAAGATGATTCATCAGATATTGTCGGAGCAGTGAAAGCGGCAGCGCACGCCAATGTTCGTCGTATGCAGGTGGCTACGCCACTTAAAGTTGCACCTAAACTTAATGCCGACGCCATTCTACCGAGCGCCAGTGGCAATGCTTTGGCACAGACTACTGAGCGTATTGTCGCCATAGGTACTTCTACTGGGGGAACCCAAGCGTTAGAAGTGTTGTTGACTGCTTTACCGCGAGTATGTCCCGGTATCGTTATTGTTCAACATATGCCTGAAAAGTTTACAGAAGCTTTTGCTAATCGCTTGGATGGAATTTGCCAGTTAGAAGTCAAAGAGGCCAGTAACAACGATCGAGTTTTACCAGGGCGTGCTCTTATTGCGCCGGGTGGAAAACACATGGTGCTGAGACGTAGTGGTGCTCAGTACTATGTTGAAGTGCTGGATGGACCACTGGTGAATCGTCACCGGCCGTCAGTGGATGTGCTATTTCGTTCAGTTGCTAAGGTGGCGGGCAAAAACGCACTGGGCATTATCATGACAGGCATGGGTGACGACGGCGCAGTGGGGTTACTAGAAATGAAAAAGGCTGGTGCGCCTACTATTGCCCAGAATGAAGAAACCTGTGTGGTATTTGGTATGCCAAAAGAAGCAATAAAGTTAGGTGCTGCAGACAAAATCATAGCACTCAACGATATATCCCGAGAGATTGTCCGCAGTTAAATCTATCCATCCTATTTGAAAATAGCCTAGCACTTAACCGCTGCTATGTTTCCCCCGTATTTGACCTAATAAAATTCTGTGATAAAACAAAGCAACTCAACCAGAACACCGAGTTGCTAACTAGCACAGAGTAGCCCCCTCGGTTATAGTCAATTATTTTGCCCCAGCTAGGAGAGCGCATGCTTCGTGTCTATCACTCTAATGACTTAGAAATGCTAAAAGGAGCGCTGCTTCATCAAATACAAAGCGAGCCTTTAGGCTTTTTTGAAAAAGATGCGATTCTGGTACAAAGCCAAGGCATGTCACACTGGTTAAAGCTGCAGTTAGCCGATGGCTTAGGTGTCAGTGCACAGGTCGACTTTCCGCTGCCGTCTAACTTTATCTGGCGCATCTTTAACTTATTACAGCCTGAGTTACCCGAGCGCTCACACTTTGATAAAGCCATTATGGCGTGGAAGCTTTTTCGTATCTTACCCGAACTGGCTAAACAGCCAGAATGTGCAGCCATTGCTCATTACTTAACCGAAGAAAACAATCAATTAAAGTGTTACCAATTAGCCCATAACATAGCCGACGTCTTTGACCAGTACTTAGTCTATAGACCCGATTGGTTACTGGCATGGGAGCAGGGCGGCAATAGCGTTGAAGGAAATGACTTAGGCGCCCAAAGTTGGCAACCAGAAGTATGGCGGGCGCTAATTAAAGACAGTGAAAGGTTAAATCATTCGCTTGAACACCGTGCGCAACTCATTCAAAAGCTGCCGGCTTTAATAGAACAGCATAAAGACCGTTTACACAGTTTGCCTAAGTGTTTGTTTGTGTTTGGTATTGCTGCCTTACCGGGCGCTTACTGGCAAGTACTGGAAGCCATTTCTAATGTTATTGATGTTCATTATTTTCTGCTCAACCCTTGTCAAAACTTTTGGGGCGATATCATTAATGACCGCCAGCGTCTAAAGATTTTAACCAGAGAGCCTGCCACCGAACATATTATGGACAGAGGCAACCCGTTGTTAGCCTCATGGGGCAAGCTTGGCAAAGACTTTTTAACGCTAGTGAATCAGTCTGCCAGCGATAACCTGCATGAAGTAGAGCTTTTTTATCAAGAGTCTAAGCAGCAATCGAGCCTGCTAGATTATCTAAAACAAGACATTTTAGAACTGAACGACCGCCAACAACATGCTTTTACTGCAGAGGCGTTAACACACAGCCGTTTTAAGCAAGGCATTGATGCCCAAGACCGCAGCCTAAGTTTTGTGAATGCGCACAGTCCGTTACGTGAAGCACAGCAGCTCTACGATCAAATACTCTATTGGTTAGACACCAACCCAGACCTGAAACCACGCGATATAGTAGTGATGGTGCCAGATATTAATCAATACGCCCCTTATATCGATGCTGTTTTTTCTAGCCATAATGGCCGCTATCAACAAGCCGATAAGGTGGAAGGTAAGTATCAAATTCCTTGGGCAATTTCTGACCAAGCAATAGCCGCCGAAGACCCGATTGTCGAAAGTTTTTTACAGCTACTAAACCTGCCCGATTCTCGTTTCACCTTGCCCGAAGTGTTTGATTTATTGGACGTTCCGGCAATACGTAACCGTTTTGAAATCAGCTTGGACGAGTTAGATAAAATAAGAGACTGGTTGCTGCAAGCACAAGTACGTTTTGGCCTAGATGGTGAACAGCGCAGCCAGCAAGGTATGCCAAGTTTTGAGCAAAACAGCTGGCACAAAGGTCTTAAACAACTGTTGTTAGGCTACGCCTTACCAGAGACTGATTCAGATTTTATGAACGACTACCCAGTGTTTGCTTTAGAAGGCAACGAAGGCGAGATGCTGGGCAAAATGATGGCCTTTGTAGACTTGTTATCGCACTGGCAAAAAGCCCTTAATCAGTCGCAAACCACTGTGCAATGGCAGCAGAGCTTGGCAGTCTTGCTGGAAGATTTTTACGCACCAGAAGAGCAAGAGCAAAACTCTATTCAGGGCATAAGGCAGGCCATAGAGCAGTGGTTAGAAGATACCGCATTGTCGGCATTGTCAGAACCTCTACCCATTAAAATATTGGCCGTTTGGTTTAATGAACACTTAGGCACTCAGGTTGGTTGGCAACGCTTTTTAGCTGGCCCGGTAAACTTTTGTACATTAATGCCAATGCGTTCCATTCCCTTTAAGGCGGTTTGTTTGCTGGGTATGAACGACAGTGATTATCCTCGCCGTGTCACGCCTTTGGGTTTTGATTTAATGCAAAGCCAACCAGTGCGCTTAGGTGACCGCTCTCGCCGTGAAGATGACCGTTACTTGTTCTTAGAGGCGGTCAGTTCTGCGCAAGAGTATTTATACATCAGTTACCGTGGTCGCAGCGCTCGTGATAACGCTGAACAACAGCCTTCGGTGCTGGTGGCTGAATTGCGTGAGTACTTAGCCGATAGTTTTTGCTTAGAAGCAGACAAAGAGTTAGAGCATGAAAAAAGCCGTAAAAACTTTTTAGCTTGGCTTACCGATGAACTGCCATTGCAGCCTTATAAGGCTGAACGCTTTATCGAGTCAACGCAGAACATTCCTGCTTACCAGCATTTATGGAAAGAAGTGGCACAAGCAGGCTTTGCTACCGAGCAAACCAACCTAAGCTGGCAGCAAACCGAGTTACCCTTACCCGCCGACTTAAATACCGAGCAAGTCAGTATGCAAGACATAGTGTTTGCCTTGTCTGACCCGAGTAAGTTTTTTATACGTCGACGTTTGCAGTCAAGCTTGGATATAGACTGGCAAGAAAAGCTCAGCGCTGAACCCTTTGTTAATAACGGTTTAGAACTGTATCAGCTAAAAGCGCATTGGTTAGACAGTCTGCAACAAGCACCCGAACAAATGAATGATCTTGAACAGTTTAACCAGAGCTTTATTAATCAGCAGCAAGCACTGGGTAATTTACCGGTAAAAGAACTGGGTAAAATTAGCGGTATGACGGTTGCCGAAAATACCGAACAGTTAGTGCAAGCGGTGCAGCCGCTGCTTAAAACACCCATTGAAAACGAGAGCCTGAGTATTCAAATTAACGGCGTTGAAATCATAGGCGAGTTGCAGCAAGCCTATGCAGCCGCTAATCCAGACAACAAATACTTTCTTTACTACCAAGTCAGCAGTTTAAAAGGCAAGCACTTGCTCAATGCTTGGCTAAAACTGCTCATGGCTGTAGCCGCCGACGCACCCGTAAATACGGCTTATCTGTTTGCACTAAACAAAGATGGTCTACAGCAAGTAAAGCTGAGCGCACCAGACAAGCAAACGGCACTAGAACAAATTGAACTGGCGCTTAAGTGGTATTGGCAATGCTGGCATAAACCCATTCCACACTTGCCTAATACGCTTTATAAGTTGATGCGTAAATGGCAAGAAATTGCCGAGAAAAGCGAAGACGATGATGACCTACACGACAAGTTAATTAAGTACGTTGGCGACTTGTTAAATGAAGAGTATGACGAGCTGGCTTCCGCTTACTTCCAACGTTGCTTGCCGCAGTTTGCGGATACCTTTGAAAGTGATTATGAGCAATGGCTAAACGAGTGGGGTGGTTTGATGCAAGGCATGGAGCCCTATCTGGAAATCATTAAGGAGGACGAATAATGTTACCACTCAATGTTTCTACATTTCCTTTGGTGGGTCGCTCATTAATTGAAGCCAGTGCCGGTACGGGTAAAACCTATACCATCAGCGCCTTGTATAACCGTATTATAACCGGTCATAACAGCCAGCGCTTAGGTTGCGATAAAATCTTATTGGTTACCTTTACCGAGGCCGCCACCGAAGAGCTACGTGGGCGTATTCGCCAACGCATTCAAGACAGTTTTACCGATGTATTGCGCCTGCTTAACCAGCAACCGGCCAAAGATAAACACTTAGCTCAGTATATTAACGAAATCGTTTTACAGCGGCTTGAACAAAACACTAAGAAAAAAAGTACCGAAGAGGAAAAAGACAACGTAGGAAAAGCAGTCGTAGACAAAGCAGATATAGAGAAACAACTGCTGCAAGAGTTAAAAAACTGGCTGCAAACCAACTTAAATCTAATGGATGAATCGAGTATTTTTACCATTCATGGGTTTTGCGGAAAAATGCTCAAGCGCTTTGCTTTCGATAGCGGCGTAATGTTCAGTGCCGAACTTACTTTAGACAGCGACAGCTATTTAATTCAAGCCTGTGAAGACATCTGGCGTAAGGTTGCTTACTCGTTAGACTTCCAACAAAGCAAACAACTGCTGAGCGTACATAAAAGCCCAGACAGCTTGTTTCAAACCGTGCGTTCACGCATCAATCGCAGCGATATTACCATTCTGCCCGTCGGCACTCAGCAGTCTTTTACTTCTTTGTGGCAAGCATTGGCCGAGGAATTTAAACAAACTCAAGCCATTGCCCAAAACACGGCCGGTAATGATATTTTCGATTTGATTCAAAGCTCTAGCCTAGACAAACGCAGCTACAGCAAAAAGCATTTACCCAACTGGATTGAGCAGGTTTATGAGTATTTAGCCCAAGACAATATTGGTAACCTGCCAGAGAGTGCCGAGCGCTTAACCCCTAATCGTATGGCCGAGAGAAATAGAGACGGTGTTCTACCCGAGCATCCATTGTTTGATGCTTTGGCTAAGTTGTGTCAATTAAAACAAGACTTAAAAAGTATTTTAAATAACGCTTGGCTCGAAGATATTAAAGAGCGTTATTTTGAAATTTTAGAACAGGCTGGCATATTAACCGCCGATGACTTACTGCGTTTGTTGTCGCAGGCCTTAGACTCAGACTTTGGCGAGGTTTTGGCTGACCAAATTCGTACGCTTTATCCAGTGGCGATGATCGATGAGTTTCAAGACACTGACCCTATTCAATACGGTATATTTAATAAAATTTACCCGCTTAATAACTCAGACACAGACTCAAGTGCAGACTTAGAGTCTGACTCAGACTCTGATTTAGACATAACCACAGACAATCAAACTAACCAGCATGCGTTAATTATGATCGGTGACCCGAAACAAGCCATTTATGCGTTTCGTGGGGCAGACATCTTTACTTATATTAAAGCCAAGCGTGAGCTGGCAGGCACTCGGCGCTTTACCTTAGATACCAACTGGCGTAGCCACAGCAAATTAATAGCCGCAGTCAATGCTGTGTTTACAGGCCATGCAGCGCCTTTTGTGTTTAATGCGGATATTCCCTTTGTTGAGGTAAAAGCCAGCGGTAGCAGAGACGCCAATGCCTTTAAAATAAACGGTGAAGAAACGGCCCCGTTACAGTTTTGGTTAAGCGGTGGCGAGTCCAACCGCTATCAGGCCCAGCAAGACAGCGCCAAAGAATGTGCAGCACAAATCAGTCAGCTGTTAACAGGCAACGCCAGCTTAGGTGAAGACAAGGTGCAAGCCAAAGACATCGCTATTTTGGTAAGAACCGCTAAACAAGCACAGAAAATTCGTAATGCCTTAAATGAACAGCATATCAGTAGCGTGTTTTTAACCCGTGACTCAGTGTTTAAAACCCAAGAAGCGCAAGACCTATTACGCTGGTTGCATTCAGTCGCCCATCCTAACGATGAACGTGCGTTGCGCTCAGCACTAATCAGTATCACGCAAAATTACAGCGCTAGCGAAATAGACCAGCTACTCAATGATGAAAGCAAGTGGGAAGAAGCACTTTCTACACAGCAAGGCTATCTTAATTTATGGCTAAAGCGTGGCATTATGGCCGCTATTATGAGCTGGTTAGAAGCACAAGACTTAGCCGTTAAACTGCGTAAAACCACCGACGGTGAAAGACGCTTAACCAACCTCATGCACCTAGGCGATTTATTACAGCAGCGCAGTCGTAAATTGCGAGGTCATGAAGCTCTGCTGCGTTGGTTTACCGAACAGGTGTTAGGTGATGACGACAGCGGCGAAGACGCTCAGCTACGCTTAGAAAGTGACGCTAACTTAGTGTCTATTATCACCATTCATAAATCCAAAGGGTTGCAGTACCCGTTAGTTTTTTTACCGTTTTTATGGGATGACAGCGCCAAGCGTCACAATCATGAAGACGTTATCTATTTCGATAATACCGACAGTAAGGTAAAACTGCATTTAGACCCGGGCAAAGATGAAAAAGCCCTAGCAGAACAAGCCAAGCTGGCCGAGAATTTGCGCTTGCTCTACGTGGCTTTAACTCGAGCTGAACAAGGTTGTTTTATTTGGCTTAAAGACGCTGTTGATGGGCGCACCAAAAAGAAGAAAAAGTCGAATATTGCCAACACCGCTTTGGGTTACTTATTAAATATTGACGAAGACCCTAACTGGCAAGAACTAAGTACGCGTTTAGCAGTGCATGCTATTCCGGTCGGTGCTGCCCCAGAGTGGCAAGACAGCGGCAGCCAGCCAGAAGAAACCACTACTGCACCGACACTAACCGCTGCCTATATTGAACCTAAAGCTTGGGATAATTGGCGAGTGAGCAGTTACAGCCAGTTGGCACAACGAGCAGCCACAGCAACTACAGCAATTAACCATAGCATTGAAGTCGAGACTGAGCCTTTGGCCGAGTTAAAAGACGATGAAGGCCCACAGCTAAGCAGTCCATTAAACGACTACAGTAGTGACAGTACAGCCGATGCTTCAAGCCAAAGCTTGGAAGGGCTAGAGTTTGACCCTGAGCATATCGCCCTTACCTTCGTAAAAGGCGCTAATGCCGGTACTTGTTTGCACGATGTCTTTGAAAATTGGGATTTCGACGCACAAGAGAAGTTACCCGAGCTGATTGGTAGCAAGCTAACTTATTACGGCATCAGCTATACAGAAGAGCAGCTGCCAGAGATGGTCGACTGGTTTAATGCCATGGTTAAAACACCGCTGCGAGATGACTTTAATAATCAGTTCAGTTTGCACCAGTTAGAGTATGAAAAACGTTTGGATGAAATGGAGTTTTTCTTACCCGTTGCCGGCTTAAGTCCACGCCAGCTCGAAGGGTTGCTGGGCAGCAGTCAACGCTTTGATTTCAACTATTTAACCGGTTATTTAAAAGGCTTTATCGACTTAATATTTTGTCACAATGGTCGCTATTACGTGGCCGATTATAAGTCTAACCACTTGGGCTTCACTGTGGCCGACTACAGCCAAGCCAATCTTTCTAAGGCCATGCAAGAGCATGCTTATGACATGCAGGCATGGATATACACGCTTGCATTAGATGTTTTATTAGCGCGTCGAATCGAAAATTACGACCCTAAACAGCATTTAGGCGGTGTTTATTACTTCTTTATGCGTGGCATGCACTTAGGTGAGCAAGCGCCCTTGTCTCAACAGCAGTTATCGCCAGCGCCTTTGGCTGAAACGGAATCGCCGCAAATGTCTTTATTAGAAAGCGAGCAAAGCACGCAAGCGCCCGGCGTTTATTACCATGCTGTGGATACAGCCAAACTTGCACAGTGGCGAGCCATCTTTAACGGTAAAACGGCATGATTATGAATCTATTAGAAACCCCAGAAATTACCGAACAACTGCGTGCTATTGATATCCAATTTGCTAAGCAAATATTAGCTTACGAGCAGCCAAGTGGTTTAACCGAGTTGCAAACCACTCATATTGAGCTGGCGGCAGTGTTGGTGAATATGGCCTTAGGTAAAGGCCAAACTTGTTTGCCATTAGATAATATTGCTTGGTTGTCTGCATATCCAAAGTTAGCCAAGCGTTGGCAGCAGCACAGTTTAGACGCCGTTATTCAAAGTCTGCAGCAAGCGGCCACTGTTTTTACCGTTAGCGCTGATAACAATGCTAATACTAATATAACTAACTATGCCAACCAGCCGTTGGTACTTAAAGGCGCAAACCTCTATTTAGCGCGTTACTATTTTTATGAACATAAGGTGTTAGAGCAAATACAAGCACGTCTAAATTATAAAAACCAGATTAACGACAGCGAACTCAAACAAGCACTGGATCTGCTGTTTGCGCCTCTAGAAAATCAAATCGACTGGCAAAAAGTAGCTGCCGCCAGCGCCTGCCTGCAGAACTTTGCCGTAATTACCGGTGGTCCAGGCACAGGTAAAACCACCACGGTAACCAAGCTGTTAAGTGCTTTGTTAAGTTTGAATCCAAGTTTAAGCGTGGCATTGGCTGCACCCACTGGTAAAGCGGCTGCACGCATGACTGAATCCATTCGTGGTGCCAAGCAGCGCGCCAAAGAAGGCAGTTTGCCACATGCTGAGCGTATTCCTGATACGAGCTTCACCTTGCACCGTTTATTAGGCTGGACGCCCCGAGGGTTTCGTTACAACGCTCGCCAACACTTGCCTTTTGATTGCGTAGTGGTGGATGAGGCTTCAATGGTCGACTTACCCATGATGAGCCATTTGCTGGCCGCACTTGCGCCCAGTGCGCGGTTGATATTATTGGGTGACCGTGACCAGCTGGCTTCAGTAGAAGTGGGCAGTGTATTAGCAGACCTGTGTGATGCTGGTGAAAAACATGGTCCGCAGCCAGAGTTTGCGCAAAGGCTGCATGCCATTACCGGTAATGACCTTAAAGCCTATATTGAAGATAACAATAAGCCCTTACAGAATGCCGTGGCTGAATTACGAGTGTCGCACCGCTTTGATGCCAGCAGTGGTATTGGTCAACTGGCTAAAGCGGTGAACGAAGGTAATGAAAGTGCTGCTTCAAATGCGTTTAATAGCTTCACCGATATCGCCTTTAATGAGCTTGACGAAAGCACCGAACCTTATTGGCAACAAGCCGCATGGAAACAGCAAGTACAAGACGGATTTAAATGCTATGCCGAGGCTTTAAAACAAGCGGCGGCGTTAAACTCAGAAACAAGGTTAAGCCAAGTCAGTATGACGGATGAGTCTGCGTCCGATATTAGTTTTGTTGCCAGCAGTGCAGCAGACGAACAAGCCAAAGCGGTATTCGCCGCCTTTGATCAGTTTCAAGTGCTGGTGGCTTTGCGTCAGGGGCCTTACGGGGTTGAGCAAGTAAACTATCATATTGCCAGTTTATTGCGCAGCAGTGGTGTGTTTAATGCCTCTACAGGCAGCCAAGAGCCGGCCTATAAAAACGCAGGTGACAGCCCTTGGTACTTAGGCCGCGCCATCATCGTTAACAAAAACAACTATGACTTAGGTCTGTTTAATGGTGATATTGGAATTACACTACCTGATGAAACCGGCCAGCTAAAAGTTGCCTTTCTAAGCAGTGAAGGCGGTGTACGTTGGTTGTTGCCCAGCCGTATTCCAGCCCATGAAACCGCCTTTGCCATTACCGTACACAAGAGCCAAGGTTCTGAGTTCACGCAATTGTGTTTACTGTTGCCGAATAAATGGCAAAATGTGATTACTCGTGAATTGATCTACACGGCCATTACCCGCGCCAAGAAAGAGTTTGTTTTGTATTCAAGCCAAGCCTGTTGGCAACAAGGCATTAACAGCCGAGTAGAGCGCGCTAGTGGTTTAAGAGAATCCTTATGGGGTGATTAAATCATCTCAAATATATAGATAAGGAATAGCCAGTGTTTAAACGAATTAGTGGTAAAAAAGCCAATCAAGAGCTAGCCAAAAAAACCGAACAGGTCACCGATAAAGACTTGCAGAAAGTGTTGGCTAAAGAAGATAAAATTACGCAAAAAGTCAAAGGTGCAGGCTCATTATCGGAGTATTTAGAGACCGTTAAGCTGATGTTTGCGCTGATTAAAGCTTATTGGGGTGGTGAGTACCGACAAATTCCTTGGTTTACCATTGCCGCCATAGTGGCTGCTTTACTGTATGTCTTAAGTCCGCTGGATTTAATCCCCGATTTTATACCAGTCATTGGCCTAATGGACGACGCCATGGTTTTAGCTGCTTGTTTAAAACTTGTGAAAAAAGAT
>SMEQ01000126.1_pt1 | contig 23993 bp, 23 predicted proteins | sample 2456281 | NCBI WGS metagenome assembly SMEQ01 (sample SAMN10132596, study PRJNA489261) | soil metagenome | isolation source: day1 antibiotic-loamy sand soil ammended with raw manure from dairy cow... | place: USA | collected 2015-04-01
AGCGCTATGGATTGGGCGTCGGATAAAGCAACTTGTAATTGGCTGGTTAAACGATCGACTCGCATGAGTGTAGGTCCTCTTTGAACTGTTATGACGAGCTGGTTCGATTAAAATTTAACCAATGCTCGTCTAAATACTAATGCTATGAAGATGAGGTTTTATTTATTTATTTCAAGTTAGATACTCTGTTGGAGCGCAACTTTTGCGCGATTGGTATTATCCGGCAACACTTGAGCTGACTTTTTTAATGGTTGTATAGGGCGAAGTGTCGTATGCGGCATAGCGCCACACTAGGTTGCGACTTATGTATGCTGCAGACACTATATGCCTCTCTTAATTAAATCAGACAGAAAAGTAGGCGACACCCATGCGTAGTAATTTTGGTGTGCATTTGTTAGTCATGTTGATGCTAGCAATCTCGGGAACAGCTTGGGCTAAAGCAGTAGAACAATTACAAATCAGCTCATCAACTGCGGATCACTCAAAATTTTCAGCTCTGCAAAAGCCCTTTAGTAGCGGGCCGGAAGTTACTAAAGCCTGTTTAGAATGCCATACCGAAGCAGCTAAGCAAGTGCAGCAAACCACTCACTGGACGTGGGAGTTTGAGCAACAAGCAACTGGACAGAAACTCGGTAAAAAGCATGTGCCTAACGTATTTTGCGGTAGCTTGAAGTCCAACTATGAGCGTTGTACGTCATGCCATATTGGCTATGGTTGGGAGGACAAGGATTTTGACTTTAGTGTAGAGCAAAATGTTGACTGTCTCGCCTGCCATGACACCACTACAACCTATCTGAAAACAGAAGCAGGTGCTGGGCATCCAGCATACGCAGATGCCTTTTCCAAGGGTAAGTTAAAAGTAGAAAATGGCCGACCAGTTAAAAAAGTTGATCTCAGTTTGGTGGCGCAAAATGTCGGCAGTACCAGCCGTGCTACCTGCGGTAATTGCCACTTCTACGGCGGTGGTGGCGATGGAGTTAAACACGGTGATTTGGACAGCTCTTTAGTTAACCCTGATCGTGAACTGGATGTGCACATGGATGCGCAAGGACTCAACTTTAGTTGCTCAACCTGTCATACCGCAGATGAGCACAGTGTTTCAGGCAGTCGTTATGCAGTAGAGGCCTATGATCAGCACGGTATTGATATTCCGGGCAGTAGTCATGGTGGTCGTTCAAGTTGCGAGTCCTGCCATGGTTCTGAGCCACACTCTTTTGGCGTGAATAATAAACTGAATGACCACGTGGATAAGATCGCCTGTCAGACCTGTCATATTCCAGAGTTTGCTCGCGGTGGTGTAGCAACGAAAACCTTTTGGGATTGGTCACAGGCAGGTCTAAAACTAGGACCTGAGTTGGAAAATGGTAAGCACAGTATCCTGTTTGAATACGACGACAATGGTTTGATGACCTATGCCAGCCATAAGGGTGTTTTTGAACACGGTACCAATGTGGTGCCCGATTACCGCTGGTTTAATGGCCAGGTTGAGTACACCTTGCTTGATGATGAAATTGATCCCAGTCAGCGTGTATCGGTAAACAAGGTACATGGCAGTTATGCTGATCCTGATTCGCGTATTTGGCCGTTTAAGCGCATGACTGGTACACAGCCCTACGATAAAAAAACCAACCGACTATTAGCCACTAACGTGTACGGCCCTGATGGTGATGATGCACTCTGGACCAATTTTGACTGGCCTAAAGCACTGGAAGTAGGTCAGGCTGATGCCGTGGCTACCGGTGATGCAAGCTATCCCTTTAGTGGTGAGTACGGTTTTGTTAAAAACGAGATGTTCTGGCCTATCGCGCATATGGTTGCGCCAAAGGAGCAGGCACTGGACTGTGCCGCCTGTCACGCAAGAGAGGGTCGCTTGGAAGGGTTAACAGGTTTTTATATGCCGGGACGTGATTTTTCACCTTGGCTGGATCGCATCGGCAGCTTTGCCGTGTGGGCAACACTGGCGGGCGTATTGCTGCACTTATTTGTCCGTCTGTTTTTAGGGAGAAAGCGCACATGAAAGTATTGATATATAAGCGCTTTGAACGTTTCTGGCACTGGTCACAAGCCCTGTTGATTATTGGCTTAATGATGACCGGCTTTGAGATTCATTCTAGCTATTATTTGTTGGGCTTTGAAAAGGCGGTCAACCTGCATATTGTTATGGCGCTTACGTTAATTGTACTGTGGTTGTTTGCTATTTTTTGGCACTTTACCACCGGCGAGTGGCGTCAATACATTCCCACTACCGAGAAGCTGGTAGCGATGGCGCGTTACTATGCTTTTGGCATATTTAAAAATGAAGAAAAGCCCTATAAAAAATCGTTGAGCGCTAAGCATAATCCATTGCAACGGCTGGCTTATCTGGGGTTTAAGTTGTTGATTTCGCCTGTGATATGGCTCTCAGGTGTGCTGTACTTGCTCTATCCCTATTGGCCGAAACTGGGCTTAGGTTTTTTGCAGTTGCAACCCATTGCGTTACTACATACTGCTGCAGCCTTTGCTATGTTGGTGTTTTTTATTGCACACGTCTATTTGGCGCTGACGGGTAAGCCTTTTTATGAGTACGTGAAGGCGATGATTACCGGATATGAAGAGCTGGAAGACGAAGCTAAAGAAACGCATTAGGTGTTTGGATACACAGGCGGGCGAGTTGCCCGCATTGTGTTGAAGCCAGTGTTATTTCGGCTCGCAATAATCATCTTGGCTAATCAAATCGATACCGCACTCTAGGTTTTCAACCCAGTTAAGGAAAGCATCAATCATAGCTTTGCCTTTAAAGATGCGGCCATGCTGGGGAACAATCATCTCTAAGTCCAGCGTGCGCACCATGTTGACCCACAACTTAATAACCTTATTGCTCACCATATAGCGGCGGTGGAAGTCGTCCATGTGCTCAATATGCTCAGCAAAGTCGGTGACGGGCTGTGCGTCATCCACCAGCGATGCGCCCATGTCGCCGGAAAAAAGAATCTTGCTGGTGGGGTCGTACAACTGGAAATTGCCTACTGAGTGTAAGAAATGGGCAGGAATTGCTTTCAGCTTGGCTGCGCCTAAAGTGAAAACGCTACCCGAGTCAGGCAGGGCAATGACGCGCTCAGTGGTGCTGATGCCGTGCGCGGTAGTTAAATAGCTGGCCGTTAAGTGCGGTAAAAAACGTGCCCACAGCTGCGAGGTGATAACCTGCGCTTTGGTGTGCAGCAACCACTTATCTAAAGCGGCGATAATATCTGGGTCTTGGTGTGAGGCGAAAATATAGGTTAGTTCGCTCAGCGTTATTCTGCGGGATACCTCCACGGATAGTGGGGTATAGGTCAAATCTCCACCTGGATCTAACAGTAATGACTGACCGCTGTTGGTGAGCATAAACTGGTTAGACTGTATGCCTTCACCCGTGACTAGGTCATCGAATAATAGGCATTGATGGACTCCATCATCAAACAAAACTATAGGTTCGCGGCGCATGATTTCCTCGCTAACTTGAATGGCGGGTCAATATGCCATCAACGGATAAGCTAGACGTGACCTGTATCAATAATAGTTTTTGCAATAGTTTGCGCAGGTCACAGGACTAAATTTCTTCGCTAAAAAATTTGTCTTGCCTGCAGCAAATAGAAGTTTAAGATACTGTCCGCTTAATTTGCCCAAGGACGCATATATGCCCCATGCCGTAGCACGCTTACGAGCCAAACGGTTAGCTATCAGTAAGAAACCTTTTCAGGCGCGTGGCTCATTATTGGTGCGTTGCCCGCGCTGTCGTGTGGCGCAGCAGTACTGCATTTGTGCTTGGCAGCCTCAGGTCGCTGCGCGCAGTGCGGTGTGTTTGCTGATGTATGATACCGAACCGCTCAAACCCAGTAATACCGGCTGGCTTATCGCGGATGTGGTGGCGGATACCTTTGCGTTTGCTTGGGCGCGTACTGAGGTTGAGCCGGCGTTACTTGACGTGCTGGCTGATCCACAGTGGCAGCCCTATGTGGTGTTCCCGCAGGAGTATGCACAGCCTAATCAACAGGTAGTGCATGAGTTGCAGCTCGAATCGATGCAGACCCATGAACAAGATGCAGTACAAAAACGCCCACTGTTTATTGTATTAGATGGGACGTGGCAGCAGGCGCGAAAAATGTTTCGCAAATCCGCTTATTTACAGCATCTGCCCATTTTAAGCCTGAGACCGGAACAGGTTTCGCGCTATCATTTACGCCATTCCGTTAACATAGAGCACCTGTCTACTGCAGAGGTGGTAGCGCTCTGTTTGCAGTTGGCAGAAGACGGACAGGCCGCTGATGCTTTAACTGAGTGGTTTGTACGCTTTAATCGGCATTATTTGGCGGCGCGTACGCCTTTATCCAAACAGCGTAAGCAGCAGTTGCTGGGGGAAACTTTACCTAACAACAGCACTCTGACTTAGCACTGTTTGTAGCGCGAAGAGATGCTGAATAAGCATCTTGCGCATAGTCTTTTTAACGGCTGTATGCCATATTTAGACATGTTTTTACTGGAATTTAATGGAGCTTAAATAAGTGAAAAAATTATTAGTACCTATAGCTGTTGCGGGTCTGTTTATGCTGGGACTCAGTGGTTGTGGTTTAAGTCCACAGCAGCTTTACCCCGAGCCACGCATCACCGGGCAATTAGAGCGCGTAGCCAACGGGCAGACGGTATCAGTGGCGGTTGATGATCAGCGCACTACTTCGGTGATAGGTCACCGAGGCGGCTTATATGCTGAGTCCAATACGCTTACCGTTGAAGGCAGAACCACTTTTCCGCGTTTGCAAGCCGAAGCTGAAGCAGCGTTGCGGATGCGCGGCTTTATTCCCGTGCCGCAAGGCCAAGCAGGTAGCCAACTTAGACTGAGCATTGCCGATTTGAAATACAGCGTAGTCGAAGACCGTACGGTGGCGAGCAAGGTGCAGTTAACGGCAGTGTTAGCGGTCGAGGTACATAAAGAAGGTCAGGTTTATCGTGGTCGATATACCGCCAATTTAGATAAAGGCTTTGTGAAACCGCCAACTGATTCAGCCAATAACCGCTTGATTAGCTGGGTGATGAGTGATGCCTTGGAGCGGGTGTTCAAGGATAAAGGGCTGCTGCAGTTTATGGCGAACCAATAAGCCAGGCTATGAATACACAGCAGTTACCCGGCGCTATTTTTATCATGGGGCCGACCGCTTCTGGTAAAACAGATCTGGCTATTGAGCTGGCGCAGCGTTTTCCTTGCGAGTTAATCAGTGTCGATTCGGCACTGATTTATCGCGGTATGGATATAGGCACTGCCAAGCCGAGCGCCGAGGTGTTGGCTGCTTTTCCACATCATCTGGTCGATATTATTGATCCAGTTGAAAGTTATTCTGCGGCACAGTTTCGTCAAGATGCGTTAGCTTTGATGGCGCAAGCCACGGCTAAAGGACGAGTACCGGTGTTAGTTGGCGGCACCATGCTGTATTACAAGGCTCTGCTAGAGGGCTTGGCGACCATGCCGCCAGCTGATGCGCAGGTGCGTGCTGCACTGGAGGTGCGGGCAGTAGAGTTGGGGATGAATGCGCTGCATGAGCAATTGCAACAAGTTGATCCTGAATCGGCTGTACGTATCCATCCCAATGACAGCCAGCGCGTAATGCGTGCTTTAGAAGTGTGGTTGGTCAGTGGGGTAACCATGACTGAACACCGCTTGCGGCAAAAAAACAATCAACAACACAGGGCGCAGTTGCCTTACAATGTCGCGGTTTTTGCCATTGCGCCGCAGCAACGATCAGTATTACATCAGCGCATCGAGCAGCGTTTTCAGCAGATGGTGGAACAAGGCTTTATTGATGAGGTCAGAGCTTTACAGCAGCGCGGTGATTTGCATGCAGAATTGCCATCCATGCGTTCGGTGGGCTATCGACAAGTCTGGGATTATTTACTTGACCAGTATGAGTACGATGAAATGCTCGCCAAAGGTATTGCAGCAACTCGGCAGCTGGCCAAACGACAGTTTACTTGGTTACGTAGCTGGCAGGAGTTAACTTGGCTTGATAGCCTAGATGACAATAAGTTAGCCGTGACCTTGAAAAGGCTTCAACAAGGCTCCATATTGCAGTAAGTAAAACAACAATTAGCCAGATTTGTGATTGGCTTTAAAATTTATCCTCTTAAGGAGATTGCGCCATGTCAAAAGGGCACACATTACAAGACCCTTACTTAAACCTATTACGTAAGGAGCACGTTCCAGTTTCCATTTATTTGGTGAACGGCATTAAGTTGCAAGGTCAGATTGAATCCTTTGATCAGTTTGTGATTTTGCTAAAAAACACCGTCAGCCAAATGGTCTATAAGCATGCCATTTCCACAGTTGTACCTAGTCGTCCAGTGCGCCTTCCGAATGCTGATGAAGAGAATGCCCAGGATGAGTAAGCAGGTGCGTCATTGAGCGATGTTCAGTTAAAGGGTGCCGATCGTACTGTTTTGGTGCACCTAGATAGTTTTAACTTAACAGAGCGCGAAGATCCGGAAGAGTTTAAAGAGCTTGCAGTCTCGGCTGGCGCTGAGATTGTAAGCTTTGTTTCGATTGGCAGAACTCAACCCACAGCACGTTATCTTATTGGTTCGGGTAAGGCGCAAGAGCTGCGTGAACTTGTTGCTGAGCAGCAAGCCGATTTAGTTATTTTTAATCTGAGCTTAACGCCCAGTCAGGAGCGTAATTTAGAGCGCGCTTTAGATTGTCGTGTGGTTGATCGGGTTGGTTTAATTTTGGATATTTTTGCTCAGCGAGCGCAAACCTATGAGGGTAAGCTGCAAGTTGAGCTGGCGCAGTTAGAGCATATCAGTACGCGACTGGTGCGCAGTCGTACGGATTTGAGCCGTCAGCAGGGTGGTATTGGTCTGCGAGGTCCGGGCGAAACTCAGCTGGAAACAGATCGCCGTTTGCTGCGCGTTCGCATGCGACAAATCAAAGCGCGTCTTGAAAAAGTACGCAATCAACGTGAGTTGGCGCGGCGCAGTAGAAAACGTGCGGAAATCCCAGCGGTATCTTTGGTGGGTTACACCAACGCCGGTAAATCCACGCTGTTTAATGCGATGACTTCAGCCACTGTCTATGCAGCGGATAAGTTATTTGCCACGCTGGATCCGACGGTACGCAAAATACAGGTGCCTGATATTGGTCCCATTACCTTGGTGGATACCGTTGGTTTCATTCGTCATTTGCCGCATAAACTGGTTGAAGCTTTTCGTGCCACGCTTGAGGAGTCAGCTAGCGCAGACTTATTATTGCACCTAGTGGATGCGCAAGCGGTTGAGCGTGATGAGCAAATAAAGCAGGTCAATCAGGTCCTCAAAGAAATAGGTGCAGAACAAGTCCCTGTGCTTGAGGTCTACAACAAAGTTGATTTGCTAGAGTCAGTAAAGCCGCACATACAGCGCAATGAGCAGGGTAAACCGCACAGGGTGTGGTTGTCCGCGCAAACAGGGCAGGGCATTGAGTTACTGCTACAGGCAGTAAGTGAGTTGCTGGCTGAGGATCTGTTTGTTGCGCAGGTGCAGTTGCCGCATGACTTAGCGCGACTGAGGGCACGTTTTTTTGCTTTAAGTGCTGTGCAGCAAGAAAGTCATACCGAACAGGGTGAAAGTTGTTTAAGTGTGCGCATTCCTTTGATTGATCTTAAGCGCGCCTTAAGTGATGAAGGCGTAGATTACGAAGAATTTGTACAGCGTTATGTGCAGCAGTAAAGCCAGTTTGTTTCATGGAGTGCATTGCCCCCATGACGTAAACAACGAGTTGCTTTACAATGATAGAAATTTCTAACTTGCATGGCTGCTCTTGGGCAGCTTTTTAATTTTGTTTTAGATGGAGAACGCTATGGCTTGGAATGAGCCGGGTGGAAACTCGAATAATCAGGACCCTTGGGGTGGTGGCAACAAAAAAGGCGGTGGTCGTCAAGGGCCGCCAGACCTCGATGAAGCGTTGCGCAAGCTACAAGATAAGCTTAATTCAATTTTTGGCGGTAAAAAGAAACCTGGCGGTCAAGGCTCTGGTGGCGGTGTTGCAATCGTACTGATTGCACTGGTGGTATTGGTTGGCTTTTGGCTATCCACTGCTGTCTATAAGGTGGATGAGCAAGAGCGTGCGGTGATTTTACGTTTGGGTAAATACCATGAAACGGTTGGCCCAGGCTTGAATATTTATTTCCCGCCGATTGAGCAAAAATTCCAGCACAACGTGACCCGTGAGCGTGCATACACGCGTCAAGGTCCGATGTTGACGGAAGATGAAAACATCATCGAAGTACCACTGACCGTACAGTATAAAATTAGCAACCTAGAAGACTTTGTATTGAACGTAGATGGCCCAGAAATAAGCCTGCAGCAAGCCACTGAAAGTGCCTTGCGTCACGTAGTGGGTTCAACATCAATGGATCAGGTGCTGACTGAAGGGCGTGAGGTTTTAGCCGTTGATGTGCGTGAGCGTTTGCAGCGTTTCATTGATATGTACCGTACCGGTATCGTGGTGACGGGGGTTAACGTACAGAACGCACAGGCACCTAAAGAAGTTCAGGAAGCCTTTGATGACGTGATTCGAGCGCGTGAAGATGAGCAGCGCGAGAAAAACGACGCTGAAACCTATGCCAACGGTGTCGTGCCAGAAGCGCGCGGTTTAGCGCAGCGAATCCTTGAAGAAGCTAATGGTTATCGTGAAGAGGTAATAGCTCGTGCTGAGGGTGAGTCTGAGCGTTTTACCAAGCTCGTGACTGAGTACCACAAAGCTCCCGAAGTAACGCGCAAGCGTTTGTATTTGGACACCATGGAAGAGATGTATAGTCGTTCCAGTAAGGTGTTATTAACCGGTGATAAAGGACAAAACAGTTTGCTGTATCTACCTTTAGATAAGATGTTGCAGCAAGGTCAGTCTGCTCCTGCAGCGCGTATCAGCAATGAGCCCGTTGACTCGTCGACACTCAATACTCCGGCGAGTAATGATGCTATATCGCGTAGTTTACGTTCACGGGGGAGTCGTTAAATGAACAATAAATCGATATTTGCCCTGATCGCTGCTGCGGTTCTGGGTTTAGTGGCATGGAATAGTTTTTATATTGTGTTGCAAACAGAACGTGCAGTGTTACTGCAGTTCGGTAAGGTTGCGCAAGCTGATGTACCGCCGGGTTTGCATGTGAAAATCCCTTACGTTAACCAAGTGCGCAAGTTTGATGGCCGCTTGTTAACCTTGGATGCACCGACCCAACGCTTTTTGACTCTAGAGAAAAAAGCAGTGATGGTGGATGCGTTTGCTAAATGGCGTATTGCCAATGCGAACCAGTACTACACAGCAACTTCAGGCATTAAGCAGGTAGCCGATGAGCGTTTGGCACGTCGTCTGGAAGCGGGTTTGCGTGACCAATTTGGTAAGCGCACCCTGCATGAGGTGGTCAGTGGTCAACGTGATGAGTTGATGGCTAGTATCACCAAAAGCCTAAATGCGTTGGCGCAAAAAGAACTAGGTATTGAAGTGATTGATGTGCGGGTCAAGTCCATTGATTTACCCCGTGAAGTTAACCGTAGTGTGTTTGAACGGATGATTTCTGAGCGTGCGCGTGAAGCCCGTGAGCACCGTGCTAAGGGTAAAGAGTTGGCCGAAGGTATTCGCGCTGATGCTGATCGTCAACGTCGCGTGTTGCTGGCTGAAGCCTATCGTGAAGCGGAAGAAATTCGCGGTGAGGGAGATGCTAAATCAACCGCGATTTATGCAAAAGCTTTTGGCTTGGACAAAGAGTTCTACAGCTTCTATCGTAGCTTACAGGCCTACCGTGAGAGCTTCTCCAGTAAAGAAGATGTGCTGGTACTAACGCCAGATAACGAGTTTTTCCGTTATATGGAGAGTATGAAGCCTTAACCGACTCTCGAAGGGATAAAGTCTGCAAAGAAGAATATTTTTTTGCTATACTCCCGACGAATGACTCGCTTCAATAAGCATAGCTAGATGGTGACAATAAACACCATCTAGCATTAGCCGGGAAATTCCCGGCTTTTTTGCGCGTGTGAGTAGTTGAATTTTAAACCCAAGTTGTTAGTGATAAAGAAGAGGACCTAATACATGGCAACATTAGAAAGATGGTTGCTACCTGATGGTATTGAAGAGGTGTTGCCGCAAGAGGCAGCGCTGATTGAAGTTGCACGCCGCCAGGTATTGGATCTCTTTGCTGCTTGGGGTTATGAGTATGTGGTTACGCCACATATCGAGTTTTTAGATTCTTTGCTGACTGGCGTAGGGCAAGAACTAGCTCTGCGTACCTTTAGTGTGACGGATCCGTTAAGTGGTCAGTTGATGGGTTTTCGTGCCGATATTACGCCACAGGTGGCGCGTTTAGATGCCCACAGCTTGCGTCGTGAAGGCCCGAGTCGTCTTTGTTATGCCGGAAGCGTGGTTCACACGCGGGCGCGCGATTCATCCAATTCACGCAGTCCTATTCAAATAGGTGCTGAACTCTACGGTGATGCGAGTGCGGCTGCGGATATAGAGATTATCAGCTTGATGCTGGAAACTCTGCAGCACGCTGGCGTTGAGCAAGTGCACTTGGATTTAGGTCATGTCGGTATTTACCGTGCTTTAGCCAAAGCTGCTGGTGTTTCGTCTGAGCTGGAAGAATTGCTGTTTGATGCTTTACAGCGCAAGGCCATTAGTGAGGTGCGTGAGCTTACTGCTGGCCTGGACGTGCAGTTAGCCGGCATGCTCAATGCATTAAGCAGTCTGTGCGGTAACTATACCGAGGTTGTAAAGCGTGCCTATGAGCTGCTGGACCAAGCACCGGGCGAGGTGACAGAAGCCTTGGCAGACTTGGAAAAAGTTACCAGTGCAATCAAGCAGCGTTATCCAGACTTGTTTATTTATTTAGATTTAAGTGAGTTGCGCGGTTATAACTACCACACGGGAGTTGTCTTCGCTGCTTTTGTACCTAGCGTAGGCCAAGCGATTGCACAAGGCGGGCGCTATGATGATATTGGCGCTGTGTTTGGTCGCTCACGTCCTGCTACCGGTTTTTCGACTGACCTGAAAACTGTGGTTAGCTTAGGGCATAAAATAGAAGTAACCAGCAGAGGTGCTATTTGGGCACCGCTTAGATCCGATGCGCAGCTGTGGCAGCTAATGCAGCAGCTACGTAGCGAAGGCGAGCGCGTGATTCAAGCCTTGCCCGGTCAAGAGTTACCAGATGCACAGCAAGCCGCTGGTTGTGACCGACAGATAGAATGGCAAAACAACAGCTGGTGCGTTAACAAAATTTCTTTTTAATTCCGTCTCGACGGCTTACTTATTTGCACGTATGAGGGCAAATACCTATGGGTAAAAACGTAGTCATTCTCGGCACTCAATGGGGTGATGAGGGTAAAGGCAAAATTGTTGATTTGTTGACCGATCAAGCCGATGCGGTGGTGCGCTTTCAGGGCGGCCATAACGCAGGTCACACTCTAGTGATTGACGGTGAGAAAACTGTTTTACACCTGATCCCTTCAGGCATTTTGCGTGAAAACGTCGAATGTATGATTGGTAATGGCGTGGTCGTTGCCCCTGATGCCTTGATGCGAGAAATTATCAAGCTGGAAGAAAAAGGTATTCCGGTACGTGAGCGTTTACGCATTAGCCCAGCTTGTACGCTGATTTTGCCTTATCACGTGGCGCTGGATCAGGCGCGTGAAGCGTCTCGTGTCGAGGGCAAGATTGGCACAACGGGTCGTGGTATTGGCCCAGCTTACGAAGATAAAGTAGCGCGTCGTGGTTTGCGAATTGGCGACTTATTTAACCCAGAGCGTTTTGCTATTAAGCTTAAAGAAGTCATGGAGTTGCATAACTTCACTTTGGAGCACTTCTATAAAGTTGCGCCAGTAAGCTATGAAGAAACCTTAGCTGATGCGCTGGCTTATGCTGAAACGCTTAAGCCGTTGATGACCGATGTAACGGCCCGCCTGCATGAGCTACGCAAGCAAAATGCACGCATTATGTTTGAAGGCGCGCAGGGTGCGCTGCTGGATATCGACCACGGTACTTATCCGTATGTGACCAGCTCCAACACCACGGCGGGCGGTACAGCAACGGGCTCAGGTTTTGGTCCTCTATATCTGGACTATATCTTGGGTATTACCAAGGCCTACACCACACGTGTGGGTTCGGGTCCTTTCCCTACTGAGCTGTTTGATGAAACGGGCCAGTATTTGGCTGAAAAAGGCCATGAGTTTGGCTCTACTACAGGTCGTGCGCGTCGCTGTGGTTGGTTTGATGCGGTTATTTTGCGTCGCACCGCCGAAGTGAACAGTATTTCCGGTATTTGTTTAACCAAGCTGGATGTGTTGGATGGCTTAGAAACCGTTAAGATTTGTGTGGCTTACAAGAACGCTCAAGGCGAAGTGCTCACTGATGCACCCAGCGATGCCGACAGCTATGACGGCTTAACGCCTGTGTACGAAGAAATGCCGGGTTGGTCTGATTCCACTCTGGGCTTGACTAGTATGGATGAGTTGCCAGCGAATGCGCGGGCTTATGTGGAGCGTTTGCAGGAGTTAGTCGGTACGCCTATTGATATCGTATCAACAGGTCCGGACCGCAACGAAACCATCGTTCTGCGTCACCCATATGCCGACTAAGCAACATAAAGTCATTGCATTGCGTATAAAGATGCAGAAACAAAGCGAATAAAGTTTTGTTTTGACACAATAAAAACCACAGCAAATTAACCCCTGCTGTGGTTTTTTTCATTTATAGGTAGTTGATGAACGTTATTTTGATTTTGCATGCGTTATTGGTATTGGTGTTTACCGTTCGCATCCTTCTGCGCGATGACCTTTCTCCTCCGGGTCGTCTGGCGTGGTTTATTGTGCTTAACGTGTTGCCCTATTTTGGTAGCGTCACCTATTTCTTATTTGGTGAAATTGACATTGGTAAGCGCACTAACGCCCGTTATATTGAGGTTTTTACGGAAATTAAAGCCAAAGCCGCACAATTTATGGGTGAGCCGACAAACACGGGCGAGTTGATAGAGCGGATTTATCAACCGGCATTTCACTATGCCAGCTCTATCAATGGTTTTTATCCCTTGGGCGCTAACGCAGCGCAACTCATGACTGATAGCGAACACACACTAGCGCAGATGGTGGCCGATATTGATGCAGCGACCGACCACGTACATGTGTTGTTTTACATTTGGCTCACTGACCATGCTGGCACACAGTTGGCGCAGGCACTAATTCGCGCTGCACAACGCGGCGTTACTTGCCGCGCCATGGCTGATGGGCTGGGTTCGCGTGCGCTGATTAAATCTGAGTTATGGCAGGGCATGAAAGAATCTGGGGTTCAGGTTGCGGTGGCGCTGCCGTTTAAAAACCTAATACATACGTTATTGACCAGCCGTCTTGATCTGCGCAATCACCGAAAAATCACGGTTATTGATTCGCGAATTACGTACTGTGGTAGCCAAAATGCCGCTGATCCTGAGTTTTTGGTGAAAGAAAAGTATGGTCCTTGGATTGATATCATGCTGCGCTTTGAGGGCCCCGTGGTGGCGCAGAATCAGTTGCTCTTTGCCAGTGACTGGATGCATAGCACGGGCGAGTTGCTTGAGGTAATTACATTAAAGGCTGAACCGGTTGAAGGCGGCTTTCCGGCTCATGTCATGGGTGTTGGTCCGACGGAACGACGGGGTGCAACGCCGCAACTGTTCTCTAACCTATTTGCGTGCGCAGAACATAGTCTAACACTTACCACGCCGTACTTTGTTCCAGATGCAACCGTACTGGATGCCCTGTGTGCCGCCGCTTATCGAGGCGTAGAAGTTACCCTAATTTACCCCAAGGTAAATGACAGTTGGATCGTTGCCGCTGCCAGTCGCAGTTATTATCACCGTTTGCTGGATGCAGGCTGTGTTATCTACGAACACAGAGAGGGATTGCTGCACTCTAAAACACTAACGGTAGATAGCAAAGTGAGCTTGATTGGCTCATCGAATCTTGATTTACGCAGTTTTGGCTTAAATTTTGAAAACAATATACTGCTGCAAGATGAAACAATTACCCGAGCGATCACCGAGCGCCAACAACATTACATTGACCAATCTGACGAAGTTACATTATCCGAGGTGCTGGCATGGCGTTATTACCAACGCATATGGCATAACGTCATCGCCACAATAGGACCGGTTTTGTAAATTTAGCGTAGGGGTCTTTGAGCGTCAGATGTTATTAGTTTTTGCTTAAACACCATAGCGAGGTTATCTCAGCACTGCGTGCGCTGTGCAGGGGATCGGTAGTGTCTTGACTGCGCCCATGTTTAGGTTGTGTGTCGAGGCGGTAGTTAACCGTTAAGTTCGCTTCAGCAAACCAGTCCAATAACTGTTCGCGGCTACGTAACTCTAGATGCTCAGCTAAGTCAGACAGAATCAGCCAAATTTCTCCCTGCGGCGCTAAATAAGCCCCAGCGCCCTGCAAAAAGCCACGCAACATGATGCTGTTGGTATCATACACAGCAAACTCTAACGGCGAACTGGGCTTGGACGGCAGCCAAGGTGGGTTGCAAACAATCAGGTTGGCTAAGGGTTGTTCAGTGGGGAATAAATCGGTTTGTTGTAATTGCACCGCTGCAAGCTTCAGGCGCTCAAAGTTTTCTTGGGCGCAAGCCAAAGCGCGTGGGTTAATGTCGGTAGCCACTACCTGCTTAACGCCGCGTTGCGCTAAGATAATCGCCAGTAATCCAGTGCCCGTACCAATATCAAAGGCAAAGTCATGCTGAGCCGGTAAGGGCGCATCGAGCAGCAGTTGCACATACTCATGGCGCGTGGGGGAAAACACGCCGTAATGGGGAAAGATAGATAGGTCTAACCCAGTGATGGGGACGCCTTTTTCTCGCCATTGCGCGGCACCTAACGCGCCTTGCAAATCACGCAGGGCGATAAGGCAGGGTTCATCAAGTGGGCCAAAAGCCGCTTGGCAAGCAGAAGTAAGCTCAGGCGCGCGACGTAATTGGCAGATATAGTCCGCGTCCAGCTCTAAAAGCACACTGCCTAAAATGCGTGCCCTGTGTGCTTGCGCTTGACGTTGCTGGTGAAACAGCTGCGAGATGGACTGCTGAGTAGGGTTGGCAGATTTGCGAGATTTACGCCGCACAGGTTGATCGATACGACGCGCCATGGCTTGCAGTAGTTGGCGGGCATTATGAAAATCGCCACGCCACAGTAATGCGCTACCTTCGCAAGCTAAGCGGTAAGCGTAATCAGCCTTGGTTTGATCATCCACCAACACGATGCGTGCTGGTGCAGGCTGATTGCTTTCAGACAGCCAGAGCGCACTACGCGATAGCTGACCCTCTTGCCAGTGCACATACTGTTTTTCTCTTGGTAACACCTACTAACCCTTAGCCGTAGCTGTGAATTCGATGCGGCTCTAACACTGATATTTAATGGTGTTGCTGCAGTTGCATCGCAGGCTATCACATAGGTCAGCAAATCAATAATCCTCAGCGTCGGCTTGAACTGCTTGAGGGGCTCTCACGGGGAGAGCGCGCTGTACTTGAGGGAAGAACGTACAGCCAAAGTGAGGCTAGGGAGAAAATGAGTAAATGGCTGAAGTAGTCTGGACGGAGCCCGCCCTTCAAGAGCTGGATGCTATCGATGATTACATTGCGCTGGATAATCCTGCAGCCGCAAGACATCTTGTCCAAGAAGCTTTCGATAAAACCGAACGTTTAGCGGACTATCCCGTGCCTGGACGGATTCCGCCAGAGCTCCCTAACTCGGTATACAGGGAGGTAGTGGTTCCGCCGTGTCGCATTTTTTATCGAGTGGATAAGAAGCAGGTTCTTGTTCTCTATGTCATGCGAGAGGAGCGGCAGCTTCGGGTATACATGCTTGGGAATAGCTAGCTTGGTGCGTTACTCGGATGCCTTTGTTTTCGCTTCGTAACGTTAAAGTCAAAGTCACCGGTGCGCTTCGGTACTATATTCTCGTTTATTCCGACATTTTTTCGCACAGTTAAATTGGCTCGCCAGATGTACTTACTTGATGCGGCGAAATATGCAGATGAGAGCGGCGTCAGGTGAGTTGCGGCAAAGAGTTCGTTGAGCTGAGTAAATCTAAACATGACTGCAGCTCATTCGGCCACCACAAGAGCAGGGTAAGACAGAATGCGTCATAGGCAGCGCCAAGCTATTAGTGAATGTTAGCCGCTCAAGGATGTGAGCAAAAGAGTGCAAAACAAATCAGGGATATCGCAAACCCCTAGAAAGCACAAAGCCCCATAGTTAGGGGCTTTTGCCATTATGATTGGTGCCCAGGAGAAGACTCGAACTTCCACGCCCTTGCGAGCACTAGCACCTGAAGCTAGCGTGTCTACCAATTTCACCACCTGGGCATTGCAGCATTAGATTAGGCACGCATATATGTCGTGTACAATCTAAATTGCGCGTGTACTATAGGTGCATGATTGTTGTTTGTAAAGTACTACATAATAAAAATCTGTCAGAAAAAGTTGTAATTTTTAATGGTTGAAAAGGAAAGAAAATTTGAAAGCCAAATGGCACCCCCTCGATCCTGAGGCTGCGTTAGAAGCGCAAAAATATGAGAACCCCATTCCAAGTCGTGCTTTGATTTTGCAGCACTTGGAGCAACGTGGCGCGCCTGCTTCACGTGAGCAATTATGTGCAGAGTTGGGTCTTTGTACTGAAGAAGATATCGAAGCCGTACGTCGGCGTTTGCGCGCGATGGAACGTGATGCGCAAGTGGTTTACACCCGTCGCGGTGCTTATGCACCTGTGACCAAATTGGATTTAATCGCTGGACGCGTGCAAGGGCATCGTGATGGTTTTGGGTTTTTAATCCCAGATGCTGGCGGCGGTGATATTTTTTTAGGTCCGGTACAGATGCGTCGTCTATTTGATGGCGATCGCGTGCTGGTCAGAGTAACCGGGACAGACCGCCGTGGTCGTCCTGAAGGTGTGGTCGCTGAGGTTGTAAATCGCGCCCATGAAAAAATTGTCGGACGTTATAACGAAGAAAACGGTTTAGGTTTTGTTATTCCAGACAATACCCGCATGCAGAACGAAATCTTTATCAGCCCGGGCTGTGCTAATAATGCGGTGATTGGTCAGCTAGTTGAGGTGGAGATTACCCACTGGCCCACGACACGTATTCCTGCGCAGGGCCGAGTCTGTCAAGTGCTGGGGGATTATATGGCTCCAGGTATTGAAATCGATGTGGCGCTGCGTAATTACGACATTCCCCACGAGTGGCCTAAAGCTGCTTTAGCAGAGGCGAACAAATTAAGCCCTGATGTGGATGAGGCGGACAAGCAAAAGCGCATAGATTTACGTCATTTACCTTTTGTGACCATTGATGGTGCGGATGCGCGTGACTTTGATGATGCGGTTTGCGCTGTGGCTGATGAGAAAGGCGGTTGGCGCTTGTATGTGGCCATTGCGGATGTGTCGCACTATGTTGAGGTCGGATCGGCGTTAGATAAAGAGGCGGCCAAGCGCGGTAACTCGGTGTATTTCCCTGAGCGCGTGATTCCCATGCTGCCCGTGGAGCTGTCCAATGGTCTGTGCTCGCTAAACCCTAAAGTTGATCGTCTGGCTATGGTATGCGAGGTGACTCTTTCACGCTCGGGTAAGCGTTTAAGCTATTGTTTTTACGAGACGGTTATTCAGTCACAGGCGCGGCTGACCTACGATGAGGTTAGCGTCATGCTGGTTGAGCCTGAAAGCAAAGAAGGCCAGCAAGCAACTAAAAAGCACGGTACGTTGTTACCGCATCTGCAGCAGTTGTACGGCCTGTATAAGGCGTTAGCCAAACAACGCAAGCAACGTGGGGCGATTGATTTCGAAACCCGTGATACCTATATCGTCTTTGGTGAAGATCGCAAAATTGCGGAGATTTTGCCTACTGAACGCAATGATGCACATAAATTAATTGAAGAGTGCATGCTCTGCGCTAACGTGGCAATGGCGGACTTTTTGCGTACCAGCAAGATGCCGGGCTTATACCGCATTCACGCAGGACCTACAGCAGAAAAGCTAGAGAAACTGCGCGGTTTTCTTGGCACAATTGGTATGTCCATTAACAATGGTAAGCAAGATCCTACGCCTAAGGACTATCTGCGTTTGCTGGAGCGAATTCATGATCGGCCAGATTTCGAAATTATCCAAACCGTGATGTTGCGCTCGTTAAGTCAGGCGCAATACAGTCCTGAAGACATTGGTCACTTCGGTTTGCATTATCAGTCTTATACGCACTTTACCTCACCGATTCGTCGCTACGCCGACTTGCTTAACCATCGCGCTGTACGCAGTGTTATTCGTTCGCGCCGCCAAACTGAACTGGTGCGTCGTGCGGGTGCGGGACCTTTGGCTAAAGCCAAGATTTACCCCTATGACTATGCACGATTAGAGCAAATAGGGACGGATGTTTCGGTCACAGAGCGCCGTGCTGATGAAGCAACACGGGATGTGGTGAACTGGCTCAAATGTGAGTTTATGCAGGAACATATCGGCGAAACTTTTACCGGTTCAGTGACTGCCGTGACAGGTTTTGGCTTCTTCGTGGAGCTGGATGATATTTATGTCGAAGGTTTGGTGCACGTTACAGCACTGCCGGGTGATTATTACCACTTTGAGCCGCTTTATCATCGCTTGGCAGGTGAGCGCAGTGGCCGCAGCTACCGTCTTGGCGACAAGGTTGAGGTGGTTGTAGCACGGGTTGATTTGGATGAGCGTAAGATTGATTTTGAGCTAAGTCCGGCAGAGCACGCAGCACCAGTTAAACCAGCTAAAGGCAAGGTTGCTAAGCAAGCGGGCGGTGCAAACACTAAGAAAAAAGCCAAAGCCGCTGCGGAAAAACCAAAGAGCGCTACCAAGGTAGAAAAAAAGCCGGCTAAGAAAAGTAAACGCAAGCCCGTGAGTAAGTCGAGGAAGTCAGGCTTCTATGAATGATTTAGAACAAGTCTATGGCGTGCATGCAGTCACTGCTTTATTGCGCCACCATCCCAAACGAGTTAAACAACTGTATCTGCTGCAAGGCCGTCAGGATGCTAGCGTGCAGGCAATTATAGAGCTGGCGCAGGCGGCTAAGTTAGCGCCACAGTTGGTTGAACGCGCTCAGTTGGACGAAAAAACCGAAGCTGTGCATCAGGGTGTTTTGGCCTACGTGAGCCCAAGTCAGGTGTGGGGCGAGCCCATGCTGGATGAGTTGCTGGATCGCCTTGAGCAGCCGGCTTTGTTGCTCGTGCTGGACGGTGTTACTGATCCGCATAACCTCGGTGCATGCCTGCGTACCGCCGATGCGGCTGGTGTGCATGCGGTGATTATTCCCAAGGATAAATCAGCCACCATGAATGCTACTGTACGCAAGGTAGCTTGCGGCGCGGCAGAGGTTGTTCCTTTGGTGGCGGTGACTAATCTGGCGCGTACGCTGAAAAAATTACAGCAGCAGGGTATTTGGATTGTCGGTACTGCAGGAGAGGCGGAGCAAAGTCTGTACCAGCAGGACTTATCAGGCCCTATGGCGCTGGTGATGGGGGCGGAAGGTAAAGGCATGCGCCGATTAACCCGTGAACACTGTGATTACCTCGTCAACTTACCCATGCATGGCAGCGTGAGTAGCTTGAATGTGTCTGTGGCGACCGGCGTTTGTTTGTTTGAGATGCAGCGACAGCGCTCAGCCATGAAAAACAGCTGAGGAAGCGTTTGCGCTTGGTGCACATTTTCGGTAATATGTGCGCCCCTGTTGGGTCTGCTTTTTGCAGCACAACAGATTTCATTCACTCCTTGTCTGACTGCATTGCAGCAGGCTATAACCCGTAAGGAGCTTTTATGCGTCATTACGAAATTGTGTTCCTGGTTCATCCGGATCAGAGCGAACAAGTCGGTGGCATGGTTGAGCGTTATACCAAGCTGATCGAAGAAGATGGTGGTAAAATTCACCGTCACGAAGACTGGGGCCGTCGTCAACTTGCTTATGCAATTAACGAAATTCACAAAGCCCACTATGTATTACTTAATGTTGAGTGCAGTAGCAAAGTATTGGCTGAGCTGGAAGACAGCTTCCGATACAACGATGCAGTGCTACGTAACCTGATCATCCGTCGTGATGAAGCGGTTACAGAGCAGTCCGAAATGCTTAAAGCGGAAGAAAACCGTGGTGAGCGTCGTGAGCGTCGTGAGCGTACTGAAACTGTTGAAGACACCGATGATGAAGATGGTGACGACGACAGCGATGAAGACTCTGACGAGTAATTGCAGCCCATTAAGGAGACATAGTCATGGCACGTTTTTTCCGTCGTCGTAAGTTTTGCCGTTTTACCGCTGAAGGCACTCAGGAGATCGATTACAAAGATCTGAACACCCTGAAAGCCTATGTTTCAGAAACCGGCAAAATCGTTCCTAGCCGTATTACAGGCACCAAAGCCAGATATCAGCGTCAGCTGGCAACCGCTATTAAGCGCGCGCGTTTCTTGGCTTTATTACCGTACACTGATAGTCACGATCGTTAATTCAGGGTTTTTACCCTAGTAAAGGAAATAAAAGCATGCGCCCACTCGCTAATTTTATAATGCGCGGACGTATGCAGGCAATTCTGGTAGTAGGAATTTCTGCTGCGATACCTGTGCTTTTTTGGCTCAGTGCTGCAGCGGCAGGCCTAGTGCTGATGCGCAAAGGGTTTGCACAAGCAGCGCCTGTATTGATCTGGGCACTAATACCCGCAGCAGTATGGGCCGTTTATGGCGACCCTATAGCCTTGTTGGTGATTTGTAGCACTTTGGCATTAGCTCAGGTGTTACGCGAAACATCGGCTTGGCTCAAAGTGCTAATTTTTAGTATTTTGCTCGGTTTGGGCTGTGTTTGGGGGCTACAGGCTACCTTCGCAGAACCCATAGCAGAATTAGTCACGGCGATCAGTGCTGCACTACCGCAGATGTTGTCGGGTATGTACGAGGAGCTTTCAGCAGAAGATATTTTGAAGTTGGAAAGCCTATTAGCACCTGTTTTAATTGGGCTAATGGCGGCTACCATTCAATTTATGAGTTTGCTGAGCTTGATGCTAGCGCGCTATTGGCAGTCTAGTTTGTATAACCCAGGTGGTTTTGGTAAAGAGTTTCACCGTATACGTCTACCTAGGCTGGTAGCAGTAGCTTTAGTGGCAGCCATGGTTTTGGCGCCTAACATTTCTATAGTTATTGCGGGCTTAACACCTCTATGCGCTGTTGTTTTAGGGGTTGCAGGTCTGGCGTTGATACACGGCTTGATGGCAAAGCATAAACTGAGTAGTTTTTGGCTGATTGCTTTGTATTTAGGTTTGATTTTCTTTGTCCAACTGCTGTTTCCTTTATTGGTAATAATGGCTCTGGCTGACAGTTTGTTTGATTTTCGTGGCTTGCATGTATCTAAAGCAGATACAGACTAACACGAACGGTGTAGATTAATATTCAAGAGGTGAGACTCAAATGGAAGTCATACTGCTAGAAAAGGTTGCCAACCTCGGTGAACTTGGTGACAAAGTAACAGTTAAGGCCGGTTTTGGCCGTAACTTTTTATTACCGCAAGGTAAAGCTACTGCTGCTACTGCAGAGAACATTGCATTGTTTGAAGCACGTCGTGCTGAACTTGAAAAAGCAGCTGCTGAAAAGCTGGCTGTGGCACAAGCGCGCGCAGAGAAGCTCAATGAGTTGGTAGTGACTATTACTGCTAATGTTGGTGAAGAAGGTAAGCTCTTTGGTTCCATTGGTACCCAAGATATTGCCGACGCATTGACCGCAGCTGGTGTAGAAGTTGCGAAGAGTGAAGTTAGTTTGCCACAAGGCACTATCCGTCAAGCTGGTGAGTTCGAAATTAGCTTGCAGCTACACTCTGAAGTTACAGCAGCCATCAAACTGGTAGTTGCAGGCGAGTAAGTCTGTTAATTGCTAGGTGATGTGCTTAAGCAATCTCTGAGTAGCATACTAAGGCCGCATAAGTGGCTAGGTAGAGAAGCTTAAACAAAGGCACGTGTTCTTGTTGAATACGTGCCTTTTGTTTTCTGCGTTAATGCTATTTAATAGCGCTTTGGTTTGAACAGAAAATACAGTGGTTTGACTATGTACGAAACACAAGCTCCCCAACAATATGATTTAGAAACAGCTGCCCTAAAGATTCCGCCACACTCGGTGGAAGCTGAGCAATCAGTGCTAGGCGGATTGGTGCTGGATAACAGTGCGTGGGAGCGTATCTCGGATCAATTGATAGACCGTGATTTTTACCGTCATGACCACCGTTTAATTTATCGCGCGATTTACACGCTAGCCGAACGTAACGAACCCTTTGACGTGGTGACTTTGGCTGAGTTTTTAGAGAAAGACGGCAGCCTGGCGCAAGCAGGCGGCTTGGCCTATTTGGGTGAATTAGCTGCCAATACACCCTCTGTGGCGAACATCAGTGCTTATGCGAAAATCGTTCGAGAACGCGCTACATTACGCCAGTTAATCAGCGTCAGTAATGAGATTGCCGACTCTGCGTATTACCCCAAAGGGCGTGAGGGTGATCAAATACTGGACGAGGCCGAGCGCAAAATTTTCCAAATTGCTGAAGCAAGACCTAAGTCAGGTGGGCCAATAGCCTTGAATCAGCTGCTAGCCAGCACTGTTGATACCATTGATATGCTGTATAACAGCGACTCGCAAATTACCGGACTATCGACAGGTTTTGCTGATTTAGATGAGAAAACCAGCGGTTTACAACCCTCAGACTTAGTTATTGTCGCTGGGCGCCCGTCGATGGGTAAAACCACCTTTGCGATGAACTTGGTAGAAAATGCGCTGATGAAATCGGACAAGACGATTCTGGTGTTCTCGCTAGAGATGCCCGCTGAGTCGTTAGTTATGCGGATGATTTCATCACTAGGGCGTATCGAGCAGGGGCGTGTGCGTAGTGGCAAGCTGGACGATGAGGATTGGTCGCGCCTTACCTCTACCGTTGCGCTATTACAAAGCCGCAAGCTTTACATCGATGATACTGCAGGAATTAGCCCAACAGAGATGCGTGCTCGAGCACGACGCGTTGCTCGTGAGCAGGGCGAAATTGGTTTGATCATGGTCGACTACTTGCAACTGATGCAGTTAGGCGGCAGCAGTGAGAACCGAGTCAATGAGATTTCCGAAATTTCACGCTCGCTAAAAGCCTTGGCTAAGGAGTTTAACTGTCCTGTGGTGGCTTTGTCGCAGTTAAACCGTTCGTTGGAACAGCGACCTAATAAGCGGCCAGTCAACTCTGACTTGCGTGAATCCGGTGCGATTGAACAGGATGCTGATGTGATTATGTTTGTGTACCGCGATGAGGTTTATCACCCGGAAACCGAGCATAAAGGCATCGCCGAAATTATTATCGGTAAACAGCGTAACGGTCCTATTGGTACCACGCGACTAATGTTCCATGGTCGCTACACACGCTTTGATAACTTAGCGCCCGGCAACTACAACTTTGATGATGATTAATTTACCGGCTTAGGCTCTGGTGTTAAGGGGTTGGGTGCTACTTTGTGCGCGCGAAAGTGGGCCACATAGGCTTTATCCACCGTACAGATATGATGCAGAAGCCAGTTTTTTAATAGCTTAAGCATTTCTGTGTTGACGATTTCACCGCTGTCATGACGTACCAATAAATCCATTACGTTGTGACAAAAGACATTGTGCTGCGCTTTGTGAGCATCGGTTTCTGGATAGCCCAAACGCTCAAACAGCTCTTCCTCGATGATGAAGTGGTTCATGGTGTAATCCACTAACTGTTCGAGTGCATGCTGAATTTCAGGGTGTTGTGTTTCGTTATTGTTAATGATTTTATGCAGGCGGTTGGTTAGCTCAAATAGCCATCTGTGTTGTTTGTCTATTTCTTCAATTCCGATTTCAAGATCTTTCGACCATGGCATGAACGTCATTGCTTCCCCGCATGTTTTACAGCAAAGTCATGGTGTTTAAGAGGTGCATTAATGTAGTGCATTATTTTCCCGAAAGAATTCAACATA
>SMEQ01000128.1_pt1 | contig 23936 bp, 23 predicted proteins | sample 2456281 | NCBI WGS metagenome assembly SMEQ01 (sample SAMN10132596, study PRJNA489261) | soil metagenome | isolation source: day1 antibiotic-loamy sand soil ammended with raw manure from dairy cow... | place: USA | collected 2015-04-01
TCACCAAACATTTACGACGTTCTCATTGCTTTATTTGGCGGTTTGGCTGGTATCTTGGCCACCACCAGTAAAATGAAAGGAAATGTAATTCCAGGTGTTGCCATTGCGACCGCGTTGATGCCACCGCTATGCACCGCAGGATATGGTTTGGCGACTTTGCAATTCCCATTTTTCTTCGGAGCACTTTATTTATACCTAATCAACACGGTTTTCATCGCCTTGGCAACCATTTTAACGGTTCGATTTTTAAAATACCGATACAAAACACTTCCTAAAAAAGAGGATGAGATCAAGGCAAAAAGAATTGTATGGTTGGTGGTAATCATCACTTTTTTACCTAGTGTTTACTTTGGTTACGACATGGTTCAACAAAATAAATTTGAAGACAACGCTTATAAGTTCATAGAATATGAAGCTGTTTTTCCAAACGATTATCTGCTAAACAAAGTAATAGATTCTAAGAACAATTCAATTACCTTAACTTATGGAGGGCAAATCATCGAAGAAGAAGAAATTGAAAAACTGAGACGTAAATTACCAAGATACAACCTCAATAAAACCACCTTGACCATCCAGCAAGGATTTGCATACATCACTGAAAACAAAGACAATAAAATCGATCAACAAACCAGTCAATTAACAATTGCATTAACAGAAAGTGAAAAACACATTCGGTCGCAACAACAAATGATTGATAGCTTATTAAATAACAATCAACTCAGCGAACAGATTCACAAAGAACTCAAAGCTCAATACCCTAATGTTCAATCAACCATTCTACAAACAGCAACTGCGCAAACGGACAGTATTCGAAAAGACATTTGGTTGGGTGTGATTCAATCTAGTTCTAAATGGAATGCCAATGATAAAACCAAAATTAAGAACTGGTTGAAAGTTAGGGTCAATTCGGACGAATTAGAGGTTTACTTTGAATGACCCTCATCACTAGAACTTTGCGTTTATATCGATTTCAAAAAACACACTTATTTACACTCGGAACCATTGAAAACAGGCTTGTGTAACCAAAGTGACTGTAGGAGATTTACTTTGTTGCTACTTTTGCACCACATAAGAAAATAAGACATGGAATTTATCGGTTTTTTTGCAGCAATTTTTATAGGAATCACACTCGGTTTAATTGGCGGTGGCGGAAGTATATTAACTGTACCCGTATTGGTTTACCTTTTTTACATCGATCCAGTTTTGGCAACCGCATATTCCCTCTTCATTGTTGGAGCAACGAGCGTAATCGGTTCTGTATCCTATTTCAAAAAAGGATTGGTAAACATTAAAACAGCAGTTGTTTTCGGTATTCCATCCATCGTGGCGGTGTTCTTAACTAGAGCATACCTCGTACCCGCCATTCCAGCTGAAGTTTTTCAGGTAGGTAATTTCATGGTAACCAAAAGCATCTTGCTGATGTTGCTTTTTGCACTTCTAATGGTATTTGCTTCTTACAGCATGATTAAAAAGAAGAAAACCGTTTCACAAGATCTCCACCAAGCGCAAAAATTCAATTATCCTTTAATCTTAATCGAAGGTTCGGTTGTTGGTATTCTCACTGGACTGGTGGGTGCTGGAGGTGGATTCTTAATCATACCAGCCTTGGTGATTTTGAGTAAACTGCCGATGAAAGAAGCAGTTGGAACTTCGTTGGTCATCATCGCGGCGAAATCATTGATTGGATTTTTTGGAGAAAGCAGTGAAACTTTAATAGATTGGATTTTCCTTTTCAAAATCACAGCCTTCGCAATCGCCGGGATCTTTGTCGGAATTGCCTTGTCCAAAAAAATCGATGGCGACAAACTCAAACCGGCGTTTGGATGGTTTGTATTGGTGATGGGAATTTACATCATCATCAAAGAGGTATTCTTATAAATTTAACAAGCTATGTAACCAAAGTAGCTGTACGAACGAATTAAAATTCAGATATTTGTATCAAGTCAGAAAATAACAAACTTAATAAATAGAGATATGGAAACACAAACAAATGAAGTTGTCAATACAATGCCAAGAATTGGAGATATCGCCCCTGATTTTAATGCGGTTACCACCACTGGCGATCTTAAATTATCAGAATACAACAAAGGAAGTTGGGTGATTCTTTTTTCACATCCTGCTGACTTTACCCCTGTTTGTACAACCGAATTGACAGGTTTCGCAAACGACAGTGAGTTCTTTGCAAAGCACAACACCAAGTTGCTGGGATTGAGTATTGATAGTATTCACGCACACATCGCCTGGGTAAATGCGGTTCAAGAAAAAACAGGTGTATTGTTCGAATTTCCAATCATTGCAGATATCGACATGAAAGTGGCGAAATTGTACGGAATGTTGCAACCGGGAGAAAGTGAAACAGCAGCAGTGAGAGCAGTATTCATCATTGATCCAGTCGGAAAAATCAGATTGATTATGTACTACCCGTTAAATGTAGGTAGAAACATGAATGAAATCAAACGTACCATTCTTGCCTTGCAAACCTCAGACGAACACAAAGTAGCCATGCCTTTGAATTGGCACCCAGGTGATAAAGTGATCGTTGGAGCTCCGAAAACGGTAGAAGGCTTGGCAGAAAGAAAAGCAGACAAAGAACTGGAGATCATCGATTGGTACTTGGCAAAAAAGAGTCTATAGTCCATCTTAAAAAAATATAAGTTAATCCGATAATAATCAAAAACACAGAACAATGAAAATAGAACAAATTTACACAGGATGCTTAGCTCAAGGAGCTTATTACATTACATCAAACGGAGAAGCTGCGATCATCGATCCACTTCGTGAAACGCAACCGTATATGGATCGTTTAGAGAAAGATGGTGTAAAACTGAAATACATCTTTGAAACACACTTCCACGCAGACTTTGTGAGTGGACACATCGATTTAAGTAAGAAAACAGGAGCACCTATTATTTATGGTCCAACCGCATCTCCAGAGTTTGAATCAATCATTGCCGTTGACGAACAAATTTTCGAGTTGGGAGATGTGAAAATTAAAGTTTTACACACGCCTGGTCACACCATGGAAAGCTCTAGTTATTTATTGATCGATGCCAATGGAAAAGAGACGGCTTTGTTTAGTGGAGACACGCTTTTCTTAGGAGATGTTGGCCGTCCAGATTTGGCTCAAAAAGCAGCAAGCATGACCCAAGAGGAATTGGCAGGAATGTTATACGATAGTTTGAATAATAAGATCATGCCGCTTCCAGACGATTTAATTGTTTATCCAGCGCACGGTGCCGGTTCTGCTTGTGGAAAAAACATGATGAAAGAGACGGTGGATACCTTGGGGAATCAAAAGAAAATGAACTATGCTCTGAATCAGCCAAACAAAGAGGCTTTTGTGGCAGCGGTTACAGACGGTTTACTTCCTCCTCCAGCCTATTTCGGAATGAACGTAGCGATGAACAAAAAAGGATACGACAGTTTTGAGTCCGTATTGAACAAAGGAATGCATCCACTGAAAGCAGAAGAACTTGAAATGGTTGCGGAAGCAAGCGGTGCGCTAATCTTAGATACGCGATCTGACAAGGAATTTACCAACGGATTTATTCCGCAATCTATTAACATCGGAATCAAAGGAGATTTCGCTCCATGGGTAGGTGCTTTAATCGGTGATGTGAAACAACCAATTATCTTGGTAACAGAAGCTGGAATGGAAGAAGAAACCGTAACTCGCTTGAGTCGCGTTGGATTCGACAACTTGTTAGGGTACTTAGAAGGTGGGTTTGACGCATGGAAATCAGCTGGATATGAAACCGACACCGTCAAGAGAATTACACCTGAACAATTCGCCAAAGAGGTGAAAATTGTTACGGACGAAAATGCGAGTGAAAAAGGTGATTTGGTAATCGATGTTCGAAAAGAAAGCGAATACGAGGCGGAGCACATCGAAGAAGCGTATAGCAAACCGTTATCGTACATCAATGATTGGATCAAAGACATCAACCCAGAAGAACACTTTTTCTTACACTGTGCTGGTGGATATAGAAGTATGATCGCCGCAAGTATCTTGCAAGCAAGAGGATATAGAAACTTTACAGAAGTAGATGGTGGATTCAACGCAATCGCTAAAACAGATGTACCTAAAACCAATTTCGTATGTCAAAGCAAAGTTTTAAATTAAGAATTGTACTCTTTAGTTTAATAGCTTCTCTCGGTTTACTTTCTAGTTGTTCAGCTCAAACGGTTGAAACAACAAATGCAAGTCAAGCAACGAAGACAGAAAGTATTACACCCTTAAAAAAAGCCCTTTCAGAAGGGGCTTTTTTAGTGGACGTTCGTACTCCTGCTGAATTTGCAGCTGGAAGCGTTGAAGGTGCTATTAACATTCCACTGAGCGAAGTGGAAGATGAACTGAAACAATTCAAAGGAAAGAAGAACGTTGTTGTCTTTTGTAGAAGTGGAGGCAGAAGTGCGCAAGCAAAAAACATTTTAGATCAAAATGGATTTAACAATGTAATCAATGGCTTGACTTGGCAAAACGTCAATCAAAACCTAAAAGAAGTAAATAGTAAATAGAATGACACATACCATTGAAGTAGAAAACATCAAATGTGGAGATTGTGTAAACAGCATTACCAATGCTTTGATGAAAATTGCAGACGTTTTGAAGGTAGACATTGACAAAGAAGTAGAAACCATTACCATCGAATCGTCACAAAATATGTCGGTTTTCTTAGAGGCGCTTTCAAAAATGGGTTATCCTGAAAAAGGGAAAAACACCGTACTGAGAAAAGCAAACAACATAAAATACAACTTTAAAAATGCATGGAATTCATGCGAGTCATCCACCTCAAAAGGATGACTCTTTTTTTTGAAGATTAAAGTCGTTATAATTAACATATAAAAACACAAACAACATGACATTTCAGGAAATAATCAATCAAGACAAGCCTGTATTAGTAGATTTCTTTGCAGAATGGTGTGGACCTTGTAAAGTTCAAGGTCCTATTTTAGATGATTTAAAAAAGAGAATTGGAGACAGTGCTTCCATCATTAAAATCGATGTAGATAAAAACCCGCAAGTTGCTCAACAATTTCAAATTCGAGGAGTTCCCACCTTGATGATTTTTAAAAACGGAAAACCACAATGGAGACAATCCGGCGTTTTCCCAGCAAATGAATTAGAGAAGTTAATCAACGAAAATAAATAATTTAAAAGAGCATGCTAGAATTTTTGAAAGAGCCTTGGGCTTGGTATGTAGCTGGACCTTTAATTGGCTTAACGGTTCCTGCTTTATTAATCTTAGGTAATAAATCTTTTGGAGTAAGTTCATCCCTCCGTCACATTTGTGCCTCTTGCGTACCTGCAAACATTCCTTTTTTTAAATATGAATGGAAGAAAGAAATATGGAATTTAATTTTCGTATTCGGTATATTTTTAGGAGGTGCAATTGCAGTCAATTTACTGTCCAACCCCGATCCCATTGTGGTGAATCCGAAATTAGCGGCAGAATTAGCAACGTACGGAATTACCAATTATGACAACCTCGTTCCAGCAGACATCATGAACTGGGAATCGCTTTTCTCTCTGAAAGGTTTTCTAATGATGGTTTTCGGTGGGTTTTTAGTTGGATTTGGAACTCGATATGCGGGTGGATGCACGAGTGGACATGCCATCATGGGACTGTCTAACTTGCAAGTTTCATCATTGATTGCTACCATGAGTTTTATGGTGGGTGGTTTCATCATGGCCAATTTAATCTTACCACTTATTCTTTCACTTTAACTTTATCGAAATGCAACAAAAAACAGACAAGGACTTAGAGCAGCGTTCGCTGGATGCCATGTGCGTCAATGAAAGTCAATTGAAACACAAATGGTATCACAACGCAAAATATTTAATAATCGGTATCCTTTTTGGAATTGTTTTCGTAAAAGCTGAAATCATCAGTTGGTTTAGAATTCAAGAAATGTTTCGTTTGCAATCTTTTCACATGTATGGCGTCATCGGAAGTGCGGTGATTACTGGAATGATTTCGGTATTTCTCATCAAGCGTTTCAACATCAAAACCATTTACGGTGAGAAAATTGAGATTCAACCCAAAAAATTCAGTGTGGGTCAAATATATGGTGGATTGATTTTTGGTTTTGGCTGGGCCATCACCGGAGCTTGTCCAGGTCCCTTATTTGCTCAAATAGGAACGGGCGCAACGGTGATTGCTGTCACGCTTTTAAGTGCGATTTCCGGAACTTGGGTTTATGGATTAATACGAGACAAAATACCACATTAATTAATTGCTTTTTTCATGGGATCTTTTAAGTCATTTCTTTCAATCTTTTTATTGCTGATCTGCTCGTTGAATCTTCACGCGCAAGATCATGTCAACGCATGGATGAGGGCCACGTTAAGGATTCCAGTGAAAGAACGCTTTAAAGTTGATGGGGAGTTTCAACACCGAAGACAAAATGGATTAAACAACCACAATTTATTCGATAAGAACCTGGTTTTTTCTTTTAAAAACTGGGTTCATTATCAACACAATCCGGGTATTCAATTTTCGGTTTCCCCTTTCGCTTATTATTCCAATTATAAAATCATAAATACCGATGCGGATGTTCATGCCAACCCGACCAGTGAAATTCGTTTCTCTGCTGCGATGGAATTGAAACATAAACTGGGAAGTAAGCTGGACGTTATTGGTAGATCTGCCTTGGAATATCGAATTTTCGATAAGAATCCGAAAGAAGTTCTGAGGTTTAGAAATCGATTGGGACTGCAATATGAGTTCAATAATCAATGGAAAGCTGTCACATCCATGGAGATTTTGGTGAACTTATCAGGAGTAGCTGCAACGTATTTTTTGGACCACAATCGCTACGGTGTAAATCTAGAATATCAACCAACTAAAAACATTAAGTTGGAATTAGGTTATCTATACATCAGCAGATTAACTAAAACAAACATTCAAAAAACTGGAGAAAACACTTTGTTTTTGAATATTACGTATCAATTGAACAAACAGAGAAAAGAGTAAGGATTTTACCGAGTTTTTTATTTAGCAGTTACACGTAGCATCTCGTAACTGCTAAATAAAAAACTAACGACTCTTGAAATCAAAATCACGCAACAAAGGAATTTCATTAAATGAAATTGCAATTCGATGTTCGCCAGGCAACAATTGAACAAAGTTCCGGTCAAATCGAACACCTAACTTAGATGAAAACACCCAGAAATCAATTAGTGGAACTTTGTTTTTAATGACAAGCACTGCTGTTTTATCGGTTGGATTGATGTCCATCAAACTCATTTGAACATCCTTTTTAGAAGCAACAACTCGTTCTTTCGGCAAATGTGTAAAGCTTCTGGTAAGCTCCACTCCTGCTGCGTTTTGCCACTTGAATTGAATCACGTAATTCTGAGACATGTATTCTTCGGTGCGACATTCGTCGCAAATCTCCTGTTGCCAATTGCCATGAATGTAAATCTTTTCGGTTTTAGAAAATATTTTCTTTCCGTTTAGATTGTAAATATCATAGGTCAGAACCGTTTCAAAATTTTTGGGTTGATCGGATTTCAAAAAGTAAATTTCATTGCCAATGGTTTCCGTTTTTGCCAAAACAGCCACGTCTTCGTAATCGTCTTTGACTTGATATTGCAAGGCTTTCCAGTTTCCGTAATAATCAATGGACGACCAACTTGGTGCTGGCCAGCAATCGTTTAGTTGCCAATACAAGGTTCCCATTACACGGGGATAGTCCAAGCGATGACTCGAAATGGCAATACTAACCGCTTTGGATTGTGTCAATTGAGATAAATAAACAAACTCTTCAAACGATTGACTTTTACCATACAAAATATCAGATTGCTTTTGAATCATGCCGTTTCCAACGTAACTTTTCTGATGGTTTTTCATTACGGATGAGGTCAAGCTCCAATCTTTTTTACTGCTGAATTTCAGCAAGGTAGAATATTCTGGAAAAGATTGAAAACCATATTCTGCATTGAACCGTCCAGATTTAACACCAAAATCTTCAATTGGATCACTTCCATGCCAAACGCCCCAATAATGCTGCGTTCCGTGACGGTAAAATTCATCTTTCCCCCAATGACTCAAAGGCGAAGTGTGCATGTATGGAATGGAAGTCAGATTCTCAACTGTTTTTGGAGCAAGTTCTTTGAAAAGCTTGTTGTAGTCGCGTTCCATTTCCTTTTGCATTTTGGGTCCAATTAGGTATTTGAGTTGAAAACCCCAATATTTCCAAGCAACTTCCACTTCGTTGTTCCCGTTAAACAAAACCACCGAAGGATGCGCTGAAATGCGAGGAATTTGATAATTCAATTCATTTTCAACGTTTTTCAAAAATTGTTCATCGCCTGGATACATGGCGCAAGCGAACATCAAATCTTGCCAAACCATGATTCCAGCTTCGTCGCAGGCATTGTACAACGCTTCTTCCTGATAAAATCCACCGCCCCAAACGCGAACCATGTTGAAATTTGATATCCGCATTTGCTCCACCATTTCCACAATGGATGAATCGGTAATGCGATTGGTGAAAACATCTTGCGGAATATAGTTCGCTCCTTTACAAAACACCGGAACACCGTTGATTTCAAACAAAAAACTCGTTCCCCATTGATCTTCTTCTTGAATTACTTTACTAGTTCTAACCCCAAATCGAACGGCCGTGTTAGCGATTATCGCTCCAGATTCGGTTGATACAACCCAATTATCCGTATATAAATTCTGTGCGCCATATCCTCGCGGCCACCAAAGTTTTGGACTTTTTAAAACAGCAGGAATTTCAAGTTGACCATTTTTAATTTCCACGTTCTTAAACTCACCAAACAATTCACTTTTCACGTTTACTTTTCCATTCTGCTGAACCGCAAACTGAAGCGCCAAGCGAACATTCGCTTCTTTGTCTTCAATGGACTTGGTATCGACTTTCGCTAACAAAACACGGTTGTTATTATACGCATGCACCTGAACCGGTTTTAAAAATCCAATCGCATTGATTCTCGGCGCCCAATCCCAGCCAAATTGATACTGCGGTTTGCGCGACATCGATGAAACTGCTATTTCTCCCACGTCATTCGGCGCTGGTAATTTTGTTCCGCGATCTTTAAACGCTTGTCGGTGGTAATTCACCGGCGAGGTAAAAACAACTCGTAAATTATTATCACCAACTTGAACTAATTCTTTAATTTGATATCGATACGGATGAAACGCATTTTCCGCCTTGAAAATCAATTTCCCATTCAAGTAAACACTAGCGTAGGTATCAATTCCAGGAAATTCCAATTCTAAAAACTCATTTTGAAATTGCGCTGCAGAGATTTTGAAATTCGAATTAAATTCCCATTCGTATTTTTCAATCCATTGAAACAAAACTTCATTTTCTTCTACAAATGGATCTGGCAATTCACCTGATTCGATGAGGATTTGTTGCACCGAGTTGTGCGTTCCTGCTTCCAGCCATGTTTTTTTGATTGGATGGAAAAGTTGCCATTGGATTGCATCTTGTTGAGCGAACATTTGGGTTGATAATAATAAGCTTAAAAATATTTGCAGTGTATTCCTCATTTTAAATCTCTTTTTCTTTAATTAAATTTAAAAAATCTAGACCTATTTTTGAAAGCATATATTTATCATTAGTCAAAGTCTTAATTTTCTTATTATTATTTGAATTAGAGACACCAGATATCGTTTCAGGAATTTCATGTTGTTGATCAACTTTATGATCTATAAGGCCTTTAGATATTAAATCTTTAACGTAAAAAGTTATCTCTTTTGATTCTGCAACAATTTCCATTCCACAAAAAGATATTTTAACTGTGTTAAAATCTATATCTTCACTTTCACTTTTATTATACTTTCGAAGCGTGTTGTCAAAATCAATCTTCGTATGAAAAGGTAAATCTGAGATAGAATGAAGAATAATTATTTGAATGTCATTAAGTTCAGTTAGTAAAGAGGCATATTTAAAAATAATTTGATCTTTTAAAGGAGCAATTGTCTGATTTAATAATAAGTCAGCAAAACGGCTTCTCTTATACTCTGACTTTGTTGAGCAAACTTTATTGATTATTAATTCAAAAATATCTACTAAATCCTCAGATTTAAAATGATTAATTGAAATATTATCGCCAGTACATTGTTGGTATTTTGATTCAAATAGTTCTGTAAATTCAATTAAACGGTCTATCTTAATGTTTCTACTAAAATTTTGAAATTCATTTACTGTTTGACTTACGGCAGGAAAAAAATGTGCAACCATTATTCTAGAAATAGCCTCTGTACCGTGCTTTAAAATTTCAAGAGGTTTGGGATTTGTCATTTAAAAGGTGTGATTAAAGTATTCCATTATAAAGAAAATAAATCTCTAATTTAATGATTTTCATCAGTTAAAGTAATTTAAGCTACGATTTCCCTTGCTCAACCGTCAACCATCTCTGAAATTTCAACGCATTCGCCGCATGTTCCGCATAACCAACCGTAAAATTATGTCTTCCCGTATAATCCGGTTTGGCGCACATGAAAATGTATTTGTTTTCCTCGCGATTCAAAACTGCGTCAACCACCGCTGCTGGCGGGATGCAAATTGGGCCTGGAGGCAATCCGTTGTTGTAATAGGTATTGTACGGACAATCAATATCACGGTGCTTGTATGTCAAGCGTTGAACGCCTTTGAGTTCGTCGCCCCAACAGAATTTGAAGGTCGGATCGGATTGCAAGCGAATTCCTTGTTTAATGCGATTCAAATACAAGCCGGCGATGATTGGCCATTCTTCGGCAACCCGCGATTGCTCGGAGTAAACGATACTTGCCAAAGTTACGGCTTCAGAAGGAGATTTTAAACCGATTTGAGCCAATTTTTCTTTTCTTTCTGGTGTCCAAAATGCTTTGAATTCATCCGCCATGCGAACTAGGAATGCTTCTGGATCGGTGTCCCAAAACATTTTGTAGGTGTTTGGTAGGAACAAAGCTGGTAATTGTTCTTTGGTAAAACCATATTTCGTCAAGGTTTTTGGGTCATTTAGTAGGGTTGCAATTGCGGTACTATCGAACATTAAATTCTTCCCAACTTTTCCAGCTAACTGATTTACATCCCGGCAATTGTTAAAGGTTACCTCTACTTCTACTTCAGCATTTCCATTGCCGTTTGAATTTTTGGTAAATCCGTTTAAAAGCGTTTTGTATTCTGTTGCAGAAGCAATTAAATATTTTCCAGAAGCCAAACGTTCGGCATTCAATTCTTTGTATTCTCCAACTTTTACAAGAGCAGACTTATCGCTGATAATTTTTTGTTCAGACAACTGATCCGCCAAACCTTCCAAACCAACGGATGCATCAAAAAAGAACGCAACTGTTTTATTGTTAGAAGTGTGCTTCACGCTCGCTAAATAAAGCGAAATTTTAGGCCAAGCAAGTGCAACTCCAATCGCACCGAGGATTGCTACGACAATTAATCCTTTTTTAAACATAATTGATATATTTTTTCATCCACCCACTTTCCATTATCGTAAAACCATTCTTTGCGAATCCCAACCAAATCAAAGCCGATGCTTTCAAACAGTTTGGAACTTGCCTCGTTGTCAATCAGTACGTTTGCAAACAAATTATGAAATCCTAAAACTTTAGTTGCGTAACGTATTAGAATCAGCAAGCTCTCTTTGGCGTAGCCTTTTCCTCTATTTTCTTTTTCTCCAATTAAAATCCCAATTCCCGCTCTTCCGTGCTTGAAGTTGGCTTCAAACAAATCCAAGGTTCCAATGGGCTCGTCGGTGTCTTTCATGCAAATAATCATCCGCAATTCTCCCGACTGTCTAAAATTATGGATACTGTGAATGTAATCCAAGATGGTGTGCAGCGAATACGGGCATTCGGTACCGCTGACACGCCAGTTATCTGAATTGTTTTCCCAAATCATAATGCGTGTAGCATCCTCAGGTTCAATCGCTCTTAAATATATATTATCTCCTTTTAACATTTTCTAAATCCATTATTCTATTGGTAATCTCAGAGCGACCGTACGACGGAATCCCCTGAAAACTACTTTTTAAGTTCATCCCATAGACGCTCCCCAAAAGTTTCTTTTCGCGGAAAGCATCCAGCAATTCTGTCAGTATCAAATCTTCTTGCTTTGGAAAATACAACTGAGAAACCGGTGTCAAGCAACTAGAAGCATTCGATTCTGCGCGTTCGTATTGATTGAAGATCGATTTCAATTTAATCGCAGTCAACTCTTCATCCATCACCTCAATTGCCAAAGTAGGAATTTGTTTGGCTGCCACTACTCCAACTAAAGAATTAATTGAAACAGCATCGTCTTTCCCAGAAACCTTTAAACTGAAATAAATTCCATCATTAGAAATCCCGATGTGTGGTGGGATTTTGTCAGCGTGAATTACCCACAAGTATGTTCCGTTTAAATATTCCTGATTTTCAAACTGACACCAAGAAGTCACTTTAAAACTAAACATCTATCTCGCCTTTAAATGTTCGAATTGCAGGTCCAGTCAACCAAATATTGGTGAAACTCGTCGGCAATTCAAACTCAAAATCGACTTGCAATAAACCGCCCTTTGCCTGAATATCAAAATGTCTTTTCCCAGCTTGCTGATCTCTGAAAGCACTCGCAATAGCCGCAGCTGTAACGCCTGTTCCGCAAGACAACGTTTCATCTTCCACGCCTCTTTCGTAGGTAGCAATTTCCAGCTGATTTCCAGCTTGCTTCACCAAATTTACATTGATGCCATTTACTTTGTATTCGTCCGAATAGCGGATTGACCTTCCAAACTCAACGATATTTTCAGTCGCAACATCTTCCACAAAACGAATGTAATGCGGAGAACCGGTTTGAAGTTCATAATCTGAATCTACAGAATTAACATTCAAAACATTAATCATTTCAATGGAAATAACATTGGCTTTTTTTTGTGCTTGATGTTCGCCGTCAATCGCAATAAAAGTAACATTTGTGCAATCAATTCCGAGCGTACTTGCAAACTGAACGGCACATCGGGCTCCGTTTCCACAAAAGCTTTTAGATCCATCGGAATTGCTATAATCCACTTCAAAAGCATATAAATCATGAGAATTAATCTTGATTAACCCGTCTGCTCCGATTCCAAAACGTCGGTCACACAAGAATTGAATTTGATCAATGGAAAGCGTATCGTATTGATTATCGCGGTTATCCAACATAATAAAATCATTGCCAGTGCCTTGATATTTATGGAATTGAATGTTCATTCTATTTGAAGTTGAAATACAAAGATAAAGCAATAATTTAGATTTTTTCAATTCCCTTCTAATTGTGTTGAAATCATAAGTTTTTATCCATTTTCAAAATAAATCCGTTCTTTTTCACGTTCTTTGTGTCACAAAACGTAAACCGTGAAAAAAATCATTCAAATCAGTTACATCGCTTCGTTTCTCGTCATTGCATTCAACATGACTAGCTGTAAAAAGGAAAAAGGATTTTCGAAAGGAGACCTTTCATTTTCAGTTGACACCGTTCTGTTTGACACTGTTTTCACGACTCTTGGTTCGACTACACAGCAATTTAAAATTTACAACAGAGATAAAAAAGTCATCAACATCGAAGAAGTTGAACTCATGGGTGGCGCCAATTCTCCATTTAGAATCAACATCGATGGAATCTCAGCTTACCTTCACAAAAACATTGAAATGCCAGCGAAAGACAGTTTGTTTGCATTTGTAGAAGTCACTTTAAATGTCAACGGACAAATCCTGCCGATGATCATCGAAGATTCCGTTCGCTTCAGAACCAACGGCAAAGATCAATATGTAAAACTAGCTGTTTGGGGGCAAGATGCGTATTTCTACAACAACGAATACGTAGAAGGAACTTGGCCCAACGACAAGCCGCACGTTATTTACAACCGAGCAGTTGTCGACTCAAACAAAACCTTGACAATCCAGCCCAACACCAAGATTTACATGCACAAAAACAGCATGTTAATTGTCTATAAGTCAACCTTAAACATCCAGGGAACACTTGGAAACGAAGTCGTTTTTCAAGGAGACCGATTGGAACAATTTTACAAAAATGTAGCCGGTCAATATTATGGAATTTACTTTCAAGAATCGAAGCCTAGCAACATCAATTACACCATCATTAAGAATGGAACTGCCGGTGTACATGCAACTGGGAAAAATGAATTCAATGCTCCAACAGATTACAACGTAACCATTACCAACAGTCAAATTCTGAACAATTCCAGTTACGGCGTTTTTCTTTTTGATCGCTCCAAAGTGAAAATTGAAAATAGCATCATCGCCAAAAGCGGTTCGCATGGTTTGTTTGTTTTGCAAGGAGGTACATACAACATCAATCACACACATTTGCTAGGCTACGGAAGCGATAATCAATCGGCGGTAGTTGGAATTAAGAATTATTACAATGGGATTGCAAGTGGCGTAAAAGGTTCAATTACCAATTCAGTTATCTACGGAAACCAACGCTTTGAAGTTGCTTTTGACACCGTTAACCCAAACAACGACCCCACTTTTATAAACATTGATTTCAAACGCTGTTTGATAAAATTAGAAGATCCATCCACCAATGCGATGTATCAAGACGGAATCATTTGGAATTCAAATCCGAAATTCACCAACGTTTCCGAAGGGAAATTTAAACCACTTACCAGTTCTCCTCTAAATAACGCTGGAAACAGTGCCTATTTCTTACCAACCGACATCGAAGGAAATGGAAGAGATATGACCAATCCAGACATTGGAGCATACGAATTTTAAAAGCATGCAATCACAACAAACCCCTTTGGCTGAAAGAATGCGTCCACAAAGCTTGGATAAATACATCGGTCAAAAACACCTTTTACAAGCTGGTGCATCTTTGCGCAGTGCGCTGGATGTAGGCATGGTTCCATCCATGATCTTGTGGGGACCGCCGGGAGTTGGAAAAACCACCTTGGCATTTTTGATTGCCAAAGAATTAGATCGAGAAATCCATACCTTATCGGCTATTTCATCGGGTGTAAAAGATGTCCGTGAGGTTATTCAACGCGTTGAAAATGCAGGGATTTTCGCCAAGAAGGGAACAATTTTATTCATCGATGAAATCCATCGTTTTTCGAAAGCTCAACAAGATTCACTTTTAGGTGCGGTAGAAAAAGGGACGGTTACTTTAATCGGTGCCACAACCGAAAACCCGTCGTTTGAGGTAATTTCAGCATTGCTTTCTCGTTGTCAGGTTTATACCTTGCAATCACACGGAAAAGAAGATTTATTGGCACTTTTGAAACAAGCCATTGCGGAAGATGTCGAGCTCAAAAAGAAAAAAATAATTCTGAAAGAAACCAACGCTTTATTGGCTATTTCTGGCGGTGATGCCCGAAAACTGCTGAATGTATTTGAAATCATCATCAGCATTCACTACCAAAAAGAAACGATTGAAATCACCAACGAACTGGTTTTGGCTTCGGCTCAACAGAGTTTAGCGATGTATGACAAGAACGGCGAACAACATTACGACATCATCTCTGCCTTCATCAAATCCATCCGCGGAAGCGACCCAAACGGCGCGGTGTATTGGTTGGCTCGAATGATTGAAGGTGGTGAAGATCCAAAATTCATTGCTCGACGTTTGTTGATTTCAGCAAGCGAAGACATTGGTTTGGCAAATCCAAACGCCTTGTTGATGGCCAACAATACCTTTCAAGCAGTCAGCACCATTGGTTGGCCAGAGTCGAGGATTGTATTGACACAATGCACCATCTATTTAGCCACTTCCCCCAAGGGAAATGGTGCATACATGGCAATCAATCACGCACAACAACTGGTAAAGGAAACAGGCGACTTGCCAGTTCCACTTCATTTGCGAAACGCTCCTACCCAACTCATGGATGAATTGGGCTACGGTGAAGGGTATTTGTATTCGCATGATTATCCGGGAAATTTCGTTCAACAAGAATTTTTGCCTGACAAGATTAAGAACTCTAATTTCTTTAAAGCAGGAAGTAGCAAGAAAGAACAGGAAGTGGAACAAACGATTCAACAATTGTGGAAAAATAAATACAAATAATGCTATCTAAATTCGCGTACTACTTTTTAGTTTATCCGATTTCCATGCTACCATTGCGTGTGATATACCTTTTTACCGACTTTTTGTATCTACTCCTGATCACCGTCGTTCCGTATCGTAAAAAAGTAATCGAAGGAAACATACAACGTTCTTTCCCAGAGAAATCCCCAAGAGAAATTCGGAATATCAGATTGCAGTTTTATCATCACTTGACTGATTTAATGGCGGAGTCGATTAAAAACTTAAGTATTTCTGAAAAAGAATTGCGCAAACGGTTGACAGTTAAAAACCCAGAAGTGATGACCGAATTGTACGATAAACGCCAAAGTGTTTTATTGGTTTCTGGTCATTACGGAAACTGGGAATGGTTGATTACAGCTCAAAACATCTTGTTTTACCACAAAGCGGTTGGAATCGGAATGCCGATGTCGAACAAATTTTGGGATGCAAAAATCAATGCTCGAAGATCTCGGTTTGGAATGCGCATTTTACATTCCAAGAACGTTCGTCAAGGATTTGAGGAAATGAAAGATGATTGCATCGCTACCTTGGTTCTCTCAGATCAATCACCAGGCGATTCTACCAAAGCATATTGGACTACCTTTTTGAATCAACCAACGGCTGTTCTTTACGGTTGTGAACAATTTGCACACCAATACAATCAAGCGGTTGTTTTCTTTGTTTTACGCAAAGTAAAACGTGGTCATTATGAAATGGAATTGACAGAGATTACCGACAATCCAAAGGAAATGGCTTGGGGAGAAATCACGGAAGCGCATGCGAGACTACTTGAAAAAGAAATCATTACAAAACCTGCTTATTGGTTATGGTCTCATAAAAGATGGAAACGCGATGTTCCTGCCGATATGGAATCACTTCGTGAAATTCAAAAGCAGAAATTTACAGATAAGTTTAGTTCGCAAACACACTGACTGTAAGAACGATAATATATTCTAGCTAAACAATTCATTAAAATCAAACGTCTCTTTCAAACGGACTCCTTTTTCGGTTTGTTGCAGCGTACAAAGTTGATTAACACTGTCGTGCTCTAAGAATAAAACGTAATTTTTTTCAACCGCTGTATTCAAGAAAATTTCTTTTTCAGACATCGTAAGTAGCGGTCTGGTGTCGTAACCCATCACGTAAGGCAAAGGAATGTGTCCGACACTCGGCAATAAATCCGCCATGAAAACCACCGTTTTTCCTTGATACTGAATGTGTGGAATCATCATACTTTCTGTATGTCCATCGACAAATAAAACATCAAAATTTTGGAAAACATCTTTGGTGAAATCACCGGTACGGTTTACGAATTTCAATTGTCCACTTTCTTGAAGCGGCAAGATGTTTTCGGATAAGAAAGAAGCTTTTTCTCTTGGATTTGGTTCCGTTGCCCACTTCCAGTGACTTTCAGTACTCCAGTAAATCGCATTTTTAAAAACTGGCAAAAATCCCGTTCGATCCTTATTCCATTGAACAGCCCCACCACAATGATCGAAGTGTAAGTGTGTTAAAAAAACATCGGTAATATCATGTTCTGAAAAGCCTAATTTATGAATGTTTCCGATCAAGGAATCGTCGCCAGACATGTAATAATGACTAAAAAACTTTTCCGATTGCTTGTCTCCCATTCCGGTATCAATCAAAATCAGACGATCGCCGTCTTCAATCAGCATGCTTCGCATCGACCAATCGCACATGTTGTTTACATCCGCAGGATTCGTTCTTGACCACAAAGATTTTGGAACCACGCCAAACATGGCACCGCCATCCAATTTAAAATTACCGGTATTTAAGGGATATATTTTCATTGCACTGTGTTTTTTACGAATATAGACAAAAATCAAAATTGGAGTTGGATTTTGAAGAGATTATTTTATTCCCCACATCGATTTGTCTAGAAATAACGATTCGCTTTTTGCTACCAGACCGTGATATAGTGCAGCCAAAGTCAAGCTTAAAAAACAAAACAACATCCAAGGCTTCACATTCTAAAACTATTCGTAATTTTGCGCTTTGAAAAAATGCATTTTGTAGTCGTCGATATTGAAACAACTGGTGGAAGTCCAAAGGAGAGTAAAATCACCGAGATTGCCATGTACAAACACGATGGCGTTCAAATCATTGACCAATACGAATCACTTGTCAACCCTTTGATTCCAATTCCAGAATTCATTGTCCGTTTGACCGGAATAAGCGATCAAATGGTACAAGATGCACCAGAATTTCATGAAATCGCCAAAGACATCATTCAATTCATGGAAGGATGTAGCTTCGTGGCACATAACGTTGCATTTGATTACGGTGTGATTCGACACGAATACCGTTCTTTGGGGTACGATTTCAGGTATCCGCACATGTGTACCGTAAAAGCATCCAGAACCATTCTTCCAGGACACGAGTCCTACAGCTTGGGGAAGTTGACACGCGCTTTAGGGATTCAATTAATCGGAAGACACCGCGCTGGTGGAGACGCACATGCAACTGCTTTGTTATTTGAGAGGTTGTATCAGAAGAATAAAGATGAATTATTTACTTTTATTCAGCAAGACGTCAATCCCAAAAACTTGCATCCAAATTTAGACTTATTCACACTGGATGAGATTCCAGGTAAAACTGGGATTTATCAATTTTACAACGAAAATAACGAGTTGATTTTTGTTGGGAGAAGCAAAAACATCAAGAAGCGCGTCGAACAGCATTTACAGAAATCCAAAAGTAAATCGGACAATGAATTGATGCCTTTAATTTGTCGCATAGAATACGAATTAACAGGATCCGAACTCATAGCTCAATTCAGAATTGGAGCTTTAGTTGAGAACAATCCCTCTTTAAAACAAGTTCCTGCTCCCAAGAAAAAAAATGTTTACGGTTTATATTCATACGTTGACACCAATGGATACGTTCATCTTTTTTACGATAAATTAGCGGGGAAATCACAAGAAGCGCACGTCTTATTTTCCACCAAAACGGAAGCCAATGCGTATTTGGTCGATGCATGTGATAAATATCAATTGTGTCAAAAACTATGTGGCATCTTCCCTTCTACTTCCAGTTGTTTTGCATATCAAGTTCAAGCGTGTAAGGGCGCTTGCGTTCAAGAAGAAGCAACGTTAGATTACAACGCGCGCGTAGAAGCTTTTTTAGAAGATTTACCGACAAACAATGCTTCCTTTTACTTAATCGAAGACGGTAGAAATCGCAATGAAAAATGCATTGTTTTCATACAGAATGGTTCTTTTAGAGGATTCGGATATGTTCCTTACTATGTTTTAAAACAAAAAAAACTAGATTGGAAAAACTACATTGACTATGAAGTGGAGCACGATTACATGCAAGCTATATTACAGCAATACTTTAGATCAAACAGCAAACTAAACATCGTTAAATACATCGATTAATTAGTCTTTCTTTCTTTTACAAAGCAATATATTTGTTAAATGTTGGTTTTAATATTCATTGAATTACTATCTTCATGCAATCCATATTCTTTATTAAAGACACCTATGAATAAATTAAAATCTAACATCCATTCATTTCAAATTTTCTCGATTCTCTTTTTTATTGCACTTTTATTTGAATCTACAACGGTTTCAGCTCAAATCAGAGAGCAATCCCTGAGAAATAACGCTTTGAAATACGAAGAAGTTTTGACTTATGTCAGTCGCATGTATGTGGACGACGTGGATTCTGAAGACTTAACCAATCACGCCATTGTCAGCATGTTGGAAAAGCTAGATCCACATACTTCCTTTATTTCGAGGGAAGATGTAAAAGACGCCAATCAGCGCATCGATGGTAACTTTGTTGGTGTTGGTGTTCGTTTTCAAATATTAAAAGACACCTTGATTGTCGTCGAAGCCATTCCTGGCGGACCTTCTGAAAAGCTAGGGATTCGTGCGGGGGACAAAATCATAAAAATTGAAGATAACTTGGTCGCTGGAATTGGATTAAAAAACTCTGATGTAAGATCCAAACTTTTGGGAGACCTCGGCACCAAAGTAAAAGTTGAAATCCAACGTAGAGATTCCAAACGATTGATAAGTTTTACAATTACCAGAGATAAAATCCCTTTGAACTCGGTAGATTGTGCCTACATGGTCACACCAAAAACGGGTTACATCAAATTAAACAGTTTCTCTAGACCGACGATGGACGAAATTCAAATTGCGATGTCCACCTTGAAAGAAAAAGGAATGGAGAACTTGATTCTGGACTTGCAAAACAATGGCGGTGGACTTTTATATACTGCTCGTGATTTAGCAGATGAATTTATAGCAGCCAATAAGCTCGTGGTATACTCTGAAGGGAAACACCAACCACGAACCGAATTGAAAACCTTAAGAAATGGTTCTTGGGAAAAAGGAAGACTGGTGGTGTTGATCAATGAGAATTCTGCTTCTGCAAGTGAGATTGTTTCCGGTGCTGTTCAAGATTGGGATCGCGGATTAATTGTTGGAAGAAGAACTTTCGGAAAAGGGTTGGTACAAAGACCTATTCCATTGAGTGATGGTTCTGAGTTGCGCTTGACGGTTGCGCGTTACTACACGCCTACTGGAAGATATATTCAAAAACCTTATTCTGATTTAGAAGCCTATAAAAACGACTACATGGATCGCTATTTACACGGCGAATTCTATAATCAAGACAGTATTAAGAAGTTTCCAGACTCTTTAAAGTACACCACCAAAATTCAAAAAAGAACCGTTTATGGTGGCGGTGGAATCATGCCAGACGTTTTTGTACCGATGGACACACTTGGTTTTTCCGATTATTTTAGAAACTTAGTTCGCGGTGGACATTTCAATCCATTTGCTTTGACTTACGTTGAAAAGAACCGAGCTGCACTTAAAAAAGCCTATCCCGATTTAGAAACCTACAAGTCGGATTTTAACACCGATCAACAATTCATGGATGCCTTTTTTAAATATGTAAAAGTCGAACAACCGGATTTGGAATTCAACGAAGAACAATATTTGGAAAGTGAAGCACTTATTAAAATTCGATTGAAAGCAATTCTTGCACAAGATTTATTTGGAACTTCTGCTTTTTACGAAATTTACAATCAAACAGATGATATTCTTTTGAAAGCAATTGAAATCATCGAATCCGATCAGTATCTGAATTTAGGACTTGCTAAATAAAAAAATAATTTTCAAATTCGCAAAAAAAATTGAATCGTATGAAATCATTTCAAATTATCGTAATTACTTCCTTCATGTTGTTTTCATGTAACAACATCGAAAAGGAATCTAGTAGTAATGTTACAGGATCATTAATCGCAGCCGAAAATGTCTCAGACGAAGAACTGGCTAAAAACCTAGAAGAATTTAACAAAGAAGAAGAAAGACGCATCCAAGAAGAAAAAGCGACGATGTCGAGTATGGAAATTGACAAAGAAATTCACGATTTTGGAACCATTCGTCCTGAAACAGATAATACCTGTCGCTTTAAAATTACGAACACCGGAAATCAACCTCTGATTATCAAGAATGTAGAAGCAAGTTGTGGTTGTACAACCCCTCACAAACCAAGCGGACCAATTGCTCCAGGAGAATCTGATTTCATTGAAGTTGGTTTTCATCCAAGTGCGAAGCAATTGAACGAAATCATCAAAACAGTTACCATTACGGCAAATATTCCTGAAACTTCACAAGTTGTGCGGGTTAGAGCTTTTGTAAAGTAGGGATCTTAAATTACAGATTTCAGATTTACTGCCCTAGATGTGTTCGGCGATGTAAGATCGAAAATTTTACAAAGTGGCAACGCAATGCATTGCCACTTTGTAAAAATATTACTATATTTATTTCTTTTTCAACCAGCCTTTTCTGAAGAAATACCATAGTAATAGAACGGCAATCAAAATCATCACACCCCAAGTAATGTAATATCCATTTTGGGTTTCCAATTCAGGCATGTTGATGAAATTCATTCCGTAAACCCCTACGATGAATGTCAAAGGAATGAAAATCGTACTCACGATTGTCAACACTTTCATAATTTGATTCATTTTTTGACCTTGAACAGCGTAATACAAGTTGTTCATTCCTTCCATGATTTGTTTGTTGGCATCAATTTCCTCCAAAATCGTCAGACAATTATCGTTGAGCTTGGAAAAATACGAACGTGATTCCTTTTTCAAGAAAGGGGTTTGAATCCGGGTCAACTGAGAAGTCACTTCTTTGAGCGGGAAAACAATTTTTCGAAGTTCAATTAATTTTCTCTTTTCGTGTTCAATCAACTTCAAGGTATTTGGCTCCAAATGTAAAACCAACCTGGACTCCAGCCTTTCGATCGAAGCAACAATGTCCTCCAGAACTTCAAAATAGTTATCCGTAATGGCTTCCAACATTCGGAATAATAAGAAATCAGTTCCTGCAGTTCGAATCTTTCCTTTTTTTAATTCTATTCTTTCTCGTACTTCTGGAAAGTGATCAGAACTTTTCTCTTGGAAAGAAATCAGATACTTTTTACTTAAAATGAATGAAATGTTCTCCTCCTCTAGCCTTGCGGAATTAATCATCGGCAACGCGGATTTGATTTTAATGTACAAGTAGTTCTCGTATTCTTCTAAACGAGCACGTTTGTAATTGGTGTAAATATCTTCAAATGTTGTTCTGTCGATGGACAAACTCACACATAACTTTTCAATGTCCTCTTGGTAATCCAAAGAATGGAAATTTAACCAATGATTGTCTTCGTCCAGCAATTCTGTAGAGGCAAAATTTTCGGCGAAATATTCTGGAGTGTTTTTAGTCAACATAAACGAATCGACGTTGTATTCATACAGTTGGCAAATCAAAGCTGGATCTATGTTTTCATTCATCTGGACAAAATAGGTATTGTGTTTTTAAAGTTAATTAAAATTCCGAATGAATGTCGATGATGTATTTTAAATTAACGAATCAAAGTCTGTATTTTATTCAATCTTACCCTAGTGAAAGAAGGTCTAGGTAAAACTGTTCATGCAATGAACTAAGCAAAAAGAGTTGCGTTGGAAACAGATATTAAAATAGCAAAAAAGAACTTGCGAACCTTGAATGAATGAACGAAAAATTAATTTCTAGCTTCCTTCAGTCAATTTCTTTGGTAATGCATGAGCGTTTCAAAGAAATATGTAAATTTGATCATGCATCAATGTGATTTCTGACTAATTAAATGTGATTTTATAATTTATTTTACTTGCTTTCATAATACGATCAATGAAAAACACAGAAACATGGCTACTTTTGAGTAAAATTACGTTATGGACAAACAACTCATCTTCAACTTCAAATCAGACATTTCGAATCTTCTCATTCCATCTGAAATCAACAATCCTTTTTCGAGTGACATCCCTGAAATCGCAAAAATTGCAGCTCAAGAATTTCAGCAATTCATTGTCCAAGAATCTACGATTTGGGAACACGAAGTGTGGAGAAGAAAAGGAAAAATGTGGGGCATCTTGGTTGTTGAGCGAACAGATCAAAGTGTGGGTTATTTGGGTGCGGTTTCAGGAAAGCTACCTGAAAACATGACCTGTGAACAGTTAACCCCTTCGGTATTTGACGAGTCAACCGATGATTACTTCATCAACAAAGGAATGACCGAATTGACAGTGATCGGAACCCAAATTAAAAATTCAGACAATCCAGTTGAAATCAATGAGCTAAAAGAAATCAGAAAGAACAAATCCATTGGTTTGCAACGCAAACTTTTTGAGAATTACAATTTCGTCAATCTTTCTGGCAAAGAAAAAAATCTATTGGAAATTTTCAAACGCGCTTCCATTGGAAATCCACCGGCTGCTGCTGGAGAATGTGCGGCGCCGAAATTGTTGCAATACGCCATTCAAAACAACTTAAAACCAATTGCGATAACGGAATTCTGGATGGGAAACTCCCTGATGCTCAAACAAAAGGAACACGGCGTCTTCTACC
>SMEQ01000275.1_pt1 | contig 23867 bp, 16 predicted proteins | sample 2456281 | NCBI WGS metagenome assembly SMEQ01 (sample SAMN10132596, study PRJNA489261) | soil metagenome | isolation source: day1 antibiotic-loamy sand soil ammended with raw manure from dairy cow... | place: USA | collected 2015-04-01
AACAAAGGTCAACAAAAAAGCCGGTTCAATTGAGTCCAGCTTCAAATTAGATGTAAAAATAAGGATTATTTAAGTTTTAATTGCACCTCACATTTAATTCAATTGACTCATCAGTCTCTTATAAGGTGGACAAAACCGTGTTCATTTACTTCCTTCCCATCCAAATCTATGATTTTTATTTTGTAGAAATAAACTCCATCTGAGCATGATTCTCCAGAGTTATTCACTTTTCCGTTCCACTTAAAGTCTACTTCAGAACTTTCAAAAACTACGCTCCCCCATCTATTTATAATTATAACATAAACCTCTTTGATGTTGTGTGCATTAATCGTAAAAAAGTCATTAGAATTGTCCTCATTTGGAGTGAAAACATTCGGAATTAAATATCCTGTTGTTCCAATAACCTCGACTGTTGCCTGATATTGATTTGAACAATTTCCGGCATATCCTGTCAACGTAACTAAATAAGTTCCATTCTGGGAATAACTGGTGGTTTGTTGACTTAGATCATTCACAGTTGTACCGCTGCCATTCCCAAAGTCCCAAATATAGGTGTCTCCGTTAGAGGAGGTATTCGTAAATATTACTTCTAATGGAGGCTCACCGCTCATCGGGTCACCAGTAAAAGAGACGTTCACATTTGGCTGAACAGTAACGTTTACTTGATCCGTATTTTGACAACCGTTCACATCCGTTATTACAACCGTATAAGTTATTGATCCAGTATCTGGAATAAAATTAGCTCCATTTACAACCCCATTATCCCAAACATAAGTCCCTGCTCCACCTTCAGCAGTTAACTTAATACTTTCTCCATAACAAATAATGCGATCTGGACCAGCATTTACGACCGGTAAAGGATTTACATTCACAACGACTTGATCTGAATTTTCGCAACCACTTGCATTCATTCCAGTCAAGGTATAAGTTGTAGTTCCTGCGTTTGGCGTAAAAGGAATACCGTCAGAAACTCCATTGTTCCAAGTATAACTCCCGCCAGCATCCACGCCAGAACCGCTCAAAGTAACTTCAGCTCCGATACAAACATGGACATCATTTCCTGCATTGACAATCGGTTTGGAGTCAACTAGTATCGTTTTGGAGACAGTACCACTACAGTTATTATTATCGCTAACAACACAGGTATAGGTGGTTGTAGATGTTGGGGAAACCGTATTAGAGCTACTTGAATTCAAATTGTTATTCCAAGTATAGGTGAATGGTAATGCGCCTCCAGATACTGTGATGTTTAATGTAGATGATTCCCCTTCACAAATTGTCAAGACAGAAGCAGTCATATCAACGGTCAAACCTCCTGTTTGGGTAACTGTTACCTCTTTGGTTGCAGTTCCTGTACATCCCGAACTTCCTGGGCTAGATGAGACGGTAAGCGTGTATACTCCAGGTTGATTTACGGTGGGATTTGGCGTGTTTGCACCTGAAACTATTCCAGGTCCAGTCCAATTGTAAATAGGATTTGTAATACTCGTATTTGCTGATAACTGAACGCTTGAATTCGAACATCCTAAGTCAATTGGAGGATTGATTGACAAATTGATTGGAGGGAAAGGACAATTTGCGAAGTCTGAATACGATCCTGAAAGTGGATTTTGTGAAAACGTGATTGTATTTCCACTTATTGTTCCCACATATAAACCCGTATTTCCAGCATCTGTATAAATCATTCCATTTACTATACTGTATCCGCCTCCAGCACTAGCAGAGGTTAAGTTGAGAATGTTATAACTGCAAACGAGATTTGCATTGACATCATACATTTCCAATACCTGAGCAGCCCCCGTTCTCAATACGTATAGATTGCCATCAGAATCTCCCATCACGTCATAAGGACCTGTAAAAGAGCCAAGACTTAAAAATAAAGTCGATGGTCCAGTACCATCATAACGATATACCTTTCCAGCTCCACCAATAAGGTTGTAAATATAAGGTCCTGCTCCGCCAGGGTTTACAGCAGCTAAACCACCCGTGCTATGACCTGTATTTACCCAGGTTGTTCCATTATAGTAATGATACACTCCATTAACCGTTGTGTAATACGTTTGCGAAGGAGTACTCACGAAAAAATTATCATTTACAGCTAAGCCGTTTGCGCCAGCAGGCAAAGTAATACTGTTTACGGTTGCGGTATTGTTTATGGGATTAACTGTTTCAAAGGTATTGGATGCAATAACCATCCGATAATACATGTTACAATCCGGCATTTGAGAAAAGGCTATTGGATTGATAAGTATACCAATAAAGAAAGATAGAATTAATCGAAGTAGTGTAGAATATTCCATAGTAAATTATATACTTAGTAGCAAGTAAACGCTAAATTACGAAAAAACATGTAGCATTCTTTTATTCTTTCCTTTAAAAAATAGAGGGTTTTGTAAAACTCTCACATTAATGAGTCAGGAGCGTTTATAATTTATACGAACTAAAAAAAGCCGATTCAATTGAACCGGCTTTTAATATCTATTTAAAAACTTAACTTATTTTTGAATTAAATGGAAGAATCCTTGTCTTTTCAGTTCTTTTCCATTTTTAGTAATTGCAGTTACGGTGTAGAAATAAATTCCTTCAGAAGCTTTTGCTCCAGAAGCAGTTTTTCCATCCCATGACCCCATGATATTATCATAAGTATACATGACATTCCCCCAACGGTTAAAGATTCTCATGTCGAAAGAGTCAAATCCATCTGGGTGATCCAAGGAAGTCCAAACATCATTCGAGCCATCGCCGTCAGGTGTAAACACATTCGGAAATTCTAACTCACACACATAAGCTGCTAAAAAAGCACTGTCTATAAATGTTCCGCACTCATTGGTTGCTGATAAAACATATATGCCTTCTTGATTCGCTTCCAAAGCGGTTCCTGTCGTTCCACCATTCCACAAATAATTATTTACATAAGGTTGTTGTGGCACACTGAAAACATGCGTTTCTCCTAGACAGATATCTGCATTGTTCAAGTTAAATGTAGGATACGGTCTGAATCTTATGGTCGTTGTTTTTGGATCGTTACACTCATTGGAAAAAACCAAAACATAATCTCCATACTCTGTTATTTTTATGGTTGTATTTAACTTGGTTGAATTTCCAAATACAGGTGCAATACTTCCTGGCATGGATTGAACAGTCCATTGTCCATCACTAGTTCCTTGATGTAAATTCATCGTCAAAGTATCACCACAAACCAACCCATAATCATGTAATACAGTTGCTGGTTGAGAAAGAATGGTAAAGGTTGTATCTTTTGTACATCCCAAGAACATTTGGTAGCTCGCTGTATACGTTCCTTGGTATAAGATTGCTGTGAAAATGGTATCCTGAGCTGGAATTGGGAATCCCCAATGATATTCTTTAATTAAAGAAGAATCTTTGAAAACCAAGCGTTCTGTCTCGAATGGACAAGCAAAGAAGTCAGAATCAAAATCAAAAAATGGTGGTTGAACTAAATTCACGTGAATGGTATCCGTTGCATCACAATAATCGTCTTTGAAAACCAAATGGTACGTTCCAAAATCAGGGAAAGTCACGTTTGGATTAAGTCCATGTGGATTAGAATAAGTTGGCGTTCCAGATGAGTTATAAACAGACCAGTTCCCAAAACCTGAACCTCCTGTGTTACCAACCATCTGATGTGTCAATACACATTTATCAAAATCGGGTACCAATTGCAAAGGTAACTGTTGATTCAAGGTAAGCGTCGTGTCTTTTGAACAATATCCTGCTGAATCCACCAAGTGAATCGTAACTACATCACCTCCTGAAAAAGTATTGCTATACATGGTATCTCTTGTGATATCTGCTAATCCCCATGAAATACTGCTGAACTTTAAAGAGTCAGCAATATATAAGACTGAAGAAGTTTCACCTGGACACAATCCAAAAGCACCTCTAACGTCAGCAATCACCGGTGGCATGATGTTGATGTTTGCTTCAACACGTTTGTAGCATCCATCTCTACTCACCGTTACACCATGATAACCAGGTGTTGTCACTGTGTTTGTAGGTAAAACAGATAAATTATCCCAAAGATAAGAATCGTATGGTCCATTTAAAACACTTAACGTTGCTGTTTGGCAACCTCCCGGAGGTGTAAGTTGAGGGTTTAAATTAGTTGCACTCGAAGGATCTACATGTACCACAAAAGAAATTGTTGTTACTCCAACTGGAGCTCCGTTGTCTGTAGCCGTTACCGTTACATTGTGATATCCACCCGACGTTAATGAACCAATCGCTCTCAAAACAATGGTTGCCGTATTTCCAGAAACGTTAGCTACTTCTGAGATTACTCCAGGTGAAGTGGTTGTGAAAGTCACCGTTGTAGATTGATTCGCTTCAGGTGAAAAGAAAACAATGGGAATATCCGCTGTATCTCCAAGCGCACAAATGCGGAAGGTATCACAAGCTGTTACACCGTTCGCAATTGGTGGAATATTTGTAGAATTACTAATATCAAAGAAAAATGACTTATTATCTAACCAGCTAATTCCTGATGGAGCACCAAGTGCACCGTTAAAATCAGTCCCTGCATGATCAAATCGAGCTAATTGAAAAAACAATTGATTGTCTCCTTTGTTGGCTCCAACCGTTGCAGGTACACCTCCAAACCCATTGACTCCTTGCGAAGCAGATCCAGTCGTCCACTGCATTGTTTTATAACAAAAAGCAATGTTTTGACCCAATGGAATAGATGGATCAGTTCCATCAGATAAAATCAACTGAAATGTATTTCTTTTATCCCCCTTGGTGTTGTAGTAACCTACTTCTTTCCAGTTTACATAAATTGCGTTGGGAGTGATTTTGTATAAAACTTGTCCGTTTCCCCCCCTAGTATCCACGTCACCCCAAAAAGGCGCGACGATTTTCTTTCCTGCGGATGGAAATGCATTTGCACTATATCCAGACAAAGAGCTTCCAAAAGTAATGTTTCCATTGTTATTGATATACAAACTCGTATAATTCTCTCCATAGAACGAAAAAGTAAATGGCAAGTTTATCAAAGAAGAAGAACCGTCGTCATTGGGCTGCAATGCAAGTGAGTAACTTCCATCTGGCTCTACGTAACAATCACAATCTCCCGTTTTTGGATTGATTGTCGTAGAATTAGGACTTGGATTGGTTACTGGATTTAGAAGTGTAACCGCACCATCTGGATTCGCTATAACCTGAACACCGTCAAGTGCTCCTGCTGCTTTTCTTTGATTGTATTCGGGAGAATCGACAATCACCTGACTCTGAGCCACCGCATACGCACTGGAGAAAAGAGTCAAAATCGAATAGATTAAAATCTTTTTTTTCATTTTCATTTTGTTTTGGTCTACTATAGACGCTTACGTTTTTATAATAGTTGCATTTTTTTCGAAAATTATCTATATATTTCATGCAACTAGATCCAATAAATATTTATGATGTTTAATATTGTTTGAAATAGTAAGTGAAACCAAATCCAAAGCTCATAAACTGTGTACTTTTTGAATAGTCGGATGACGAAAAACCACCTTGTGCATCAATTCCCAAATGGGAGTTTTTAAAGCTGTATCCTTGAAAAGCATATCCCACGACAAAACTGTACGAGATAAATTCCCCTGCCGTGAGAACAAGTCCGAAATTTGGCTCCACATAAATTCCGTCGATCGATACCGGTCCACCGTTATTAGTTCGATTTAAATCCGTCACAAAATGAGTTTGTGTGTACCCTACTTTCACTGCAGCAGTTGTTCCAAAACGCATGGAATGAAATTTTTCCCATCCGATTTTTCCAAACGCACCCACGTTGTGAAGTCCGCCAATCACCTTTTCTGGCACTTTAAATTCGTTTGCCCTGAAATAACTGTAATTGACACCAGCACCAAACGAAAGGTGATTTTGCAGCGTAAATTGATAATACGGTGCAAAATTAATCAATCCCATCATCATCGACTGGTAGGGCTTGTTAGAGGTGCTTACCGGAAGTCCCAATTCAAGTGAAAAGGAATGCTTCGGATGAATGTCATCGTAAATATTTTCATCAAAATCAAACTCTTCTTCTTGCCCAAGAAGGTTAAACGAAAACAGTAAACCTGTGAAAACTAAGATTATTCCCTTCATAAAAATAGAAAATTCAAACCGTTTTTTTTGTTGTTACTTATAAATAACGAAGTTACGGAAAAATAATAGATTGGATGTTAATCTACTAAATTCATTTGCTTCAATAAAAAGGAAGCATTCATGTTTTGACAAATGCCTTTTCTCCATGTATAATCAAAAAATAGATTTTCACCTTCGATTGTGGAGTCAAAGTATCCGTTAGAAAAAGCTGGATGTTCATTGGAAAGTTCACATAAAGACAAGTCGTGTGTTGCAATAATACCCTTCGCACCCATTCTTTGAAGTTTCTCCAAGAACTTTTTTGATCCTTCTTCTTTGTCTTTGCTATTGGTTCCTTTCAGAATTTCATCCAACAGAATAAATATTTTTTGTTCTTGTTGCAGGGCATTCATGATGAACTTTAAACGGGTCAACTCAGCATGGAAATACGAACTTTCATTGGATAAATCGTCTGATGTACGCATGCTGGAATACAATTTCATTCGCGGAATCTGAACCGATTCAGCAAATACAGGAAATCCGGCATTGGCCATCACAAAAATCAATCCAACTGCTCGCAGATACGTACTTTTACCTGCCATGTTTGGTCCGGTCAGAATCATGAACTGATTATTCTCCTGCATTTCTAAATCGTTAGAAACGGATTTAATAGAGGACAACAAAGGATGTGTCATCTTTTTAAATTCCAATTCATTTTGATCCGAAAACGAAGCAAACACAGTTTGCGGATAATTGAAAAGTAAATTTGCACCCGATATGTAAACTTCCAACTCACTTAAAACCTGCTCCCAAACCGACAAAGAAGCTTCGTTTTTCTCCATCCATTTTTGAATGGCCATGCGTTGCCATAAATCCCAGGCGAAAAAGATGTTGAGCGGAATTCCGACCAAAATGTTCATTCGAATTTCAAATCGCTTGTTGATTTTAAGCCATTGCTTAATTTCAGATTCTGCTGAATTGGCTCCACGAAGTGTTGAAATCAACTCTAACAAGCGCGGATTGGTAGAAGATAATTTTTCCAAAGATTGAATTTGATCCAACATCATTCCAATCTTCGGTTCGTATTTACCTAAATCTGTTGCCACAATGTTGGTCACTTTCAATAAGGACATCGTGGGTAAAACGGCAACTAGTAAAACACCTGTAAATGCCATTCCTGAAATCAAATCCATTTGATATAAAATCAATGCAGGAATTGTTAAAATAGGAACCAAATAACGAAACCACCTTACCCAGGCAGGATTGGCAATCTTTGTTTTTAGCAATTGTTCAACTGATAGTTGAGTCGCATCTTCCCTACTGGTAATCGACCCGGAAACTCGAAAGGTTTGTGTCCATTCCATTTCTTGTGACAAAGCTTGAATAATTTCGTTGTTTCGATCTGTTTCACTCGTTCCGTTTAACAACAAATTGGCCAACGTTTTTTTGCCTCTCGCAGTGATGGTCCGATTTAAAAAACCAAAAATTCCTTTGGCCGCAAAAACATCCAAGTCGTTGGAAAATGCATGTTGTCCATTTTGAAATTCAACCCCACAGTCAAACATGGACCAATCTCCGTTTAAAACGGCAATTTCTGATTCATTGATTTTTTTTAGTTCTTTGGCTTTTTCTAATGTTAGCTTCGCGTCGACAGAAATGCTAACCATTCGAAGAAAAACTGCCAGACCAATAAAGAAAACCGTAAAAAACACCGTCGCATTCCCCCATGAGAAATACAAACCAAGCGCTATTTTGATAGAAATCGATTGGAGACATACACTGTCTTTTTATAAGATTAAAGTAAAAGAAAAATCAGAGTCAGTTCATGTAAAGACGAATACCAAAACAGACATCCAGCTGATTGTCAATCTATTGAAAATAAAAAAGAGCTGAATCTCTCGAAACAGCTCTCAATATCTTGACAATAGAAAAGATTAACGTTTGTGACTAGACTCGCTAGAAACTGTCAATTTACTTCTTCCTTTTGCACGACGTGCAGCTATAATCTTTCTACCGTTTTTAGTAGCCATTCTGCTACGGAATCCGTGCTTGTTCATTCTTTTCTTAAGCGACGGTTGAAACGTTCTTTTCATTGCCATAATCCTATATCTTTAATTAAGTTCTTTAAATTTCGGACTGCAAAGATATGTAAAATTTCTTTCTATCCAAACGTATTTATTAAAATCTTTAAATGTTAGTGCAAATCAATTTGCAAAGCGTATTTTTGTATCGATTTCAGACAACAAAATTGACAAAAAATTCCCACATGGCAGCTAAGAAACGCGAAAAAAAAATTAAATTAACCAAAGAAGAAATTCAAAAAGCAAAAGGCGTATTCAAATACCTAAAACCGTATCGACTTTCGTTTTCCATTGGTTGGATTTTCTTGATTTTATCAACTGGAGCTGGATTGATTTTTCCACTCTTATTGGGTCAACTTTTAGGAAGTGCTGGAACTCCTGCCAACAGTGAGGAAGCGGTTGGTTTAATCGACTTGAATAACATCAATCGTGTTGCTGGCGCATTGTTTATTTTATTTGCTATTCAGTCTATCACATCTTATTTCAGAGTCGTTATTTTTACCAATGTAACTGAAAAAGCATTGCGCGACATTCGATACGATGCTTTTTCACGATTGATTTACATGCCGATGGATTTCTTTAACAAGAACAAAGTTGGTGAGTTGACATCCCGTATTTCATCGGACATTGTTCAGTTGCAGGAAACATTGAGAACGACCATCGCGGAATTCTTCCGACAAATCGTAATTGTAGTGGGTGGAATCATCTTTTTGGGAGTTTTATCCATGAAATTGGCTTTAATCATGTTGGCAACCGTTCCGGTGATGGCTATCATTGCAGTAATCTTCGGTCGATTCATCAAAAAACTATCTGCAAAAGCACAAACAGAAACGGCAGCTTCAAATGTCATCATTGAAGAAAACTTAACTGGAATCTCCAATGTAAAATCATTTACAAACGAATTATTCACTTTACTGAAATATAGAAAAAGCATTGATGAAATCAAGCGGTTGAACATCAAAAGTGGAATTTGGAGAGGTTTGTTCATTTCCTTCATCGTATTCTGCTTATTTGGCGCCATTGTATTTATTATTTGGCAAGGTCTACTGATGACACAAGGAGCGAATCCATCGTTGAGTAATCAAAACTTCTATTCTTTCATTATGTTGACCGTTATGATGGGTGCATCCATTGGATCGTTGCCAGAGTTATATGCCAACATTCAGAAAGCAGTTGGCTCGACAGAAAACTTAATGACCATCATTCAAACTCCAAGTGAAAAGGAAATTTTGAAAGGAACTAAAAAACCGGTGATTACTGGAAAAGTACAATTTAAAGATGTTCGCTTTCATTACCCACAACGTCCAGACATCGAAGTATTGAAATCAATTTCTCTTTCCGCTGAACCAAATGAAACCATTGCCTTGGTTGGTTCGTCCGGCGCAGGGAAATCAACCATTGCTTCGCTCCTATTGCGATTTTTCGACACGACAGCTGGCGTTCTATCATTTGACGACATCGACACCAAGGAAATTGACATCGATCACCTGCGTTCTCAGATAGCATTGGTTCCGCAAGAGGTTCTTTTGTTTGCCGGTTCCATTCGCGAAAACATTGCGTATGGTCGACCAGAAGCGTCGGAAGGAGAAGTATACGAAGCTGCAAAACAAGCCAATGCATTGGAATTCATCAACAGTTTTCCCGAACAGTTTGAAACACAAGTTGGTGACCGTGGAATTCAACTTTCAGGTGGTCAAAAACAACGCATTGCGATTGCGAGAGCTTTGCTTAAGAATCCAGCAATTTTAATCCTGGACGAAGCGACCTCTGCTTTGGATTCAGAATCTGAAAAACTGGTTCAAGAAGCATTGGAAACGTTGATGAAAGGAAGAACTTCTTTTGTGATTGCACACCGCCTATCAACCATTCGCAATGCAGATAAAATCTACGTAATCGACAATGGTCAAATAGCTGAGGAAGGAAAGCACCAGGACTTATTAGCGATTGAAGAAGGAATTTACGCCAATCTAGTAAGCTTGCAAATGCAACAGTAAAAGGTGGTCGAATAGGTCGTGAATGATGTGTTATTGGTGAAGAGGCTTCGGTGATGCGTGATCGGTATGATAATGGAAAAGTATACTCCAGACATAGCACGAATTAAAACGAAACATCTCCTCAAATTCATTGAAAGTCTATTCTATTTCTAGGATAAATCACTTGCTAATTCTCGTCGCATTTCTGCTGAAATTGATCCGCATGATTTGCAATCAAAGATAATTTACAAGGGTTGAAGAAGAAGGATTTTAAAGTCTAAAACGCTAAATCAAATCAAACAAATCATTTACGCCCAAGTATCTTTCTACGGTAAATCCTTCTGCATAATTCACGCCGATTTGCCTACCGAAGTTGGACATTCTCCCATATATGGAATCAAAAAACTCTTCGCCTGAAATAGGTGTTTTTGGCTCTTTTGAATTTGGATCAAAAAACTGTGTTTTATACGCTTTGATGGAAGCAATTTTCTGCTCTACAAAATCAGACACATCCACCACAAAATCTGGTTCGATGTGTCTGTCTTGAATATAATGATAAACCGCTTTTGGTCTATGTGCTTTTTGGTTTTCTCCTTGATACGTAGTTTCTACTTTAATCAAACCTGCCAAAAAACAGGCTTCAGAAACCAACTTACTACCTTTCGGATGATCCGGATGACGGTCAGAAACGGCGTTTGCCAAGACAATCTCCGGTTGAAAATGTCTAATTTGCTCAATCACCAAGCGCAGATTCGCTTCGTTGTGTTCAAAGAAACCATCTGCCATTTTTAGATTGACACGATCTGACAATCCCAAAATTGCGCTGGAAGCTTTTGACTCCTCTCTTCTGGTGTCGATGGTACCACGAGAACCTAATTCACCTTGTGTCAAATCAACAATGGCAACTGTTTTACCTTGCTGAATGTGCTTCAAAAGAGTTCCAGACGAACTGATTTCAATGTCATCTGGATGTGCTGCAAACGCTAAAATATCGACCTTCATCCGTAAATCTATTTATGAGTATTATAATTCCGCTTTGCTTGGGATGTTTTCGTTTTTCACACGGAACATTGCAAATACATACATCAAAGCAATAACCATCAAAGTTAATCCTACAATTTTGGTATAGGTCATCAGTACTTCACCATCAAAACTACGCTCGATCAGCCACATTTGAAGGAAGGCAACCAAATACAAAACAAAAGTGGTGATAATTCCTTTTTGGATGAAATGCTTCAAGTTTACTTTCGAGGCATCCTGCTTGTACAATTGATATTGAACCGCAGCAAACTCTGAAAGGATATAGAAGCCAAAGCAAGTCCAAAAAATCCAGTCTGGAACCTCTCCCAAACCTTCACCTTGCGCGTACGAGTGTAAACCTACCAAGTAGAAGTTTACTCCAAAGAACGTAAATAAAATTGCGGTATAACTCCAGAAACTCACTAAGTTGAATGTAAACTTATCACTCAGTTTAGGAATGAAACGCAAGTGTAAAAGAACTGCATAAACCAAAACAGACACCAATGCCCACGTTTCTTTCGGGTCCCAACCCCAATACCTACCCCAAGATTCGTTTGCCCAAATACCTCCTAAGAACGTACCGATGGTCAACATAAACAAACCAATTGTCATGGTCATTTCTGAAATATAAGAGATTTCGTGAATATGCGCTGTAATTCGCTTGCCATTCAACTTGGTTCTAAAAATGTAAAGAATCTTGTTCAACAAGCCCAAGATCGCTCCTAAGCCAAGGAATCCGTAACTTCCTGTAATAACTGCTACGTGAATCATCAACCAATACGATTTTAAAACGGGTTGTAAAGGCGAGATTTCAGGATCTAACAAATTCAATTCGGTTACGAAAATCATGAAAAACGCTAAAACTGCTGTACCCGCTAAAACAACCGGATTCTTTCTTGAGAATACAAATCCCGCAAGCATCGTCACCCATGCGATGAAAATAACTGCTTCGTATCCGTCACTCCACGGCGCGTGTCCAGAGATGTATGAACGAGCTAATAATCCCAAACCATGATAAATAAACACCAACACCATTGCAACGATGAAAGGAATTGACAATCGCTTGAATAGACGTTCCGTTTTAACAGTTGGTTTGATGAAAATTCGAACAAAGAAAAGCGTCAACAAAACCAAGCCTATCAAGAAGTACGAATACATCGCATTTTTGAAAATACGCATTTTATTATAAGAAATCTCTACATCTACGTGTTTTTCACTGGGTAAAATACTCGGATCCGACACTTTTCTTTGGAACGCTTTCAATGCTTTCAATTGGTCGCTAGACTTACCAAAGGCATTGTTTCTTGCACCTTCATCTAAAGACGCCAAATAACGCAAAGTCATCATGGAAGCAGTTGTATCTACCATCATCAATTCATCCTCCAAAGGTACGTGCCACATGTGAGTTGGATCATTAGGCATTGGAATTAACTTCATATACCCCCAGCTCATAAAAGCCTGCATCACTTGATACTTCTCAACCAGCTTGATGATTTTCTTCTCAAACTCATCGCGTTTAGATTCTAGCTTTTGGTGCGAAGCGTTGTATTCGGCTAAGAATTTGATTTCACCGGTACTCATGTCGGTTAAATCCATGTAACTCGCTACTTTCCCTAATTTCAATTCTTCTTGAACTGCTTTTGGCACGTTGATTACTTGTTGAGCAACCCAGTAATCCGGATACATGTGCATGCTCATCACCGTCTGAACAGCGTTAAAACCTTTGTAATTGTTTTTTCCTGAAATCTTGATCAACAATTCATTACACATGGTGTGAAATGGGATGATACGACCTCTAAAGTCTTGAACCAAAAGGGTGGCTAATTCTTCTGAATGTTCTTTTGAAATCATTCTAAAAATTGGCTTTTCCGGTTTTGAATGCATTTCCACCACCTCTTGAGATGGCTGCTCGTGATTGACGTGTGCCGAATGGTCATGGCCTGCGTGATCGTGTCCATCGTGCATCGAGTGGTCGTGACCTGCATGGTCATGTCCGTCATGGTCATGTCCATCGTGACTATGATCGTGCATCTCGTGGTTGTGACCAGCACGGGCATCTGCTTGCGCATACGCGTTGGTTCCAACAGAGAAGGAAACTAACAATAGAATCATCAAAGTCGACTCCCTTCTTTGTCTTGATTTTTTAATTTTCCCCAGTACATCTTGAAAACGTCCAACTGGAGCAAAAATAGATAAGAACATACCAATTCCCATTAATAAATATCCAACATAAGTTACATTCGTGCCCCACCAGTCTTGGTTCACACTCAATCTCGTTCCTCTTTCATTTTCTGGCGTATTCGGATCATCCAGGTCATAAGCAGATTGGAAGAATCTAAACCCATTGTAATCCATGACATTATTCATAAAAATACGCTGATTTCGAGTGTAGTTATTCTCTGGATCTAAAATCGTTACTTCGCTCGCAAAAGAAGAGGCCACATCAGAACCCGGGTATGTATCCAACTGGAATTCATTGCAACGAATTTTAAAAGGAATTTGAAATAAAGTAGAACCGTATTCCATCTGGTACGTCAAGCCATTAAATATAAATTTATGGTGTGAAGGTATTTGTCCCATTCCACCTTCTAAATCATACAACATGGTTCTTTCTCCATCGGTGATTTTAATCGTTAAAACATCTGCACCTACATCTTTTTTACCAGATGACATTTTCATTTTTCGAGCGTTTGGAATTTCGTTTCTAAAAACAAACTGCTGATCGTTTACTTGGTATAAAGTAGTAGCTAAAAACGGAACAATTGAATCTGTTGGAACCTCTTGGTATAAAGAATCTGGTGGTGTAATTCCTGCCTGACGGAACTTGGTCATCTCTGTCATTGGTAAATAACGCATTGGAACTTTCGTTTCCACCATTAACTTTCCATCGACTTTAGTAACCGCAATACCAGGAAGTGCGTCACTTTTATTAAAAGAAAGTGGTGTTCCTCCAATTAAAATAAAATCATTTTGACCAACATAACTGGAGTTCATCCCTCCCATAACGACATCCAAAACGCTTGAATTAATTGTATCGTGAATCATCACAGAGTCAACCTGACGTTTTCTAAAATTCACGTATTCGATTTCAATCGGTTTTTTCCGGTCTTTAACGGATTCTTTGATTTTGAAATAATTGTTGGTCTGTTCAGACATGTATTTTTTCTTGGTGCCAGTTGCTACCAACTCCCCCTTGTCTTCAATTCGGTACCAAACGTGTGGTTCAGAGGCGTATAGTAAATCAGTTTCTTGTCCCTCTGGGATCAACATCAATCCTTCAAAACTAAAATGACGCGTAATTCCCGCGCCAATGATGATGATGATAAAAGAAAGGTGAAAAGACAACATCGCTATTTTCGATCGCTGAAACATGCGATGGGTGTATATGTTGAAAATAAGGTTAAATACTAAATAGATGAGTAAAATCTCAAACCACAAAGCGTTATAGATTAAGATTTTTGCAGCTTGTATATCGTAGGTTGATTCAATCATGGTAGCCATTCCAATCGCTACTAAAAAAACAAGCATTGCCAATGCCATCATGCGCATTGAGAATAAAGCTTTAATTATTTTTTCCATTTTAAGAAACGTAAAGTTTTAAAACGCAAAAATACAGAAAGGATTATGGATAGACTAATGAAAACTAGAATAAATTTATCAAAAACCGACAATAAAGGATTAAAAGGTCTTTTGTTTACAATTAATTAACAGATATTTAATAATCGCCGATGGATAGCATCACCAAAGTACAAGCAAGTTCAACTTTAATGCCTTTTTCATGCAACATTTCTTGAAAAACCGGATTTTCAGTTCCTGGATTAAAAATAACTCGTTTTGGTTTGAGTCCAATGATCATCTTGTAGTAATCTTCCTGAATCTTCGGATTGATATAAAGTGTTACTGTATCCACTTTCCAAGTCGTATTCCAGTCGTTGCGAATTTCTACATCACCGATTGATGCACCTTTTCTTTTTCCAAAAGCAATCACCGAGTGACCGTGGTTCACTAGACTTACAACTGCTTTATACGCATAGCGACTTGGATTGTCACTTGCCCCGATTACTAAAGTTGGCTTCATATTTTTCTTTTAAAGATAGGTAGATATAGTTTAAAATCCAAGCGCATTATGGTTAAATATTTACAATAAAATCAAGGTTAAATTAATTGAAAAGCCGAGCTTCTTTTTTGGTTTTCAAATCGAATATCCAAATACTTGAATTTTCAATTATATCCGCTACGTCCGTCACTGTACCAGGCTCTCCAATTATATCGCGTTCTAACTTTTGAAGAAGTAAATAGTCACCAAAAGGCCCATAAATTGCCTCTTGAATTAAACTGCGATTGCAGGTTTCAACTAGTTTCGTTTTACTGCCGGTAAGATAATTAATTTCATATAAACTAGCAGTTCCACCATCTTCGTAAAATGAAATATAGAACTTTGCTCCATCCGGGTGCCAATTGATTCCTCCCAAAATTGTCCCTTGCAAACCACTCACATACAAAGAAGTAGTAGTTAAGACTCCGGGATTTATATCCGTTATATAAAAATTAAGGAAAGATTCAGACTTCGGTGAAATCAAGATATTCTTGGCTGAAACCGCGAAATCAGTACCGTAATAGGCAGGATCGATTGGAATGTATTTCACCGTAGCATCACCAATTGTTTGCGTCTGCAGATAACTTTGATTTTGTCCTTGATTTCTTCCGTATAAAAGCGTATTTCCTTGCTTTAACCACGTCAAATTAAAATCATACTCATTGGCACCAGTCATCATATTGTATGCAAAACTCGTCAATTGAGAACCATCGTCTTTCAGGATGTAAATTATAGGAGTCCCTCTTTTTTTCAGTGCAATCCATCCGTCCTTGTTCCACACGAAAGGTCCCGTGATTTCTGTACCTGTCAACAGGACGGTCTCTTGTTTGTAAAGCAAATCATATTTAACAATTTGGTGGTCTATTGCAACAGCACTTCCTGAATCTTTAACGATTTTATAATAAGCAAACTCGTACGGATTGTTTGGATTAAAAACAGGATATTTATATTGATTACCAAGAGCTGACGTTCCGTTTATAGCAGGAAAAACAGGATCTGTTTCATTACAAGTTGAACTTTGCCACGCTAGGTTTTCAAAAATATCTCCACCATGAATTTGAGGTTTCTCTTTTTTACATGAAAATAGAAAGAACGCGATAAGAACAATACTTAATGGCGTCTTTATAAAGTAGTTTGTTTTCATAATTCTGGAGTTTTTTAATGAATTATCAATCATTACACCTTTAATGTTACAACTTTTAATCTAATTAAAAAATCTAAAAACGCAGGAAACTGGTTTGCATGTATTTAACGGTCGTCATCATTGATCCTGTTGACGTCCTGACCCATCTCACTTGAGTTTTGAGCAAAAAAAAGGCCATTCTTTCGAATGACCTTTTACTATCTTTTAAAAAAAAGCTTACGCTATCTCATCTTCTTCCGTTGGAACCAAAATTCGTCCGCAGTGTTCGCAAACGATGACTTTTCTTTTGGATTGAATATCTAATTGGCGTTGTGGTGGAATGGTATTGAAGCACCCTCCGCAAGAATCTCTGTCAATTGGAACTACTGCCAAACCATTTTTAGCATTTTGTCTTAATCTCGTATAAGCTGTAACCAATCGGCTATCGATTAAAGATTTTGCTTTGTTTGATTTCTCAAGCAACGTTTCTTCTTCTTTTTTAGTTTCACCAACGATTTCATCTAATTCTGCTTTCTTAGTAGCCAAATCGCTTTTTCTAAATTCGAATCTCGTTTTCGCTTCATCTAACTTCTCTTTCATGTTAGACAATCCAAATCTCGATTCTTTAATTCGTTTTTCATGCAATTTGATTTCCAAAGATTGGAATTCAATTTCTTTATCAAGAGATTCAAACTCACGGTTATTTCTAACGTTATTTTGTTGCTCTTTGTATTTTAAAATCGCTGCTTCCGCATCTTTCATCGCATTCTTACGATCCAAAGTTTCTTGTTCAACGCTTTTAATCTCGTCTTGAATTTTCTTCAATCTAGTCTCTAAGCCGACTAATTCATCTTCTAAATCTTGAACCTCTAAAGGTAATTCACCTCGAACTGTTCTAATTCTATCGATCTCAGAATCAATCTTCTGTAATTCAAAAAGGGCGTCTAATTTCTCCGCCACAGATACTTCTTTTTTAGTCGCTGCTCCAGCCATGTGCTAAAAATAATTAATTGGATTTGTAATTACCCTTGTATTATGAACCGCAAATTTAGTAAATTTTTCTGTCAAAACAGAAACAATTAAATTTGTTGTGAATTGTTCACTCTCAAAATGTCCGATATCCGCAATAACTACCTGACCATCAGCATCAAAAAAATCATGATATTTATAATCACCTGTAATAAAGATATCTGCCTTCTGTTGAATTGCGTATGGCAACAAAAAACTTCCCGATCCACCGCAAAACGCTACCGTTTTAATGGGACGGTCTGACAACGCTGTATGTCGGATGACTCCACAATGGAATGTTTGTTTCAATTTGGTTAAAAATGTCAAGGGCTCACTTGGAAACTCTAAGGTTCCAATCATGCCACTTCCCTCCTCTTGATTGTTATTTTTCAAAGCGATGACATCGTACGCAACTTCTTCGTATGGGTGACTTTCTCGCATTGCCTCAAGTACTTGAGACAACAAGTGGTTAGAAACTAAAACTTCGATTTTCGTTTCTTGACTCTTCGACCTTACCCCGATTTCACCTTCAAAAGGATTCGATCCCGGCATTGGTTTAAAACTTCCGACGCCTTCTGTGTGAAAGTTACATTCACTATAATTCCCTATTCTTCCAGCACCTGCTTCAAACAAAGCTTCTTCCACTTGCTCCACACTTTCTGTTGGCGTAAAAACAATCAACTTACTCAATACATTTTCATTGGGCAATAGGATTCTTGGATTTTTAATTCCGATTCTTCTCGCAATTTCTGCATTGACACCGTGAATGGAATGATCTAAATTGGTGTGAACGGCATAAATCGCCAAATTGTTTTGAATGGCCTTGATGACGGTTCGCTCCACATAATTGCGACCTGTAATTTTTTTCAATCCACCAAAAATGATTGGGTGATGTGCAATGATTACATTTGCTCCGAGATCAATCGCTTCCTCCAAAACTTCTTCTGTACAATCCAAGCAAACCAATACACCAGTCACTTCCGCCTGAGCGTCTCCAACCAAAAGCCCACAATTGTCATAAGAAGCTTGGCTTCCCAAGGGTGCCAAACTTTCTAAATATGAAGTAATTTCCTTTATTTTCATCGGTCAATTTTATAAGGCGAATTTACAAATTTTACAGGAACATTAAACGTTAATTCACTAAATTAATTCGTCGATATCTATTTTTTTAATCGTCAAATAAGCGTTAAATACACAATCAGTCCCTTAAATTTTTCTATTTTTGACAGGTATGAATAAATGGCGGGTTGTTTTATTTCCTTTTGGTTTCTTATATGGTGTCATCACGGCGGTCCGTAATCTTTTATTCGACTTTGGCATCAAAGCAGTCTATGTAATTCCAGGTAAATCCATTTGTGTAGGAAACCTATCCGTTGGTGGAACTGGAAAAACACCCCACATTGCATACTTAACAGAACTTTTACAACACGAATTTAAAGTTCAAATACTCAGTCGCGGCTACGGACGAAAAACGAAAGGTTTTATACTACTAGACAAAAACGCAAGCAGTAAAACCGTTGGCGACGAGCCTTTGTTTTACTATCAAAACTTTAAAAATGCAACGGTCGCTGTTTGTGAATCGCGAAAAAAAGGCATTGAAACATTGCAAAATCTGGAGAAAAGCGATGTCGTATTGCTGGATGACGCTTTCCAACACCGCGCTGTAAAAGCAGGCTTGAACATCATTTTAACAGATTACAATTCTCCATATTATCAGGACTTAATGCTTCCGGCAGGAAACTTACGCGAATGGACCATTGGACGAAAACGCGCAGACGTAGTTATCGTCACCAAATCTCCTACTTTGATTTCTCAACAAGAAAAAGAAGAGATTACTGAAAAGTTAAAATTCAATCCAGAAAACGTCTTCTTTTCGCACATTATTTATGCTCATTTAATCCCATTTGGAAAAGCTAGCGCATGGAAAAAAAATGAATCTAAAGAAATCTTATTGGTCACTGGAATTGCCAATCCAGCACCATTGATGAGACACTTATCGCAAGATCATCACGTAGAATTAATTTCATTTCCCGATCATCACGATTTCACTTTAGAAGACATACAGAAAATTCATAAAAAATTTGATACTTTTGCAGATGAAAATAAAGTAATCGTAACGACGGAAAAAGATTTTGTCCGACTGAATGATTCCATTTTCGCCACTGAAATTGAACGATATCCTTGGTTTTATCAACAGATTTCAGTCAAAATAGATCGAGAACAAACATTTAACACTAAAATACAAAGCTATGTTAGAGAAATTTAAAGAGTCAGTTGCTTATATTAAAAGCAAAACAACCATTGAACCAACGATTGGAATAATCTTGGGAACTGGATTAGGTGGTTTGGTGAAAGAAATTGAAGTAATCGATGAGATTTCGTACGAAAACATCCCACATTTCCCTGTTTCAACTGTGGAAAGTCACTCTGGAAAATTAATTTTCGGAAAATTAGGTGGTAAAAGCGTGATTGCCATGCAAGGTCGTTTTCACTTCTACGAAGGCTATGATATGAAGGAGGTCACCTATCCTGTTCGCGTGATGAAATTGATGGGCATTGAAAAATTATTTGTGAGCAACGCTTCAGGCGGTGTGAATCCAGATTTTGAAGTAGGTGAAATTATGATCCAAAACGATCACATCAACTTGTTCCCAGCACATCCATTAATCGGTAAAAACATCGACGAGTTAGGTCCTCGTTTCCCCGACATGAGTGAACCATATTGTCCAAACATGATCGCTTTGGCACAAACCATCGCCCAAGAAAACAACATCAAAGTATCTGTTGGGACTTACTGTGGTTTGACTGGTCCAACTTTGGAAACGCCAGCTGAATACGGATATGTTCGCGCAATTGGTGCAGATACTGTGGGGATGTCAACCGTTCCGGAAGTAATCGTTGCTCGCCACATGGAAATTCCATGTTTTGCAATTTCCATCATTACCGATCTAGGAGTAAAAGGAAAAATAAAAAAAGTAAGTTTAGACGATGTGATTGAAGTCGCCAGTCGTCAAGAACCAAAAATGACCTTGATTATGCGTGAATTAATTACGCGTTTATAATTCAGAAAACAATATATAAAAGAGAAAGCTCTCAAAAACACAAACATGGAGATTAGAGACAAGTACGAGGTAGTTATTGGTTTGGAAGTGCACGCACAGATGCTCACCAAATCCAAGGCATACTCCAATGACATCAATGAATACGGCGCAAATCCAAATACCAACATCAGTGTAGTCTCGCTGGGGCATCCTGGGACTTTGCCAACCATGAATAAAAAAACGATTGAATATGCAATTAAACTTGGACTTGCTTGTCAGAGTAACATTGCACCCAATCAGTATTTTGCTCGAAAAAATTACTTCTACCCCGACCTTCCAAAAGGATATCAAATCACGCAAGATAAAACACCAATTTGTACCGGTGGCGTGATCGTCATTAAAGACGATGAAGGCAACGACAAATCGGTTGGAATCACGCGTATTCACATGGAAGAGGATGCTGGTAAAAGTATTCACGACGTGGATGTTTACGACACCTTGGTGGATTTAAATCGCGCCGGTGTTCCGTTGTTGGAAATTGTCTCTGAGCCTGAAATGCGCTCGTCTCAAGAAGCTTATAACTTTGTAACAGAAGTTCGACAATTGGTTCGCTATTTAGAAATTTGTGACGGAAACATGGAAGAAGGTTCCATGCGTTGCGATGCCAACGTTTCTGTGATGCTGAAAGGTGCAACCGAGTTCGGAGCAAAAGTGGAAGTGAAAAACATGAACTCCATTCGCAACGTACAACGCGCCATTGAATATGAAATCACAAGACAAATTGAAGCGGTTGAAAAAGGGGAAATCATTGCACAAGAAACCCGTGGTTTTGATGCCTTGAAAGGAATTACGATTTCTCAGCGTTCGAAAGAAGCTGCCAATGATTACCGTTATTTCCCAGAACCGGATTTACAGCCTTTGTACATTGATCAAAAACAAATTGACCTCATGGCTGCTGAAATGCCAGCTTTGCCAAGAGAATTGTATAAAAAATACACTGAAAAACTAGGACTTTCTCCATACGACGCATCTGTTATTACAGATAACAAATCGATAGCACTTTATTTCGAAGAAGTTATTCAACACACTTCCAATTATAAAACTGCCGCCAATTACATCATGGGAGATGTGAAATCTCACTTGAATCAATTGGGAATCGAAATTCAAGATTTTCCAATTTCAGCCCAAACTTTGGCAGAACTAATCCAATTGATTGATTCTGGAAAAATATCTAGTACGGTTGCTTCGCAAAAGATTTTCCCTGAATTGATAAAAAAACCAAGTGAATCTCCTTTGAGTTTAGCTGAGTCTATGAATTTAATTCAAGAATCAGACGAAGGTAGTTTAACTGGATACATCCAACAAGTCATCGATGAGAATCAAGCAGAAGTTCAAAGATACGTCGCTGGTGAAAAACAATTAACTGGTTTTTTCATGGGAAAACTGATGAAAGTTTCTGGTGGAAAAGCAGACCCGAAGCAAGCAAATAGTCTCATGCGAAAAATGTTAGACGAATTAAATTAAAAATATGAAGAAGTCATTTTATTTGGTATTTCTATTGACCTTAGCAGCATGCAACAATGGATCAAACATTGAAGCGGTTGAAGGAGCAATTGGTTCTGAAGAAGTTAATCGAGAAATAGAAAACCTCGAAGTTAACGTAGTTATTCACGGTAAAATAAACAATGCCAACAATCAGCCCATCGCGGTGGAGGCCTTGAGTAACAAAGGTGCTATTTTGATTGCGGAAACAAAAACAAATAGTGACGGAACTTTTACCTTGAAAGGAAACGTTCAAGGGATGGGTATCTACCAAATGAAATTAGGAACAGGTACTAAAATAATTCCTTTGACATTGGAACCTGGAGACACCATTCGCGTGGAAGGAGATGAAGCCACTTTCGATCGCCTACCCAAAATTACCGGTGCAGTATGGACAGAAGCGGTCACCAATTACATGACTAAATTTAATGATTTTGCATCCAAACAAACCGAATTACTTGCTAAACAAGGACTTTCAGAAGAAGAGCAAATAAAAGAGTTTTTAATATTACGAAAACCGTTGGATAAGTATGCCAAAGAAGAAATGGTGAAAAACCCTGGTAGTCCGGCGAGTATGGTGTTAAGTACATCACTCTCACCCAACATGGGTTTCGAACATTGGGATCCTAGCAATTTGGACGTTTTGAAAAGAGTTGCAGAAGCATACGAGGCCAAATACATTGACTCTCCGATTGCTCGATCGATGATGACGCAATACCAACAAATTGCATCGGGTTATCAAGAGTATCAAGAATCATTGAAAGCACCAAAACCTCAAGCGGGAGGTCAAATAGCTCCGGAAATTGCTTTGAAAAACCCAGAAGGAAAAGTTATCAAATTGTCTTCTCTGCGAGGAAAAGTGGTACTTATTGACTTTTGGGCATCTTGGTGTGGCCCTTGTCGAAGAGAAAATCCAAATGTAGTTCGCGTTTACAACCTATACAAAGACAAAGGATTCACCATTTACAGTGTGTCTTTAGACAAAGATGCAGAAGCTTGGAAAAGAGCGATTAAATCGGACGGATTGATTTGGCCAAACCACGTAAGCGATTTGTTGATGTGGAATACACCGATGGTTCAGTTATACGGTTTCTCGGGAATCCCCTACACCGTTTTAATTGACCAAAAAGGAAAAATCATTGACACAAATCTTCGCGGACCAGCTTTGGAACAAAAATTGAAAGAAATTTTGAAATAAATCTCTTAAAACGGGGTTCTAAGAAGACATTACAAATTTAAAAAAATCAAATTCAACACTATGAAGTTATTTTTCACCATTGCAATTGCACTAAGCACTTTATTTGCCTTCGGCCAAACACCAATCAACGTTAAAGTGCGTGGCAACATTTTTAACCTCGAAACAGATACCATTACTATTGCGCAACGAACTCAAACCGGTTACATCGATTTAATCAAAGCTCCCATATCAAAGAAGGGGGATTTCAAAATCGCAGGTAAGCTCCCAGCAAAAGATTACTATGTCTTACGCGTTTCGGAACAGGAACATTTAAACTTGATTCTTCGAGACAAATCGGACATTCAAGTTTATGGAGATGGAAAGGACATCAATGCGTTCAGCAATATCATTGGATCTGACGAAACTGTTAACTTAAATCAATTTGTGAATGAAATCAGAAGCTTCAACTATGTAAAAGACTCAGCTTCTGCATACCTTCAACAGTTTCCCGATCAAGCCAATGAAATCAATCAGTCATTTTCATTAGCTGCCAATGAGTTTAATGCAAAAAGACAACGTTTTATTGCTGAAAACAATAATTCTCCTGCTTTGATTGCTGTTTTGCAAACACTCGACGTAAAAAATGACATGCCGGTATTTGAATCCGTTGTTAAACAATTGATTGTTGGCTTTGACGGTTCTCCAACTGTGGAACAAATTAAAATGCA
>SMEQ01000129.1_pt1 | contig 23749 bp, 20 predicted proteins | sample 2456281 | NCBI WGS metagenome assembly SMEQ01 (sample SAMN10132596, study PRJNA489261) | soil metagenome | isolation source: day1 antibiotic-loamy sand soil ammended with raw manure from dairy cow... | place: USA | collected 2015-04-01
GGCCCTAACGAGTTGGTTGCTTTAAGCCGAGACGGAGATGTGCTCGCACGTTATAGCCTTGAGGGGTTCAGTGACGTAGAGGCAGTCACTTATATTGGTAATGGTCAATTGGTCGTTGCGGAAGAACGTAAACAAAACCTAGTTATTATAGATATCCCAATGAGTGTTGATGGCACGTTACTTATCAGTGGATCTCTGAATAAGGAAAAATATCCATCACTAAAACTTGCATTCTGGAATGAGGACAATAAAGGTTTAGAAAGCCTTACCTACGACCTTAAAAATGATCGTCTGTATGTGGCTAAAGAGCGTGATCCTATCCAATTGCTTGAGGTGAGTGGTCTGCGTGCAAGCTTAGATGAAGGGCTTTCGGTGACTGTGCGCAATCTATCAGGTTGGATAAGAGATAGCGTATTCGCAACCGATGTGTCGTCGGCTACTTACGATGAAAAGAGCGGCCATTTGGTTTTGTTGAGTGATGAGTCAAAGCTACTGATCGAAATAACCACTGAAGGTAAAGTGATTAGTTTTAGATCCCTTGCTAGAGGGTTTGCAGGTTTGCAAAAAGGCATTCCACAGGCAGAAGGCGTAAATATTGACGAAGATGGCTACTTGTACGTGGTCAGTGAACCTAACTTGTTCTATCGCTTTACACGCGAACCCGAGTGAACCCGCTTTTTAATTGAATAATTTTTATGAGTATCAAAATAATGCTAGCTAAACCCAGGTCTGGACCTATTGCACTACGCCGTTCTCGGGTATCAAGGCCGTTGTTTATAACTTTGCACGGACTCGAACCGGTGAACATGCACGCAGTTTTTTGGGGGATTACCACATAATCTTGTATCGATATTATTTAAAAAACAAAAAACCCAGATACGCGTATCTGGGTTTTTTGTTAAGCGTCCTTAAGCCAGCATCTTTCATCCCGTATTAGCTCAGTACAAACAGATCCATCTCTGCTTACTCTGTTATTAACAGAGTAAGCAGAACTCTAACCTTTAAACGGTTCTACTGAAGAGGGTAGTCCGGTTAAAAAAAGCTCAGCCAGTTCCTCATCCTGCTCTGGACTGCGCCCGCTGATGCCGACTGCAGCAACCACTCGACCAAGCAATTTGATCGGCACGCCACCCGGCAAAGAGGTATAGCCACGATCGATAAAGTCACGCAATGATTGTTGCTCATTAATGAGACGTTTTTTAAATGCTGACGTTGCAATACCCATGCGCGCAGAGGTATAGGCTTTCGCAGTGGCGATTTCCACTGCGCGCGCAGGTGTTCCCGGTAAACGTTGCAGCAGAAGCAGTTCTCCCTGCGCATCACTCACCGCAATGCAAACCGGCGGTAGTTGATCTGTTGCAGCCCTTATTACAAGCCTATCAAGCGCAGCTAATAGCATGTCATGCGAAGGGTAGTCATTTTGCATAGTGAATCCTCGTACGTGCAGTTGCTTAGTCGATTAAGGCAAGTGAAATGCTCGGGATAAAAGTTACCAGCATCAAGACGACTAACATGATCATCAAGAAAGGCACTGCTGCTCGTGCAATTTTTTCTATGCCTACTTTCGAAATACTGCTCGCTACGAAGAGGTTCACACCCACCGGTGGCGTCACGAAGCCTATGGCTAAGTTCATCACCATAATTATTCCAAAATGGATTGGGTCGACCCCCATTTTTAGAGCAAGCGGCAACAGTACCGGCGTCACAATAACGATCGCTGCGAGCGCTTCCATGAACACCCCGATAAACAGTAGCAGGACGTTAATCAGCAACAAAATAATAATTTTATTTTGAGTTAACGATAAAACCTGTTCTGCGATGTACTCAGGTATCTGCTCAATCGTCATAATATTACCAAAGACGGTCGCCATAGCCATTAGTACAATGATGATGGAGGATGTAGCACCCGACTCGATCGTAGCAACCCATAACTTTTTCAGGGTCAGTTCGCGATGTATGAAAAAGCCGACAATCAAACCATACAAAGCTGCAACCGCTGCAGACTCGGTAGGCGTCATCAAACCACCATAAATTCCACCGAGAATAATCACTGGCACTAAAAGCGCCCATTTGGCATCCCATATTGAACGCAGTAAAGCAGGTAGACTGCGGTCACTCGGTTCTCCGCGCCAACCGCGTTTCAATGACACATAGTAAGCAACTGACATCAAAGCCAAGCCCATAATAATGCCGGGAATAATACCTGCGATGAAAAGCTTTCCGATGGATACTTGACCGGCAACTCCGTACACAACGAAAGGGTTGCTTGGCGGTATGATGACACCAATTGCCGCGGCACAGGCGACCACCGCTGCGGCGAAATATTTATCATAACCACGGGCAATCATTGCAGGAATAGTTATCGTACCGATTGCTGCAACTGTTGCCGGACCTGAGCCACTGATCGCTGAAAAGAACATGCAGGTCATGATACTTGCCAGTGCTAGACCTCCAGGCAAAGAACCCACCAACTTGTCAGCAACGGTTAATAGTCTGTTGGATAACCCGCCTGCGCCCATAAAAATACCAGCGGCAATAAAAAACGGGATCGCCATGATCGGGAATGAGTCGATTGATGAAAAAGCGATCTGCGCCATATAGTCTAGAGGCAATGTGCCCGCACCAAGTATGGTAGCAACAGTCGCCATGCCTAAGGCAAACGCAATCGGCACGCCAAGTACAATAAGCAGAGTAAAATAACCGAATAACAGCGCGCTTGGATTTAAACCCTGGTACATAAATAAGGGCGTCAGCAGCACAACCGGTATTAGACAACCAAGAAAAATATCACGTTTCGAAGACCGCTTTAGTTGTTGATAAAAATCCTGCCCACAGCGCAAGAACATCAAACCAAAGCCAATCGGCAATATAAGATAAGGGATGTAGTAACTCAGGCCCAGAGCGGGTGTTGTCTGAGGGTATTTTATCTGCATATTCACATGGGTGATGCCCATGTAGCACAATAATGCAGTGAAACCTAAGGTCAGAACACCTATGGTGATCCACAATACATTCTGATTTCTCTCGGACAGTGAGTTGTGGACTATATCAACACGAATATTAGTCCTGCTCTTGATTGCTAGCGATACAGCAAGATACGACACCCAAATAAAAATGTAGCGTGCAAGTTCTTCCGTCCAACTGGCCCAACCTATTATTTTTCTTAATGACTTCCGCAACTCACTGGGATCCCCGATCCAGCTGATCCAACGGTGCATTTCAGGATCACTCAAAAGCATAGTAAGCGTAGACATTGAGTAACGAAATAATGTTTGATAGTTGATGATCGCAATCATCAATAGCATGCCAACAAAGAGTAGCGGCTTTTCTATAGAGCGTGAATTAGCTTGAGAAGTTGACTCAGTCATAACACCACCTTGATTCAAAAAGTATATCCACAACTCACTGAGCAGCTGTTGCTGCATGTCGAGTTGTGGATACTGGGGATCTTATTCTTGAGTGTCGCGTACCATCTGAATCAACTCAGGCGGTAGTTTGGCAGCAAACTCATCAAAGGCAGGTTGGGTTATTTCTTTAAATAAAGCTATATCCTCAGGGGTTGCATCATGAATTTTGATTCCCGCTTTTTCAAACTCAGCACGGGCACTTTTTTCATTTTCTGGATAGAGTACTTCACGCTGGTACTGCACAGCTTCAGCTGCGGAGTCCTGAATAACTTTTTGCGCAGCAGGATCTAATCCATCCCACCACTCTTTATTGGCCATGGCGACCTGCATACCGTAGTTGTGTGCTGACGTGATTGCATACTTCAGAGCTTCGTGGTGTTTTGCACCGAATAGATGCGGGAAAGTGTTGCCCTGGGCGTCAATGGTGCCTTGTTGAAGCGCTGTATACACTTCGCCCCATGCAATCGGAGCAGGATTTGTACCCAGTGCTTTAGCGACCGCTACTTCAATGGGAGAGTCAGTGGTGCGCATTTTCAGCCCAACTAGATCATCTGCACTTTTCAACGGTCTTGAAGCTGATACAAAGTGACGGTAACCGTACTCAGCGTACATGATCGGTTGCATACCAATTTTGTTAGATACTTTTTCAAAATAGGTATTCAGTGCGCCGCCAGGATCCATCGATGCATATAACCCTTTCTGCTTATCTGGGCTAGTGATGTAAGGCAAATCAAATACTTGAAACATGGGTGAGAAGTTTGCGAGGTTAGGGGTCGAGCTGACTCCCATTTCCAAGGTTCCTCTTTGCGCACCTTCAACCAGCACGCGGTCACTTCCCAGTATCGCACCAGGAAAAACCTTTACAGTTATTTTTTTATCCGATTTTTCGGAAAATAAGTTCATCTTCAGAACTGTCATTTCTTTTCATTACAACCTGGCTATTAGAAAGTTCATTAACTTGCCAATCGTCACTAATCACGAATAGTTCTGGAAAAGAAATTGGAAAAGAAAGAAAAAGAATAACAGGATTCTTTTCATTGCCTCGACTCCAAGCTCCCGAAGTAGATACCGTTCCGCTTACCTCAATGTTCATATTACTGGTAAATTTAAACAGGTAACCGTTGTAAGTAGCGGTTACATTGGCATTATCTATTACAGCCTTGCCAATTCTCCACGTTCCTTTTGTGAGTTTTTTATCTAACTTATTTGGAGTAGTGTGTTTCTCGCAGTTAGTGAAAATCAAAACAGTTGCAAATAAGAAAAATATAATTCGTGAAGCTTTAAGATGATTTTTCATTTGTATTGTTTAAGAGTTTAACACTCCAAATATACGCTTTAGTTTTGAAATAACTTTAAAACTCTGACAATCAAACACAAAAAAAGCCTTCGATAAAGAAGGCTTTTAAATGCAATTTAAGCTTGAGTCGTTGGTGGACCAAAATTCATTGGCGGTGTGCCTGGCATGTCTTGATCGTTGATAGGTCCCATGCTTTGTTCATATTTTTGAACATTTTCGATTAGGGCCCGCATCAATCTCTTTGCGTTTTGTGGTGTCATGATAATTCTTGACTTTACGATCGCTTTTGGCATTCCGGGTAACATCTGAACAAAATCTGCAACAAATTCAGCTTGTGAATGTGTAATTATGGCCAAGTTAGAATAAATTCCGCTGGCTGTTTCTTCATTCAATTCAATGTTAATTTGGTTGTCGTTTTGATTTTCCATAGACGTATTTTAAAAAAGGTAGGACTCGAAAGTCCTACCTGGTGTTATTTTATTGATTTCCTGACAATTGCTCTAAATCTTCTTTGTTCGCAACGATCATTTTTTGGAATTTACGGATTCCTGTTCCTGCTGGAATCAAGTGCCCTACAATTACATTCTCTTTCAAGCCCATCAAGTGATCCACTTTACCGGAAATTGCTGCCTCGTTCAATACTTTTGTAGTTTCTTGGAAAGAAGCTGCAGAAATAAATGATTGAGTTTGCAACGATGCTCTTGTAATACCTTGTAACAACGGTTTAGATGTTGCTGGCACTGCATCTCTAGCATCAACCAATTGTTTATCAGTACGTTTTAATTGAGAGTTTTCATCTCTCAATAAACGCGAAGATACAATTTGTCCTGCTTTCAATGTAGTAGATTCACCAGCGTCAATAACCACCTTCATTCCGTAGATTGAGTCGTTTTCTTCCATAAAGTCGGCTTTATGAATGGACTGACCTTCTAAGAATTTCGTGTCTCCAGCATCAATGATTTCTACCTTCAACATCATTTGACGTACAATTACCTCAAAGTGCTTGTCGTTAATCTTTACCCCTTGAAGACGGTAAACTTCTTGAATCTCATTTACAATGTATTCTTGAACTTTCGTCGGACCTTCAATGTTAAGGATGTCGTTTGGTGTAACAGCTCCATCAGAAAGAGGCTGTCCAGCACGTACAAAGTCATTTTCTTGCACAAGGATGTGTTTAGAAAGTGGAACTAAGTATTTACGAACATCTCCGTTTTTAGAAGTAATTTGAATTTCTCGGTTACCTCGTTTGATCTTACCGTATTCTGCAATTCCATCAATTTCAGAAACAACTGCTGGATTAGAAGGATTACGGGCTTCGAATAATTCCGTTACTCTTGGTAAACCACCGGTAATATCCCCAGTTCTTCCAGAAACACGTGGAATCTTAACTAAAATAGAACCTGCTTCCACTTTTTCTCCTTCGTTTACTGAAACGTGAGAGTCAACTGGTAAACTGTATTCTCTTAAAATTTCCTTCGTTTTCACATCGATGATATGAATTGCAGGGTTTTTCTTTTTATCTTTTGTTTCTGTAATTACTTTTTCTGTAAATCCAGTCTGCTCATCTACCTCTTGGCGGTAAGTAACACCTTCAATTAAGTTTTCAAAGACAACTTTACCAGCAACTTCAGAGATGATCACCGCGTTATACGGGTCCCATCGAACGATTACATCGCCTTTTTTGATGTTGCCATTTGGTTTTGCCATCAATTCAGAACCGTAAGGAATGTTGGCTGTCATTAACACAATACCTGTGTTTTCATCTGTTACTTTCGCTTCAGCTGAACGACCTACAACTACCTCTTTACTTGATCCATCGCCATTCTTCATAACGATTGTTCTCAATTCTTCGATTTCTAGTCTACCAGATGCTTTTGATTTCAAATCGGAAATATCAGCTGAGTTAGAAGCGGTACCCCCAACGTGGAATGTACGCAACGTTAACTGTGTACCTGGCTCACCAATTGATTGAGCAGCTACAACTCCAACCGTATCCCCTTCTTGAGCAATTCGGTGTGTTGCTAAGTTACGTCCGTAACATTTAGAACAAACTCCTCTTCGCATCTCACAAGTAAGAACTGAACGAATTTCCACTTCATCAATTCCTGCTTTTTCAATTGCCATTGCAACTTCTTCAGAAATTAACTCACCTGCTGAAACCAATAATTTATCCGTTTCTGGCAAGAAGATGTCGTGTACAGATGTTCTACCTAAAATTCGGTCGTATAATGGCTCAACAATTTCATCGTTTTTCTTTAACGCAGTTGCAATCAATCCACGTAAAGTACCACAGTCATCCATGTTGATGATTACGTCTTGTGAAACGTCAACCAACCTACGTGTTAAGTAACCCGCATCCGCCGTTTTCAATGCTGTATCGGCCAAACCTTTACGAGCACCGTGCGTAGAAATAAAGTACTCCAATACAGACAAACCTTCTTTAAAGTTAGAAAGAATTGGGTTTTCAATAATTTCTTGAGCCGATGTACCTGATTTTTGTGGTTTAGCCATCAATCCACGCATTCCGGATAGCTGTCTAATTTGTTCTTTCGATCCACGAGCACCAGAGTCGAACATCATGAAAATGGAGTTGAATCCTTGATTGTCATTTTTCAATTGATCCATCAAGGTATTCGTCAAACGAGAGTTCGTATGCGTCCAGATATCAATTACTTGGTTGTATCGCTCGTTATTTGTAATCAGCCCCATGTTGTAGTTCATCATGACGTCTTTCACATCTGCTTCAGCTTTACTCACAAGAATCTCTTTCTCCTTAGGAATGATAATGTCATCCAAGTTGAAAGAAAGACCTCCTTTAAAGGCCATGTCATAACCTAATTCTTTGATATCATCTAAGAACTGAGCTGTACGAGCTGTACCGGAAATTTTCAAAACGTTTCCGATAATGTCTCTCAATGCTTTTTTAGTAAGGATGTCGTTAACGAATCCAACTTCATGCGGTACATATTCATTAAATAAAACACGTCCACAAGTAGTTTCAATCATCATCAATTCAGGAACTCCCTCGTCATTCAAGTCGTAAGTTTTCACTTTAATGGATGCGTGAAGCTCAAGTTTACCTTCATTGTGAGCAATGATTACTTCTTCCGGAGAATAAAAAATTCCGTTTTCACCTATTACTTTCAATTCAGGTGTTGACACCTTTCCTTTTGTAATGTAATACAACCCAAGAACCATGTCCTGAGAAGGTACTGCAATCGGTGCACCATTCGCAGGGTTCAAAATGTTGTGTGATGCAAGCATTAACAATTGTGCCTCCAAAATTGCTGCGTTACCTAATGGCAAGTGAACAGCCATCTGGTCACCATCGAAATCCGCGTTAAATGCAGTCGTTGCTAGAGGGTGAAGACGAATTGCTTTTCCCTCAATTAATTTTGGCTGGAAAGCCTGAATACCAAGTCTGTGGAGCGTTGGCGCACGGTTTAAAAGAACTGGATGTCCTTTCAAAATACTTTCCAAAATATCCCAAACTACTGGTTCTTTGCGATCTACTATTTTTTTAGCTGACTTGACTGTTTTTACAATTCCACGCTCAATCATCTTGCGGATGATGAATGGTTTGTATAATTCAGCAGCCATACCCTTTGGCAGTCCACATTCGTGTAATTTCAAATCTGGACCAACAACAATTACCGAACGAGCAGAGTAATCCACACGTTTTCCAAGTAAGTTTTGACGGAAACGACCTTGTTTACCTTTCAAAGAATCTGAAAGAGATTTCAAAGGACGATTAGATTCCGTTTTAACAGCTGAAGATTTACGAGAATTATCAAACAATGAGTCAACAGACTCTTGCAACATGCGTTTCTCGTTTCTTAAAATTACTTCAGGCGCTTTAATTTCAATTAATCGTTTTAAACGGTTGTTACGGATGATTACTCGTCTGTATAAATCGTTCAAATCTGAAGTTGCGAAACGTCCACCATCCAATGGAACTAATGGACGAAGCTCTGGTGGAATCACTGGAACAACTTTCACGATCATCCATTCTGGACGGTTATCGATACGAGTTTGTGATTCACGCATTGCTTCCACAACTTGTAATCTTTTCAATGCCTCATTTTTACGTTGTACAGATGTTTCCGTATTCGCTTTATGACGCAAATCATAGGACATTTCCTCTAAATTCAATCTTTGTAGCAAATCGTGAAGCGCTTCAGCACCCATTTTCGCAATGAATTTATTTGGATCTGTATCTTCTAGATATTGATTTTCTTTTGGAAGTAAATCTAAAATATCCAAGTACTCTTCTTCTGTTAGGAAATCTAAATACTTTAAAGACTCTCCATTTTCAACCTCCGTTGCAATACCCGCTTGGATAACAACGTAACGTTCGTAATAGATAATTTGATCCAATTTTTTGGTAGGAAGTCCTAACAAATAACCAATTTTATTTGGCAAAGAACGGAAATACCAGATATGTGCAACTGGAACTACAAGGGAAATATGTCCCATGCGCTCGCGTCTTACTTTCTTTTCTGTTACTTCAACTCCACAACGGTCACAAACGATTCCTTTGTATCGGATTCTTTTGTATTTTCCACAATGACATTCGTAGTCCTTAACCGGACCAAAAATTCGTTCGCAGAACAGACCATCCCTTTCAGGTTTGTAGGTTCTATAATTTATAGTTTCTGGTTTTAATACTTCACCACTAGACTGCTCCAAAATTAATTCTGGAGAAGCTAGTGAAATGGTAATTTTATTAAAACTACTTTGTTTTTTTGGTGTTTCTTTTCTGTAAGCCATTCTAAATGCTTGTTTTCAAATTAAACAACTCGATTATTAATCCATAGTAACATTCAATCCAAGTCCTCTCAACTCATGCAACAATACGTTGAATGATTCTGGAATTCCTGGTTCAGGGATGTTGTCTCCCTTAACGATTGCCTCGTAAGCTTTCGCACGTCCTGTTACATCGTCAGATTTCACGGTTAAGATTTCTTGTAGGATATTGGCAGCACCAAATGCCTCCAATGCCCAAACCTCCATCTCTCCGAAACGTTGACCACCAAACTGGGCTTTACCACCCAATGGCTGTTGTGTAATTAATGAGTATGGTCCGATTGAACGGGAGTGCATCTTATCATCAACCATGTGGGATAATTTCAACATGTAAATTATTCCTACAGTAGCTGTTTGATGGAAACGCTCTCCGGTACCTCCGTCGTAAAGGTAAGTTTTACCAGAACGTGGTACACCCGCTTTTTCTGTCCATTCATCAATCTGTTGAGGCGTAGCACCGTCAAAAATTGGAGTCGCAAATTTAACTCCTAATTTCTCTCCAGCCCATCCCAACACAGTTTCATAGATTTGACCTAAGTTCATACGTGAAGGTACACCCAAGGGGTTCAACACGATATCAACAGGAGTCCCATCTGCTAAGAAAGGCATGTCTTCAGCACGAACAATGTTCGCGACAATACCTTTGTTTCCGTGACGTCCAGCCATCTTATCACCTACTTTCAACTTTCGTTTTTTAGCGATGTAGACTTTAGCCATTTTAATAATTCCTGCAGGTAAATCATCACCTACTGAAATATGAAACTTCTTGCGTTTGTAGATTCCTAAAAGATCGTTTGCTTTGATATTGAAGTTGTGAATCACTCTACCTACCAACGTGTTTAATTTCGCGTCAGCAGTCCAATTAGTTGGATTAACGATTGAGTAGTCAATGGCAAACAAATTCTTCTGAATGAACTTCGTTCCTTTTTTAATGATCTCTTCCTTAAAGTTATTGAAAACGCCGGCCGATTTAGTATCCCCTAAAATAAGCAATAATTTATCAACCAATTGCTCTTTCAAAGAAGCCATGTCTTTTTCATAATCAACATCCAAGGATTCCAAAATTGGTTTATCTTGAGCTTTTGATTTACGATCTTTCATCGATCTTGAGAAAAGCTTTTTGTCAACAACGACACCTCGAAGTGAAGGACCCGCTTTCAAAGAAGCATCTTTCACATCTCCAGCCTTGTCACCGAAAATTGCTCTCAATAATTTTTCTTCTGGAGAAGGATCCGTCTCTCCTTTTGGAGTAATCTTACCAATTAATATGTCGCCTTCAGTAACTTCAGCTCCAATTCGAATCAATCCATTTTCATCCAAATCTTTAGTAGCTTCTTCACTTACGTTTGGAATATCAGAAGTTAACTCTTCCATTCCTCGTTTTGTGTCTCTTACTTCCAATGTATACTCGTCGATATGAATCGAGGTAAAGATATCATCACGAACCACTTTTTCAGAAATAACGATTGCATCCTCAAAGTTATATCCTTTCCACGGCATGAAAGCCACTTTCAAGTTTTGACCTAAAGCAAGTTCACCTGCTTGAGTTGCGTATCCTTCACAAAGTACTTGACCTTTTTCAACTTGGTCACCTTTCTGAACGATTGGTTTCAAGTTAATAATCGTACTCTGATTCGTTTTTTGAAACTTCGTCAACGGGTAAGTTTTCAATTCACTTTCAAAACTTACCAATTTATCGTCTTCGGTCCAATTGTATCGGATCGAAATTTCGTTTGCATCTACATATTCAACAACACCTGAACCTTCTGCGTTAATTAAAACACGTGAATCTCTTGCTACCAAGCGCTCGATTCCTGTACCAACAATCGGAGATTGCGGTTTCAACAAAGGAACAGCCTGACGCTGCATGTTTGATCCCATCAATGCACGGTTAGCATCATCGTGCTCCAAGAACGGGATAGAAGATGCTGCAACAGATGCAATTTGATTTGCACCTACGTCCATCAATGTTAAAGCAGAGGGTGGAACTACAGGGAAGTCACCCTCGCATCTGGCTTTAACCATTTCATTCAGGAAATTCCCTTTGTCATCAATTGAAGCTTTTGCTTGTGCAATCATTTGGTCATCTTCTTCTTCGGCAGTTAAATAAGTTGGTTCAGAATCAAGCAATACTTTACCATCAACAACAGCTTTATATGGAGTTTCAATAAATCCAAGTTTGTTCACTTTAGCGTAAACACAAAGAGAAGAAATCAATCCAATATTCGGTCCTTCCGGAGTTTCAATTGTACACAAACGTCCGTAATGTGTATAGTGAACGTCACGTACCTCAAAACCTGCTCTTTCACGAGATAAACCACCTGGTCCGAGTGCTGACAAACGTCGTTTGTGCGTCACTTCAGAAAGCGGGTTTGTCTGGTCCATGAACTGAGACAATTGGTTGGTACCAAAGAAAGAGTTAATCACAGAAGACAAAGTCTTTGCGTTGATCAAGTCAATAGGCGTAAACACCTCGTTGTCTCTCACGTTCATTCTTTCGCGAATGGTACGAGCCATCCGTGCAAGACCTACGCCAAATTGAGCGTATAATTGCTCACCAACGGTTCTAACACGTCGGTTTGACAAGTGGTCAATATCATCAACTTCTGCTTTTGAATTAATTAATTCAATCAGATATTTGATGATACAGATTATATCATTTTTAGTAAGAACACGTGAAGATTCATCTGCATCAAGTTGTAATTTCTTGTTCAAACGGAATCGACCCACTTCTCCTAAATCGTATCTTGTATCTGAGAAGAATAGTTTATCAAACACATTCTTTGCAGTTTCGTAATCTGGTGGTTCAGCGTTACGTAATTGTCTGTAGATATGTTCAACCGCTTCTTTCCCAGAGTTAGAAGTATCTTTTTGTAAAGTATTGTAGATAATGGTGTAGTCAGCAGCATTTACATCTTCTTTGTGAAGAATAACTGTTTTCACTCCAGCATCTAGAATCTCATCGATGTGGTGTTCTTCAATGATCATTTCGCGGTCCATCAGAACCTCGTTACGTTCGATTGATACAACCTCACCTGTATCTTCATCAACGAAATCTTCTACCCATGTTTTCAAAACACGTGCAGCTAATTTACGTCCTATTAATTTCTTAAGGTTTGCTTTCGTGGCTTTCACTTCGTCAGCCAATCCGAAAATTTCAAGAATATCCTTATCAGTCTCATAACCGATTGCTCGGAAAAGAGTAGTTACTGGTAACTTTTTCTTTCGGTCGATATAAGCATACATGACATTATTAATGTCGGTTGCAAATTCGATCCAAGATCCTTTAAAAGGAATTACTCGAGCAGAGTAAAGTTTCGTTCCATTTGCGTGTCTACTTTGCCCAAAGAATACGCCTGGAGAACGGTGTAATTGAGATACAATAACTCGTTCAGCACCATTCACAACAAAAGACCCCTTTGGAGTCATGTATGGAATTGTACCAAGATAAACATCTTGTACAATTGTTTCAAAATCCTCGTGTTCTGGATCAGTACAATATAACTTTAATTTAGCTTTTAGTGGAACACTATAAGTTAAACCTCTCTCAATACACTCATCGATGGTGTATCTTGGTGGGTCAATAAAATAGTCTAAAAACTCCAAAACGAATTGATTTCTCGTATCCGTGATCGGGAAGTTTTCAGAAAATACTTTAAATAATCCTTCACTATCTCTATTCTCAGGAGTAGTTTCTAACTGAAAAAACTCTTGGAAAGACTTTAATTGAACATCTAAAAAGTCTGGATATTCAAATTTGTTTTTGCTTGATGCAAAATTGATTCTTGTGGTGATATTGCTTGATGTTGCCAAGGCTAAAAGATTTAATTAAAAAAACTGACTTTTATGCACTTAATATATTTAAACAAGAATAGGCATCCGCCAAAAGACGGACACCTTTCTCATCTAAAATGTAGAAAAATTATTTAACTTCAACTTCAGCACCTGCTTCAACTAGAGCAGTTTTAAGAGCTTCAGCTTCGTCTTTAGAGATACCTTCTTTCAATGTAGAAGGAGCAGCATCAACTAAATCTTTAGATTCTTTCAAACCATTACCAGTTAATTCTTTTACAAGTTTAACAACAGCAAGTTTGTTTGGTCCACCAGCTTTCAAGATAACGTCAAACTCAGTTTTCTCTTCAGCAGCAGCAGCACCTTCGCCACCACCAGCAACCATAACCGCAGCAGCAGCAGCTGGTTCGATTCCGTACTCATCCTTAAGGATAGTTGCTAATTCGTTTACTTCCTTAACTGTAAGGTTTACTAGTGTTTCTGCAATTTGCTTTAAATCAGCCATTTTTATTTATTTTATAAAATGATAATACAATAATTAATTTTTGGAAAATTATACTCTTTCCTCGAGTGTTTTAAGAATTCCAGCAATTTTGCCACCCTGACCTTTAAGTGCAGAGATAACGTTTTTAGCTGGAGATTGAAGTAATCCAATGATTTCGCCAAGTACTTCGTCCTTGCTTTTCAATGAAACTAATGCGTCCAATTGGTCATCGCCAATAAAAACAGCTTCATCAATGTAAGCACCTTTAAGGATAGGCTTCGCATTTTTCTTGCGGAAATCTTTGATTAATTTTGCAGGTGAATTACCTACCTCAGAAAACATGATTGATGTTGGTCCTGCCAAAACTTCACTCAAGTTACCGAAATCTTTACCTTCAACTCTATCCATTGCTTTGGAAAGCAATGTGTTTTTCACAACCTTAAGTTGGATGTTAGATTGAAAGCATCTTCTACGTAATTGATTGATCGTTTCAACAGTCAAACCTGAAGTATCAGCCAAGTAAAAAATACCTGCGTTTGATAGTTCAATTGCTAAATCATCTATGTACTGAGCTTTGTTTTCTTTTGTCATAATTACTAAGTTTTAAGCTACCACAGATTTAGCATCAATGTTAATACTCGGACTCATCGTTGAACTAATGTAAATACTTCTGATATATACACCTTTCGCCGCAGCAGGTTTCAACTTGTTCAAAGCACCGATTAACTCTAACGCATTCTCCTCAATCTTTTTACCGTCAAAGCTAGCTTTTCCGATTGCTGAGTGAATGTTTCCGTGTTTATCAACTTTAAAGTCAATTTTACCAGCTTTAACTTCTTCAACTGCTTTTCCTACATCCATTGTAACTGTTCCAGTCTTTGGATTAGGCATCAAACTTCTAGGTCCTAGAATTCGTCCTAATGCTCCAACTTTTCCCATTACAGATGGCATCGTAATAATCACATCGATGTCAGTCCAACCGCCTTTAATTTTTTCAATGTAGTCGTCCAAACCAACGAAATCTGCACCAGCAGCAATCGCTTCAGCTTCCTTGTCAGGTGTACAAAGTACTAATACTTTAACATCCTTTCCAGTTCCGTGAGGCAATGCAACAGTACCACGAATCATTTGATTTGCTTTTCTAGGGTCAACCCCTAATCTTACACTGATGTCAACTGAAGCGTCGAATTTGGTTGTTGTAATGTCTTTAATAAGACCACACGCCTCCTGAATGGAGTAAGCTTTCGCTAAATCAAATTTAGCAAGAACTTCTTTTCTCTTTTTAGATACTCTACCCATGATCGTACTTATTTAGCCAATGGTGATTCACCACCTTTGACAGTTACACCCATACTTCTAGCTGTTCCGGCAACCATTTTCATTGCTTTATCAATTGTAAAGCAATTTAAATCTGCCATCTTATCTTCAGCAATCAGTTTTACTTGATCCCAACTCATAGACCCAACTTTTGTTTTGTTAGGTGCTGCAGAACCTTTTTTAAGTTTTGCATGTTCCATGATTTGAGTTGCTGCTGGAGGCGTTTTGATAATGAAATCAAACGACTTATCACTGTACACAGTGATAACACATGGTAGAACCTTTCCTGGCTTGTCCTGCGTACGAGCATTATACTGCTTGCAGAATTCCATGATGTTGACCCCTTTTGCACCAAGTGCGGGACCAACTGGAGGAGCTGGATTGGCTGCGCCACCTTTGATCTGTAATTTGATCAGTGCTGCTACTTCTTTAGCCATTTATTTATAAATTATGTAGTCAAACGTGAGCACAAAAGGGAAGCTTTTGATCAATTCACTCACTTCTACGGGTTAATATACTTACTATAATTCTTTTTCAACTTGCATGTAGCTCAACTCTAGAAGATTCTTTCTTCCAAAAATTTTCACCATCACTTTCAGTTTTTTCTTATCTTCGTTGATTTCATCAATAACACCAGAGAAGTTATTGAATGGACCGTCAATTACTTTAACAGGTTCCCCAATAACGAAAGGAATTTTCATTTCTTCCTCTGTGCTCGTTAATTCATCCACTTTTCCTAAAATTCTATTTACTTCAGAAAGTCTCATTGGAACAGGTTCTCCTCCTTTTTCAGTTCCTAAGAAGCCGATAACATTTGGAATGCCTTTAACAACGTGTTGAACCTCCCCGACAAGGGCAGCTTCAATTAAAACGTATCCAGGAAGATATGCTCTTTCTTTTACCGTTTTTTTACCATTTCTAATTTGAAAAACTTTCTCTGTAGGAATTAATACCTGCTCAACGTAGTCAGTCAAGTTTAAACGAGAAATTTCCAAGTCAAGATATTCCTTCACCTTTTTTTCTTTCCCACTAACTGATCTTACTACGTACCAGCGTTTTTTAATATCACCCATTGTACTTAGTTAAACATGTTGTAAACGAACCCTAAAACTCCTTGCCATGCAGCTTTGTCATTGGCAGAAATCCCAAAAAGATAATCCATTACAAAAATCATTAATGCAAAAAGCACAGAAGCAATTACAACTAAAATTGTATTGCTCTGCAATTCTTTCCATGTCGGCCACGTAACTTGGTGAACCATTTCGTTGACTGTTTCGTCAATGTAATTTTTTATTTTCGACACCTTCTTTCGTATTTGCACGGGCGGTAGGGTTCGAACCCACGACCAATGGTTTTGGAGACCAGTACTCTACCAACTGAGCTACGCCCGTGTAAAAGGGGAGCTTGCGCTCCCCTTTCAATATAAATATTGCTTATTACTAAGCGATGATTTCTGTAACTTGTCCAGCTCCTACAGTTCTACCACCCTCACGGATAGCGAAACGAAGACCTTTTGCCATAGCTACAGGTACGATCAATTTAACTTCGATAGATACGTTATCACCTGGCATAACCATCTCACGACCATCTGTCATGAAGATTTCACCTGTAACGTCTGTCGTACGGAAGTAAAACTGAGGACGGTATTTGTTGTGGAATGGAGTATGACGTCCACCTTCCTCTTTCTTCAATACATAAATCTCAGCTTTGAAATCTGTGTGTGGTTTTGTTGAACCTGGCTTACAAATAACCATTCCTCTTTTGATTTGAGATTTTTCAATACCTCTTAACAAAAGACCAACGTTGTCACCTGCTTCACCTCTATCCAAAATCTTACGGAACATCTCAACACCTGTTACAGTTGAAGAAAGTTTAAGGTCACCCATTCCTAAGATGTCTACTGCTTCACCAGAGTTGATAACACCTGTTTCGATACGTCCTGTTGCAACTGTACCACGACCTGTAATCGTAAATACGTCTTCAACTGGCATCAAGAAAGGCTTGTCAACTTCACGTGGAGGCAATGCGATGTACTCATCAACTGCATCCATCAATTCGTTCACTTTAGCAACCCACTGCTCTTCACCATTCAATGCACCAAGTGCAGATCCTTGAATAATTGGAGCGTTGTCACCATCATAGCTGTAGAATGATAATAACTCACGGATTTCCATTTCAACTAGCTCTAAAAGCTCAGGGTCATCCACTAAATCCACTTTGTTCATGAAAACAACCATAGCAGGAATACCAACCTGGCGTCCTAAAAGGATGTGCTCACGTGTTTGTGGCATTGGTCCGTCAGTTGCAGCAACAACCAAAATAGCACCGTCCATTTGAGCAGCACCTGTAACCATGTTTTTAACGTAGTCGGCGTGACCTGGACAGTCAACGTGTGCGTAGTGACGGTTATCCGTCTCATACTCTACGTGAGAAGTGTTAATAGTAATACCACGTTCTTTCTCCTCTGGAGCGTTATCAATAGTACTGAAATCACGTGCCGCAGCCAAACCTCTTCCTGAAAGTACTGCAGAAATTGCAGCTGTCAAAGTTGTTTTTCCGTGATCTACGTGACCGATTGTTCCGATGTTAACGTGTGGTTTGGAACGATTGAAATTTTCCTTAGCCATTATTTTATTTGTTACTTAGTTATTAATAAATTGCCTAACCTATATATGTACAAAATTTCACCCATAAAGTGGATGAATCATCTTGTGTGAGCCAATGACGAGATTTGAACTCGTGACCTCTTCCTTACCAAGGAAGCACTCTACCCCTGAGCTACACCGGCATCAATTCTTTAAAATTTTGAGCGGGAGACGAGACTCGAACTCGCGACCCTCAGCTTGGAAGGCTGACGCTCTACCAACTGAGCTACTCCCGCTTATAATATATTTAATGTGATGTGGGGGTGGATGGACTCGAACCAACGATACCTTACGGTGACAGATTTACAGTCTGCTGCAATAGCCACTATGCGACACCCCCATTTTTTTGAGCCGGTGGAGGGACTCGAACCCCCGACCTGCTGATTACAAATCAGCTGCTCTAGCCAACTGAGCTACACCGGCACATTAAAAATTTGGTAATATGTAATTTTAAAGAACGATTTCAAATGTTTTCCCGTTTGGGTTTGCAAATGTATGAAGTTATTCTTTACTGGCAAAAGTTTTTTGAACTTTTTTTTCACTTTTTGACAAAAAACAATGAGTGACTCAAAGCCACCCATCACAATCTTTTAGTTATCAGCTATATGAGTTGTTTTTCTTTATGCTTCACAATTTGCTTGCGAAGTGCTTCTACAACCAAATCTCCTGCTTCTTCAAAAGTTTTACATTGTTTTTTAGCAAATAACTCTTTTCCTGGTATTAATATCTTGATTTCTGTGGTCTTATTTTCCTTCTCATCGTTTTTATCAACCCTTAAAAACACTTCACATGTTATGATTTGATCAAAGTACAAAGCTAACTTAGATACTTTCTCTGTTAAATGGTCTACTAGTTTTTTATCAACTGTAAAGTTAACTGCATTAATCTTGATATCCATCTTCTTTGTTTTTATGCCCACGCGGATGAGCTTGTGAATAAATATTGTTTAATTGTGCGAACGAGTTATGGGTGTAAACTTGTGTTGCCGATAAGCTGGCATGCCCTAAAATATCCTTGAGTACTTCCAGCCCAGCACCGTTGTTTAACATGTGCGTCGCAAAGGTGTGTCTCAACACATGCGGACTCTTTACATCCAAATTCGTTACGCTACCAAGGTAGGAATTTATTTTCCGATACACAAACTTCGGATATAATTTATTTCCTTTATCACTGATAAAAAAACAAGCAGTTCCAGGGTGTAATTCTACTTTCTCCTCCCGATACGACTCAATCAACCCAGAAAGTGTTTTACTAATAGGGACAATGCGTTCCTTGTTCCTTTTTCCCGTCACTTTTATACTGGTCTTTGAAATATCGTTGTCTTTAAGGTTAATCAACTCTGACAAACGTATTCCAGTTTGATAAAAAACCTCCACCATCAATCGATCGCGAATACCATTAAAGTCATCGGAAAAGAAATCACGAGCAATGTCTGAAGTCATTTCACTTTGTTTCGCAAAAGACGGAAGCCTCTTTTCTAGCTTTGGCCCCTTCACTTTGACCATCGGATCCAATTCGACCAAGCCATTTTTTACGAGCCACTTAAAGAATGTTCTTAAGGTGGAAAGCTTCCTGTTTACAGATCGACTGGAGGTTTTATTCTCAATCAAATGAACGATCCATCCGCGAACAAGCTGATGGTTGACCTCCCTGAGAGAATCCACGGAGTCAACCAACCCATAATCGACAAATTGTTGTAAATCTTTTTTATAGGCGGTCACCGTATGTTCCGAGAAGCGTTTTTCGGAAACCAGGTAAGATTCAAATTCTTTAAAAACAAAAAAAGGAGCCATATAGACTCCTTTTACGTACTTTTCAAACAAAAGTTACTAAATTTCAGCAGAAATCATTCTTGCTTTGTATGCAGCTTTAATTCGTGCTTGACGACCTAGAATAGATGGCTTAACAAACTCTTTACGAGCTCTTAATTGTTTCATCACATTCGTTTTGTCGAATTTTTTCTTGTATTTCTTAAGCGCTCTCTCGATGTTTTCGCCTTCTTTAACTGGTATAATTAACATATCTTGGTTATTAAATTTCTTTTATTGGACTGCAAAGATACTTCCAATTTTTTAATTAACAAACTTATTTTAATAATTCTCTTGAAATCACTAATTTTTGAATTTCAGAAGTTCCCTCGCCAATGGTGCATAATTTTGCATCGCGGTAAAACTTCTCTACTGGAAAGTCTTTTGTATATCCGTAACCACCAAAAATCTGAACTGCATCATCAGCAACTCGAACCGCTACTTCAGAAGCGTAATACTTCGCGATGGCGGATTCTTTGGTTAGGTTTTTATTGTTGTTTTTCAGATATGCAGCTTGGAACAATAACAATTCTGCCGCTTCAATTTGAGTTGCCATGTCAGCCAGCTTGAATGAAATTGCCTGAAATTGAGAAATTGGCTTACCAAACTGCTCTCTTTCTTTCGAATACTTTACTGCTGCTTCGAATGCACCTTTCGCAATACCAAGTGCCAATGCACCAATTGAAATTCTTCCTCCATCCAATATTTGCATGGATTGTTGGAAACCGGTTCCTTTTTCTCCAATTAAATTTTCAGCTGGAATGCGACAATTATCAAAAATCAACTCGCAAGTTTCAGACGCACGCATCCCCATTTTGTTTTCTTTCTTTCCAGATGAGAATCCAGGTGTTCCTTTCTCAACGATAAAAGCAGACATCCCTCTAGAGTCACCTTTTTCTCCAGTACGAGCAATTACAACTGCTACGTCGCCTGATGCTCCGTGAGTAATGAAGTTTTTAGAACCATTCAAAACCCATTCGTTTCCTTCAAGTACAGCTGTTGTATTCATACCTCCAGCATCAGAACCTGTTCCAGTTTCTGTTAAACCCCAAGCTCCGATAAACTCAGCGCTTGCTAATTTTGGAAGGTATTTTCTTTTTTGCTCTTCAGAACCGTGGTAATAAATGTGTCCTGTACAAAGTGAATTATGAGCAGCAACTGACAAACCAATTGAACCACAAACTTTAGCGATTTCAGAAACCACCGTGATGTATTCATCATAACCGAATCCAGAACCTCCGTATTCTTCAGGAATAAATACTCCCATTAAACCAAGTTCTCCTAATTTCTTGAAAACGTGAACTGGGAACTCTTGTGATTCATCCCATTCCATGAAGTTAGGGCGTATTTCTTTTTCAGCAAAATCACGCACCATTTGGGCGATCATTTTTTGATTTTCATTCATTTCAAAATTCATTTCTTTGTCTTTTGGGTGTTCGTAAATTGATTAGTAGCGCGCTAAATTAGTAATATTTTCGCTATACGGAAGCAATTTTTCTTCCCCATTTAAAAAACTTAAACTCACTAGAAAGTTAAATCCCGCAACTTCACCACCACAAAGCTTGATAAGTTCTGCTGCAGCAGATGCAGAACCACCGGTTGCCAGCAAGTCATCGTGGATTAATACTCGGTCGCCCGGCTTGATTGCATCTGTATGCATTTCAATAGTTGCACTTCCGTATTCTAGGTCGTAGGCATACGATACCTTTTCATAGGGTAATTTACCCTCTTTTCGAATCATGATAAAAGGAAGTCCCAATCGGATTGCCAATGGATATCCCAGTAAAAAACCTCGGCTTTCAATTCCAGCAATTTTGTCAATCTTTTGATCTTTAAATAGCGAAACTAAATGCTGAATTATTTTCTCAGACAAGATGGGATCCATCATGATGGGTGTAATGTCTTTAAAGATGATTCCCGGTTTCGGAAAATCAGGTACGTCTCTAATTACTTCTTTGATTTGACTTTCTAACATTTGATGTTTGATTCAATGAATTACAGCTTAAAAAGCACTGAAATACATTCGTTTATAAGTTCATTTTTAAAATCACAAGCTTCATTGTAATCGATAATTTACGGATTGATTTAACTTCAATCGATGCAAAGTTAAACAAGACTTTTAAAATCTACTTATAATTCTACAGTTCGAACGTAATTATTGCATTATCAGAAGATCGAATTTTAGTTCTCAACCATCACATAAGGCTTAATTTTCTCATAAAGTTCATCCGAAATCAATACTGATTTTTTCAAATCTTCAATTCGTTTGTAACTCCCGAGTTGTGTTCTTAATTTCACAATCGAATTGGCTATATTGTATGAGAAATAAGGATGTTTCTTCAATTCATTTACACTGACAGTATTGATATCAAAAGGCTGTACCAACATAGAATTTACAGTAATGTATGGACTGATTGTTTCCAATTTTTCTGAATCAAACTTCCATATTTCCAACAATTGATTTTCATTAACAAAACCTTGAAGCTCATTTCGTTTCTGAATGATTTTCTCAGCATAGAATTTTCCTATTCCTTTAACATCCATCAACTCTTCAAGCGATGCGCTGTTTAATTCCACCTTTCGAATTTCACTGGAAATTAAAACGGTTTCGTTTCGATACTCACGAGTTGGTTTTTGTGGGTAAATCAAAGAGTCTTTAATGATGTTGAAAAATTCATCTGAAATCACAAAAACTTTTTTCAAATCTTCTGGCGCATAAAATCCACTTGATTTATACTTCATCAGCACAGCTACTTGCTTTTTACTCAAGCCCAAAGTCATCCATTGTTCTTCGGAATATTGATTGGGGTCAAATTTAGATTTAGGTCTTGAAAATCGATTCTTTTTATTGTAAACCGTTTTGTCTTTCTTTTTATACTCGAATTTTTCGAACGCTTCTTTCTGTAATTCAGTTTGATGAAACTCAAAACCATCGGCAGGGTGAAGTAAGAAATATACCCTTGGTATTAAAACCAATACCAGCATCACTCCAGTAAAAATGAGTATAGCTCTTCGGGATCGTTTTGAAAAATCAAGTGGGTTTTCCATAATTCACGCATCAATTCAACAGACCTTTCAACTGTTATTCACCTACTAAATTATAGATAAAATCGAATAAGTGATTCAAATTGAGTAAAATGTTACTTGAAAAGTAAATCGAGAGTATCTTTCAATGCAAGCGGATGATAATCTAGTTCACTTCTGGATTTAGATAAATCAAACCCTGTTCTCGGCGGCCGTTTAGCTGCCTGACTAAGTGTGGAGGAAGCAATTGGCTTGACGTTTTCACCTGACACTTGGAGATAGTCTGCTATTTCCAGTACCAAGTCATAAATGGAATACAATGTTGGTCCCGAAAGGTGATAAATACCTATTTTATTTCTTTTTACAATCTCCAAACAACCCCATGCCAGATCATCTGCCCAAGTAGGCATTCTAAATTGATCGTTAACGATGGTCATTTCTTTACCGTTTTTCAATGAATCAATCGCCCATAAAATGATGTTTGAACGGGAAAGGTTGTTGCCCTCACCATACACGATGATTGTTCGGGCAATCGACCAATTGCCATAACCGTCATTTAACAGGATATTTTCAGCTTCTACTTTTGATTTTGCATAAACACTCAATGGATTTACTGGATCCGTTTCTTGATAATTACCTTGCTGTCCATCAAAAACAAAATCAGTTGATAAAAGCTGAAAATGTGCCTCAAACTGCTTACTCGCTTGAAATAACAATTTGGTAGCTTGAACATTAACCTCGTGACATTCTTCTTGGTGATCCTCACAATAATCCACGTTGGTTATCGCAGCAGTATGTATCACATGGGTAGGATAGAATGAATTAAAAACCTGGTTTATCTCCAATTTATTGGTGACATCTAACGAGAAGTATTTTTGTTCCGGACAAGCGGGATTTCTATTTTTCCCTTTAGAGGTTGCAATAAATTCCCAGTCTCTTTCCAAGCATAATTTCACTAGTTTTTGTCCTAACAACCCGTTGGACCCTGTGATTACGATTCTCATTGTTCAGAAGTTTGTTTTATAGCTCCCAGATAGAAGTTTTCCGTTTTTTTTGTAGTTTAAAGAAATGTTTGTGTTCTAAAATCCAAGCCATCGGAAGGTATATTAAAAGCGGCGAACCCAAAGTTACAAAAGAAGCATAAATGAATGCTACACGAACTTTCGATG
>SMEQ01000981.1_pt1 | contig 23715 bp, 24 predicted proteins | sample 2456281 | NCBI WGS metagenome assembly SMEQ01 (sample SAMN10132596, study PRJNA489261) | soil metagenome | isolation source: day1 antibiotic-loamy sand soil ammended with raw manure from dairy cow... | place: USA | collected 2015-04-01
ATAGAGCGATATGTTTTGTTACTTGTTTGATAATCAGCTATAAATATACAAATAAGACCTCTATATCACAACTTTTTTTGAAGCTTTTTTTATCCCGAACTCACGTTACTAGATTATCCCAAAGAAAAAGGCTTGCATTACGAAACGCACAAAAGTAATAAGCGATTTCTTCTGGTGCCAAAAGATCCAATTCTGAATACGAAATATGTGCTCTTTAAAAGGGATGATCTAATATTTTTTGCATCCGACTCGTATGGAGCAAAAGCTCACATGAGTCAAACATTCACAGGAGTTTACTCTTTATCGAATTATGATACTGATTTTGAATGCGAAACTACCAAGAGGTTTTGGCTTGACAATTTTAGAACAAGAAAAAAGAAAACTGGTGTAAAAAGAATAGACGCTAACCTCACCATTAGATCACACGTTGATAAAAATATAAAAGAGCTTGTTACTGAAAAGGCTATGGCTCTGTTTCTGGAACTAAGCAATAGAATAACCCCTGTTAAATTGCTAGTTAAAACTGATTATTTAAGCCTGATTGATGATTTTAAATCTAAGAATATAATTGGCCTCGAAACTAATCAATGGATTTACAAAACCGAAGATATTGAAGCTTTACTGAATATTGGTGGGGAAATAATAGAAGAACTAATAAAACAAAGGTCCAACAAAAGGGCTAATAAAAATACATACAACTTACAACAAGCACTATGAAAAATAAAACAACAAAACTAATTCTCTTGAGCCTTTGCATTTCAGCCCTATTTTCATGCGATAAGGAGAATGACCTAGAGATTGCAGGATCTGAAAAATGGACAATCCATACGTTGGGCGAAACTTTAATGAAAAACCATGTCTACACAATTGCCATAGACAAAGATGATAATGTTTGGGTTGGAACAAGTTATGGTTTAGATATGTACGATGGCACAAAATGGACTAACTACTCCTCTTTTCTTAAAAACTATCCAGTTGCTACAATCACAGTTACTGCAATCACAATAGATACTGAAGGTAATAAATGGATTGGCACCTTTGGAGGTGGAATTGCGAAATACGATGATGAGAATTGGGAATACTTTAACCACGATGAAAACATATCTAATAGCATTGCTAGCGATTATATTCGCACCATTACAATAGACAGTATGGGGCAAACATGGGTAGGTACGGGTAGTAATGGTGTTGCCATGTTTGATGGCATAAACTGGGTAAATTACACTACTGATGATGGTTTAGCTGGTAATGTAGTAAATGAAATACTTATAGATAAACAAGGAAACAAGTGGTTTGGTACTGGTACAGGCATTTCAAAGTTTGATGATACTACATGGACTAACTACACTTATTATAATACAGACCAACTCCCTGCTAGTGGTATAACTGGAATTGCTGCCGAAGATAGTGGCAGACTTTGGTTTTCAACTCAAAAAGGGTTGTCTCTTTTTGATGGCAACAAATGGACAGCTTTTACAACCGAAACCGAATGGCTTGAAGCTAGATCGCCTGCCCTATCTGTTGCTATTGACAATGCTGGCAATAAGTGGTTTGGTTCTAATGGTTGGGGAATATCTAAATTTGATGGATCTAATTGGACAACTTACAAGTATATAAATGATGAGCGTATTCCTCCAGTAAATAAAATTGCTTTTGATAGTAAAGGTACCAAATGGTTTGCTACAAACTCAGGCTTGATTGAAATGAGTGAGTAAATGAGTTTTTCATTCTATATTTGAGCTGGAGATTACTTTGTAATATCTAATGCACATCGTTTGTTTGGTGAAGGAAAGCAAGACAGTTTTTAATTAACTGTTGTATATCACAACCATTGGCAATAATAATAAAACAACATCAAATGAGATCAAAGATATCATTAATACTACTCTTCTCTATTTATATGACTAGTGCAATGATAGGTCAAGAGAAATTATCTAGAGAAATATCACAACGAAAAACTTACGTTACAAAGTTTGACAAAAGCAAAGTCATTTATAAAGAAACAGGACAAAAAATACCTAACTCAGAGCTTCTCAAAATTGTGGAAGATAACCCGAGAGTGTTTTTAGAGAATGAAACTGATGATGAGGGAAATGTTCTAAGGTATCTTTATGACCCTAACAATCAAAATGTTGATAGTGCTAAAAAGATATTAGATTCTTATATTTCTGGTGATGTTCCATTCCCTAACTTTAGGGTTTCGACCATAGACGGAGAGAAAATTGAATTGAAAGATTTAAAGGGTAAACTTGTTATTCTGAGATTTGAAAGCAAACTTATAGGGTTACAGTTTAATAAACCTTGGATTGAAGAGCTTGATGAAAAGATAAATGCTCTTGTCAATAAAGAGGAAGTTGAAGCAATTATCATTTATCAAGCATCCGAAGATGAAATAAGAGAAGATGTTGAGCTAACCGATACAAACTTCAAATTAGTTGCTGATGGGCGTAAGATTGCTCAGAAATATTACATTAATCAAACCCCAACAACATTTCTAATAGATAAAAACGGAAAACTCATTGGTATCTATCGAAACATTTATAAAATAAAGCTTGAAGATCATTTGAGCAATTAGCAAATACAAAACAAAGATAAATTATGAGAAAAATATCACTACTTATCTGCATCTCAATCCTTTTAATTGGCTGTGAAAAAGAAAAAATTATTGAAGTTGAAGTTGAAAAAGAATATAGCTGGAAGGCTCACAAACGCTTCACTCATGAAAATGTTACCCAAATGAATAGTTTTGCAACAGATGACTATTTGTTTTTCAGAGGCTTATCAACTTTCGTTTCAATAGTGCCTGAGGGTAAAAATCATCATCACGGTTTCGTGGGAGGTAAATCCATGATGTACTACTTAATAGACCCTCAATCACATCAAATTAAATTGCCAATTGGTCCAGATTATTTAATATCTTATACTCACATTGATGGTGAGGTAAGGTTTTATTCTACTATGCTTCCCAATGGTGCACAAGAGAGTGCTTCATTAAATATTAAAGATATAGACAATACATTTCTTAATTTTAAACATCAACAGCTGCATTTTACTGTTTCTGAGTCTTGTGTTATCAATGATCGAAACCAAGCTTTAATTCCTTACACAATAAATAATAATTCATGGTACCTTTTAAAACTTGCTTTGGTAGATGTTTCAGTAAGAGATATGCCTTCTAATTATGTTGAAATAGTTAAGACTAAAACAATAAGCATTCCCGAAGAATGGCAACAAAGTGTACATGCTATTGAAAGTGTTGGTGAGTATTTTTTTATAACTACTCAATCAAAAGTATTTAGAGTTGACAGTAAGGGAAATATTGTGACAGTTTCAGACACACCATTGCTAAGAATAATAGAATCTGCAGGCAAGCTCTATGGTGTTAGCAATAAAAGTGTTTTCATATCTTCAGATAAAGGACTTACTTGGAAAGAAATCTACAACGTGCAACAAGAATTTTCTTGGATATCTTTATCAAAAGTAGAAGATAAAATAGTTGGCTATAGATATTCTCAGTTGTGGGAAATTACATTCAACGAAAATGATCTTATAGTTAGAGAACTTGATAATTATGGAATAGATGGAGTTAGTATTACTTCTCTTAGCGTATTTGATAACAATGTGTACTTATCAACTATGTCGGGAGTGTTTTATAAACCTGTAGATGATTTTTTCGAGTCTAAAATAATAGAAGAAGAGTAATGCACAGAAGGCTTACAGACATATCTGTGATATAGTTATACACTAAAACTAATTATAATAGAAAAAGGGAGCGATATTTTTTCGCTCCCTTTTTCTATTACATGCGTGTAAGTATGTTTTGATGATTACACTCTCTGCAAAACTACTCTTTATCGCAGTCGAATGCTCTGCTCCTCGACCTTGAAACACTACCCAAGTATCCGCCATGATGCCTTTTGGCATATTCTATTTCATCAAAACCAATACGGTTCATGGTCTTTATCACCAATAGGTCTCCTATTACAGTCATCACTGTTATAGATGTGGTGGGCGTGAGTTTTAGGGGACACACTTCGTCGGGGTGGCCAGTATACAATGTAACATTGGCTTCGTTAGCAAGTATGCTATCCTGTTCTTTGTTTCCTGTAATAACAATAATTGGAATATTGGCATACATATTGCGTGCCAAATCCAACAACTCAATTATCTCACGCGTTTTGCCCGAGTTAGAAATCATCAATAGCGCATCGTTGCGTTGTAAGATACCCAAATCGCCATGCTGCGCTTCGCTTGGATGCAAAAATATGGCTGGTGTGCCAGTAGAACAAAATGTGGTAGCTATATTCTGACCAATTTGGCCAGCTTTGCCCATTCCGCTCACCACAAGCTTACCGTTTTTGTTGTGCACTTGTTCCACAATAATATCAACAGCTTTGCTGTATTTATCGTTTACAGGTATGTTGCTTATGGCTTCTGCTTCTTGTGCAATAATCTTTTTTATCTCCTCTAAATCAATAGATGTAGATTTGTCTGTTGTGCTCAATTTGTTTTATTTTTAAATTTAATCTCAGATAATTCTCTATATGGCTGCATTGAGCGATGCATTGATACCAACTGTAGCTACAGGAATTCCGGGAGGCATTTGCACAATTGCCAATAGCGCATCCATACCATCTAAGGTTGCTTTTATGGGCACACCTATTACAGGAATCGAGGTCATTGATGCAATCACACCGGGCAAATGAGCCGCCATACCTGCTGCTGCAATTATTACTTTTATGTTGTTGGCCTTTGCGTTTTTTGCAAACTTCTCTACAGCTTCTGGAGTGCGGTGAGCCGACAGCGCGTTCACCTCGAAAGGGATATCCATTTCGTCGAGAAATTGGGCAGCTTTTTCCATCACTGGGTAGTCTGATGTGCTACCCATTATAATACTTACTAATGGTTTCATAGTTTGTTTTTGATGTATCTGTTTGAATGAATTCAAACTATAATTTATATCTATTTTATGTCTAAAAAAATTGTCTTCAAAAATAATCAAATTCGGCCAACTTACCAATGAATATGGTAAAAGAAAGACACTACGCACTAGTAAGATTTTGTATAATAGCGATTGCAATTTAATATATTAAGGAATATTCTATGTGATTTGCATTAAAAAGACTCCTCTTTTTATAAATATGAAGTCATATTTAGAAGATGCGATGTTTACTTATTGTGAAAAGGAGTCATAAAAACTTGATGCGAGTTTTACTTATACACAGTATGAACGCATGAAACGTTGATGTGAAGTTCATTTACATACAATATGAACTCAGAAAATATTGATGCGAAGTTCACTTACACACAATATGAACTCAGAAAATGTAGTATGAGTTTCACTTATCTACAGTATGAAGTCAGAAAACGTTGATGTGAGTTTCATTACACATAAAACGACTTCATATTTTGAATATGTAGGACAATTTGAGTCAATCTTGGTCCATTTAGACCGTAAGAGAGTTCACTTTCACTCTTAATGAGTCCATTTTGTATGTAAGGAGAATGAAAATAGGTGTAAATGGACTCAGGTTATGCGTAAAAAGTTGCGCGTTGTTAAAGAATGTTTTCATATAGTGTCTAAGTGAGTTCAATACAACATTAAATGATATCATATTTTGAAGATGTGAGTTTCTCTTTTTATAAATATGATTACATGTTTTGAAGAAGCGAAGCTTGCACATTATAAATAAGCATCAATCTGCTGTTCATCACCACTCTTAAAATAAAACCTATTTGCAAACACCTTCTACATACCCATGAAATAAAGGAAAACTTTATGTAACTGATAGGTAGCAGGCACAGATATTAGACCTTACTATTTCATCATCACACAATTTAGCGTTTGTTTTGGTTAACAATGTTTTATAAACAGGGAGTCTATATATGATGTTGCATGATCAGAAACCAATGCCAACAAATAATATTGTAAACCTACATTCCCCATAAATAGAGCAAAAAAATGTCTAAAAAGAAAACTGCTCTTACAATTTCTTTTTAGACATTCTATCAATAACTAAATTGAGTGTTTACTTCTCAATAAATTCTTTGTAAGCAGCAGCATCAAGTAGATCGTCTAATTGAGCTGCATCTTCGATAGACATTTTAATAATCCAACCTTTACCATATGGGTCAGTGTTTACTAATTCAGGCTCGTCTTCAAGAGTTTCGTTAAACTCAAGTACTTCGCCTGTAACAGGTATAATTAAATCTGAAACTGTTTTTACAGCCTCTATGCTACCAAACACTTCGTCTTTATCAATAGTATCGCCTTCTGACGCTACATCAACATATACTATCTCGCCCAATTCGCTTTGAGCAAAATCGGTAATTCCAACTGTGGCTTTGTCTCCATCAACAAGAATCCACTCGTGATCTTTTGAATACTTTAAATTTTCGGGGAATTTCATAATCTAGTTCTTTTTTAAATTTGTTACTTAACAATGTTGTAAATATAGTAATTTATTTAGATAATGCAATGAGTTTTATTCACGAACCTATCCATACACCTATAAAAGAGACTGTAAAGCCTAAAACAAAACCTGCGTATACTTGTGCAGGGGTGTGTCTTTTGAGTTTTATGCGCGATGTGCCCACCATGCCTGCTATAATAAATAGTAGCATAAAAAGATAGGAAGGATTGGTTTTTTCCACAAAATAACAAACAGCCATTACTCCACCAATAAGGCCTGCTACTCCAAACATGTGTGCACTTATTTTCCACCACAATGTAATAACAGTGGCTATAAGCATGGTAACTATTGACGAACCAATCATGAGTAAGAACCAAGTGGGCAGGCCAAGTCTAAAGTAATAGTATATCAAAAATGCAAAACTGAGCACTGTTACAGCATAGGGTGCAAACCTATCGCTGCGGTGTGGGAGCGACAAGTCGGAAATAATTCCTATTCGCTCCATTACATAAATTAAAGTGCCGGGTATTAAAAAGGTAAACAGTATTGTTGGTACAATTATAGCTAAAAAATGTCCTGCATATACATAGCTAAAATATGTGTATACAAACAGTAAGGCCACACTATATGTAGGCATAAAGAGTGGCATGAAAATAGTAGATATAAATCGTGAAAACAGCTTCATATAATTTTATTCAACTCCAAAGTTATAACTTTTTTCTTAATCGAGCTACAGGTATGCCTAATTGTTCTCTATATTTGGCAACAGTACGGCGTGCTATGATGTAACCCTTGTCGTTAAGTATTTTTGTAGTCTGTTCGTCTGTCAATGGTTTAGAAGGGTCTTCTTGCTCTATTTTTTCTTTCAAAATAAGTTTTATCTCTCTTGACGATATATCTTCTCCATCATCTGTTTGCATAGCCTCAGAGAAAAAGAACTTAAGCGGATACACACCATACTCAGTTTCAACATATTTACTATTGCTCACACGCGATATGGTAGAGATGTCGTAACCTGTTTTCTGGGCCACATCTTTTAGTACCATTGGTCTTAAGGTAGATTCTTCGCCTGTAATAAAAAACTCGTGTTGCAAATCTATAATTGCTTGCATGGTATCTTGTAGTGTGTTTTGACGTTGTTGAATAGCATCGATAAACCAACGAGCCGCATCTACCTTTTGTTTCATAAATATAAGCGCCTGCTTATTGTCGCCCGACATACTTTTTTTGTTTTCTGCATAGCCTTGCATCATTTCAGAGAAACCCCTATTCACACTCAGTGGCGGAATATTTCTATTATTGAGCCACATTAATATCTCATCTCCCTCTATCTGCACTATAAAATCGGGTGTAATGTTGGCCATAGCCATCTCTATAGAATCGCTCCATATATTGCCTGGCTTGGGGTTGAGAGAAATAATGGAGTCTACCGCATCGCGCAGTTCATCGCGCGAAATATCAAGTTGTTCTTGTATTTTACTGTAATGTTTTTTTGTGAACTCGTCAAAGTATTCTTCCAATATTTTTTTCGCAGTAAGTCTGCTATTTGTTTCTTTCTTTTTATTTAGCTGCAGTAAAAGACACTCTTGCAAGTTGCGGGCTCCCACCCCTGTTGGTTCTAAATCTTGTATTACAGTTAACACATCTGCTATATTCTCTACAGAGGTGTCTATATTTAGTTGAAAGATAAGGTCGTCGGAAATAGATTGCAGCGAGTTTTCAAGATATCCGTTTTCATCTAAGTTGCCAATAATATACTCGGCTATCTTTTTCTCTTCCTCATCTATATTGCGCAACTTTATTTGATCTAACAGCGATTGATGTAGTGATGAGTCGCCAGAAAATGCAAAATCGACCTTTGGTTGTTCGAAATGCGAAGTGTTGCTTGAAGTTATTCTATAATCGGGCATATCTTCTTCCGAGCTATAATCTCCTTTCACAAGATCTTCTTCAGAAAGCACTTCAGCAAACTCATCATCATTAAACTCTGCATCGCTCTCGTTTTTATCTGCCCCCTCATCCAGAGCTGGGTTTTCTTCCATCTCTTTTTTAATTCTATCTTCCAATTCTACCGAGTTAAGCTCAATAAGCCTAATCATCTGCATTTGCAGAGGAGATAGTCGTTGAGTTTGCTTTATATTCTGTTGTTGTCTGAGAGCCATATATTAAATAAGTAATTGTGTGTGTGTGTAAATATAGTATGTGCAATAGTTTTCTTGTTTTCTGCTTTGTTTGAGCAAAAAAATCATAGCAAAGATATAAACTTAATAGATAGTGCTAAATGTAGGCTAATGTGCCACTTTCTATTCTTCGTAACCAGCCTTGCACGATAAACATTCTAAGGCATAAGCATCATATTCTGCAAAAGCAGGGCCAGGCTTGCCATTGTAAACAATAATGCGGTCAACTCTCACCTCTTGGCCTGATAGGTATTTGATGAAATATTCGTGGCCATTTTTATTTACAATAGCTTCAGCTTTGCCGTTAGCTTCTTCTAAGTTTGTACCTTGACCAAAGTAAACTACTTTAATTGAATCTTTCTTTATTTCATTTTCAAACATCTCAAAGAAGTCGGGGTCTATTGGAAGATATGTTGATTTCATTTATCTATTGTTTTAATTGTTATAAAACTAATCTTTAAAAGAAAAGTCGCAAAACTAGTGTGATTTTTTTAATAACACCTACTAGCTTATAAACAATCATGAATGTAATCAGTTCATACAGCCAAATTCTACATACTCAATCCCCTACTTTCTTTCAACTAACCATGTTTACAATTACCTCTTTTGCATCCACTGTGTCATCCGATAGATCTATCCAATGTATATCGTCGCTTCTATTAAACCAGCTTAGTTGCTTGCGTGCATAGTTGCGCGAGTGTTGTTTTATTTTGTCAATAGCAAACTCTAGGGTACAATGGCCATCAAAGTGCATAAACAGCTCTTTGTACCCAACTGTATTAAGCGAATTGAGATGTTTGTAGGGATAAAAACTTCGTGCCTCTTCTACCAATCCCTTTTCAACCATTTGGTCTACCCTTGCATTTATTCTAGCATACAATAGTTCTCGAGGACGTGTGAGGCCAATTCTAATAATATCAAATGGGCGCTCCTTCACACTATTTGTGCGAAGCGACGAATAGGGCTTGCCCGTCATAATACACACTTCTAGCGCATGTATTACTCTTTTATGATTCTTCAGGTCTACTTGATTGTAAAACACAGGGTCGCGCATCTTTAGCTGCATCCTTATATTGTCTAGCCCTTCATTTTGGTATTGCTCCATGAGCTGTTTACGCAGAACAGGGTCTATGGTGGGAATATCATCTATTCCTTTACACACCGCATCAATATACATCATAGAGCCACCCGACATTACCACATGGTTGTGGCTTTTATGCAATTCGGCAAGTAGTTCTATGGCTTTGTCTTCAAATTGGCTGGCACTAAAATAATCTTCTACAGAGAGAGTGCCTATAAAGTAGTGTTTAGCTTTTTGCAATTGTTGTTGGGTAGGCGCATCAGTACCAATAGTTAAGCCCTTATATATTTGCCTGCTATCGGCCGATACAATGGGGCATTGCAAATGGTTGGCAAGTTGTATGCTCAAATCTGTTTTGCCTACACCTGTGGGACCTAGAATAACGACTAATTTCTTCATTTACAACAATAGGTCGCTATCTTCAGATATATCTAAATCGGCATCTGCTCCATCTACTCCCTCAAATCCGTCCATATCCAACTCATCGGGATTGAAGTCTGAGTCGCCATAAAAAGCGTCATCATCTTCTTCTTCATCCTCATCTTCGTCATCATCTTCTGGCATAGGTACTACAGGTATGGACGATACAACAGGCATTATTGGCTCTTCGTCTTCCTCTTTCAAAAACTGTGGAGGTGGATTACCTTGTTTTTTAGTGCAGGTGGGTTTAGATAGGTATTCGCCCAATATCATTTCCGATAGTTCCATATAAAAACTACGGTCGCCCGTGTAATCAAAGACAAACATCAACTTCTGTTTCTCTTCGTCCAACCAATCAGACAGAATCTCGTCCTCCATCACAAATGAGTCTACATCAGAGTCAGTTTCAATCTCAATTGATGTTATCTCTTGCTTTTTTTTCCACCAATCGTCGCACATTGCAAAAGCAGTCAATTCGGTATCGCCATAACCACTACATTCCATAATGATTTTGTGCAAATCGAAAAAAGTGGCATCCCCATCAATCTGTATCTCTCTTTTGAAATTTGCGACCTCATCGGATACAAGTGAAAATTTAAATATCATAGTGTGTTGTTTTAATTCTATTGTTCATATTTCAATTACAATTCAAAGATAGTAAAAAGTTGCAAATACAAGAATATGTGTGAACTTTATATAATGAATATAAGATGCGTAATGATCATATTTAATTGAAGAAGTGAGAGAATGGACTAAAATATTTTTTTATCTTTGTTCTAACGCTATTTTCAAGCAACTTGCATCTAACTCAAGACCAATAAGCTATGTGGAGCAGAATTAAAGAATTAAAATACCTAAGCATTGCAAAGTGTTATTTTACAGGAATAGTATTAGCTGTATTTGTTTTTCAGTTTACTACTGAATCAACACATAATCTTAAATTTGATTTTAGTTCATTGATAGGAAAAGAGATTGCAGTATACCTTATTTCCACCCTAATAGGAGCATTAGTTGGAGGTATGGTGTTTGTAATAATGGTAGTTAACAAAAAAGAGATGCAGATTAGAGAAAAAGATTTCTGGATGAACCTTAAAGCCAAAAACACGTCGTTCTTTATTAGCAATATGATAGCTTTCTCTCTCGGTGGCTTTGTTTTTAAATTGATTACCAATATATTTAATTTGAATAGTTACGACAATATATTTGAAACGCTTTTCTCAAAAGACTTTGTAATAGAATATGTAGGTGTAATTTTTGCCATGTGTGTGTTTTCAATTTTACTATCTGTAGGAATAAAGAAACGATTGAATTTACTATATGGATAAAAGAGGATGAAGCTTTAAAGTATCACTAAGAAATAATTACTAATATATCTGTAAATAAACAACACTATCATGAAAGAAAACGAAAGAATGAGGGAGCATATTTTCAAGGCTCTAAAAGAACAAATGAAAAGCAACACACCGCCAGAGGTGAAAACAACCTACGATAGACTAAAGAAAGAAGGATATGATGATTTCGAAACAAAACAAATGTTGGGACAGTGTCTTGCGGTAGAAATATTTCAAGTGATTAAATTTGGGAAACCCTATAACGAAGCACGCTATATCAAAAATTTGAAAGGTCTACCGAAAGAACCTTTTGAATAAGAAGTACCAATACGCGATAAAATTAATGGTTTTCGATAAGTTACTACTGAGTTGTCGGGGTGCTTTTGCATGTATTTTCTATAGTGAGCAAGATAAAACAATAGATATTGAAAATTATTAGAGAAATAACAATAAATCTTTCTGCTCCTCAAAACAGACCATAATTCTATAATCCACACCTAGTTATAGCTGATAGAACCAACTATTAAACAACTAACAAAACAACATTTTGCACTTTTATTTACACTTTTCTACTAAACCTATTGGTTAATTCAAAAGTTTGTGCTACTTTTGCATCGCTTTAAAGGAAAGATAAAATTCTTCAGTAGCTCAGTCGGTTAGAGCATCTGACTGTTAATCAGAGGGTCGCTGGTTCGAGTCCAGCCTGAAGAGCAAAAGTTTTAAGTTTTATCGAGTACATAAATTCTTCAGTAGCTCAGTCGGTTAGAGCATCTGACTGTTAATCAGAGGGTCGCTGGTTCGAGTCCAGCCTGAAGAGACCTTTTTTTGTTTGTATCCTACATCTAATATTTGAGAATCATATACAAAACTGTATTTTTACTTTATGTTAAAAACCATTTACTAAACAGGTTATCTCACTCTCCGTAAAACTCGAAAAATGAATAAGAGGTATGTACTATGCCAATTTCCACGGGAAAAGAGGTGTTTTTCGATTATTTTTGAAGAGACCTTTCCTTGTTTAGTTAAAATAGAGATGTAAACAGTAGTTCAACTGCAAATTTAATAGTACAATTGTTCACTATAGTTAAACCAAGAAGAGACATATTGAATAAATAGCTATAATGATGCAAATATTCCCGTGGAAATCGACAACGAGCGCTTGTTTTTGTACTATAATCAAAAGAAATTTGGCAAAGACCGCTTGCCTTTGTACAATAACCAAAAGAAATTTGACAAACACAAACCGTCTTTGTGCAATAACCAAATGATAATTAGAGAACGGGACTTTCACTTACACCATTTTAAAATAGTACAGATTAGAAGACAACAAACTTACAAACAGCCTATTGATGGGCATATCAATGCATTTAATCAATTATGTTATAATAGCAATCGCTGTTTTTGTAGTGCTAATGCTGCATGAGGAAGAGAAAAAGTAGTGGTAAACGGTATTCTAGCAAGGGGAACAAAAAGAATGACATTCTAAACAAATAAAACTATTCAAATATTAACCCTCTTGTTAATATTTGCATAACTAATTTGATAGAGGTTTGGATGTATAAGCCATAGATGGGCCAAAAAATTATTCACAAAACACACTATGAGCCAAAAAAAACCTCCGAGACAGCAAATAAAAGATAGTTGAACTTTACGTGTTCTTTAAATCTAAAAAAAGATAGTTGAACGTTCGGAAAATATAATCATCAATTAGTAATAAAACAATGACTCCTGAAGCAATGGCCTAATTTATTTATAATCTTTTTGTTTCCGTCTTCCGCATAAAACAATTATGTTTGTTACTCGTTTAAGTAAGTACAAGTAACAATAGAATAAAAATAAAAACCACAATACAATGAAAAAAGTTCTTATTACCTACAAACTAAGTCCCGAAATTGCTAAAGAGCTAAATGGAAAAGTAGAATATGTGATGCCCGACAAATCGGGATTCAGACGCGAAGAGGTGCTGGAGATGATTGGCGATTTTAATGTACTTATCCCCAACTTTAGTTTCTATACCGACAAAGAGATAATGGATAGAGGCACAAAACTAGACCTGATAGCCAATTATGGTGTTGGATACAACAATATAGATGTAGACTATGCCAAGCAAAAAGGAATAGCAGTAACCAATATACCCCACTCTGTGACAGAGCCTACCGCCGAATTTGCTTTTGCATTACTACTGGCTGCTGGTAGAAAAATTGGATTTTACGATAGAAAACTGAGAACTTCCGAAGGTTTGCGATGGGGCTTGTATGACGATCCTGGAATGCCTATATATGGGAAATCGTTGGGCATAATTGGAATGGGACGCATTGGCCAAGCTCTTGCACGCAGGGCAATAGCCTCTGGGATGAGTATTATGTATAACAACCGAAACAGATTGGATAAATCGATTGAAGACAAATACAATGCTCGCTATGTTTCATTGGAAACACTATTGCAAGAAAGTGACTATATTTCTCTTAATGCTCCAGCAACAAAAGAGACTAAGCATATGATTGCTAAAAAAGAGTTGGAGATGATGAAAGAGTCAGCTATTTTAATAAATACTGCAAGAGGTAGCTTGGTGGACGAAGCGGCTTTGGCAAATGCTCTAAAAGAGAACCAAATATGGGCCGCAGGATTGGATGTATACGAAAATGAACCAAAAATACTACCCGCTCTTCTCGAGCTAGACAATGTGGTGCTTGCTCCACATGCAGGAACAAAGACCAATGAGGCGCGAGACGAAATGGCATTAGAGGTAATTCAAAATATACTTGGGTTTTATTTTGATAGTTATACTGTATCTAGAGTGGTATAAATACGATATTGGTAAGTAACAAATGGCAAGTCGTAAGATTCGATTTGCAGAGATAACCTTTTGCTGGTAAGTCTTTATCCTATACCAATAAGCAACAAAACAATGAATGCCGAAACTATAATAAACAAACTTGTAGCGCTGCGTAATGCTGAGAAGGCCGAAGCTCTCTCTTCTTTTTTCCAAACTAAGAAGGGACAGTATGCTGAAGGAGATGTCTTCTTAGGAGTAACTGTTCCTCAAAGTAGAAAAGTGGTGGCCTCATACACCCATTTGCCATTACAAGAAGTGGAAAAACTATTACAAAGCAAATATCATGAGTGTAGATTTGCAGCATTGGTAATACTTGTGGATAAATTTGAGCGTGGCAATGAAGCAACCAAAGAGGCTGTTTACAATTTCTATCTCAATCATACACAACATATAAACAACTGGGATTTGGTAGATGTGTCGTGCTACAAAATTGTGGGACTTTGGCTTCTTGATAAAGACCGACCAGTTCTGTACAACTTGGCTAAGAGCACTTGGTTGTGGGATCAACGCATAGCGATTGTTTCTACAATGGCTTTCATCCGTAACAACGAGTTTGAAGACACATTGCGCCTATCCAAATATTTCTTAACCCATACTCATCACCTTATACATAAAGCCTGTGGATGGATGTTGCGCGAAGTGGGAAAACGTGATAAAGCTACCCTTACACAGTTTCTCGACAAGTATGCGCCACAAATGCCACGCGTGATGCTCCGATATTCTATCGAAAAGTTATCAAAAGAAGAAAGAAAAACTTACCTTCGTGCTCTAATTTAAAGAAAGGACTATTTTATCCAAATGAACTACGAAACAGCTACGCTGCCAAATGGTATGCGTATAATACATGCAGCCAATCATTCGCCCATCTCTTATTGTGGCATACTCATTAACGCAGGCACACGCGATGAGTTGGACAATGAGTCGGGTATGGCACATTTTACAGAACACATGCTTTTTAAAGGCACCCAAAAGCGCCGTCCTCATCATATATTAAACCGCATGGAAGATGTGGGTGGAGAACTCAATGCTTTTACCAGCAAAGAAGAGACAGCCATTTATACTATTTTCTATGAAGAGTATCTAGAGCGATCGATGGAGCTACTGGCCGATATTATATTCAATTCGCAGTTCTCCGAAACACAGCTCGAACGTGAACGCATAGTTATTCTAGACGAGATAAACTCTTACTTAGACACACCATCGGCACTTATTTACGACGATTTTGAGCAAGTTGTGTTCAATAGTCACGATTTGGGCAAGCCTATATTAGGCACTCCCCAGTCGCTTATGAACATTACATCAGAAGCTATGAAAGCTTATGTAGAACGCCAGTTTAAACCCGAAAAGATGGTTTTCTTTTCAGTAGGAAAAACTCCGTTTTCTAAGGTAATGAAGAAGGCCGAAAAGCACTTCAATGTTCACAACACAACTACAACTCCTGAACCAAAAGCACGTATTGCTCCACTAGAAACAACTGTTGTAGAGAGCATTGCTATGGATAAGGATACACACCAAACACATTATATTATAGGTAAAAAAACATACAACATGTTTCATCCCGATAGAGCTACTCTATATCTTCTAAACAGTATACTGGGAGGATTGGGCATGAACAGCCGATTGAACAACTCGCTTCGCGAAAAGAATGGATTGGTGTATACTGTAGAGTCAACACACTCGTTATACTCCGACAGTGGTTTGTTTAGTATCTACTTTGGTTGCGACCCAAAGAACACGAAAAAGTGTGTGAACTTAATTCACAAAGAGTTTCAAAAACTAAAACAAACCCCACTCACACCACATCAACTATCTAAAGCTAAAAAACAGTTGAAAGGTGAATTGGGCATAGCATTCGAAAACAAGGAGAACATGGCCCTTGATATGGCTAAGAGTTTCCTCCATTTTGATAGGTACATCAACCTTGAAGAGGTTTCCGAACAGATAGAACACGTAACAGCCCAACAGATACAATCTTTGGCAAATGAACTCCTGAGTATTGATGAATTTTCTTCGCTACAATATTCTTAATAAATAAAGATGCTACTTATCTAATAGCCTTCATCCAGCACCTATATTATTACTTATATTAAACCTTACAAACAACTATCAGTCAAACGGCGAAAAGGTGAAAAGAATGGATGATTATCATTTATTGATAATGACTTTTTATCTGTAAATAGCGGACAATAATATTAAGACATATCTAAATAAACAGATAATAGTTTGAACAAACCTTCTCATACAACTGTTTTAAAATTTGATTCTCGAGAAGAGTAAATTGAAATATAACTAACTTAAATAAAATTAGATTATGAAAAAGATTAAACTATCACTTGTAATTGCCCTTTTAGGCATGGTATCACTTTTAAGTGCACAAAACACATCTTTTAGTATAAAAGGTGGAGTAAATATGTCTAACTTTTATGGCGACGAACTGAATGATAAGAATATGAAAGTTGGTTTCCATGCTGGTATTGGCGCTGACTTTGAATTTGCACCCAACATGGCTATACAGTCGGGATTATTCTTTTCAACAAAAGGAGCTAAGTATACTTACAAATCAGCTGAACTTAATGTTAATGCTAATTACTTACAACTTCCTGTACACTTTGCTTATAAAATTGATGTAATGCCAGGAACTAGGGTTGTATTACATGCAGGTCCTTACGTTGCTTATGGTATCGGTGGTAAAAGAAAAATAGATTCACAACTAACCGATATTTTAAAACCTATTTTTGGAGAACCTGAAGTAAACACATTTGATAAAGATTTTGGCTATAAACCTTTCGATGCTGGACTTGGAATAGGTGTGGGTGCTGAATTTGGAAGAATTTTAGTTGATTTAGGTTGGGACATGGGCCTTACCAATATCTCAAGAATAGATAATGCAGACTTAAAAACTCAAAATGCATACCTATCTGTAGGGTATAAGTTCTAATAAATAGTATATATATACAAAACAAAGCATCGTTCTTATAAAAAGAGCGATGCTTTTTTAGTTTTAGCTTCAACTTTGACAAATAATTCATACTTTTGTAAATGCATTTGCTTTGCACAAAGTTGGTGAGCAGATGTTTCAATAAATGTAGCAGATAATAAACGACATAACTAAAAAACAAAATTAAAAATATTAGATGATGAAGAAATTAAAAATATCAATTGTAATTGCCCTACTAGCGATGACATCTCTTGTTAGCGCTCAGAGTGCCTCTGTAATTATAAAAGGAGGACTAAACATGTCGAACTTTTACGGCAAAAACTTAAATGATAAAAATGTAAAACCTGGTTATCATGGAGGCGTTGGTCTAGACTTAGAGTTTGTAACCAACATATCATTACAAACAGGATTGTACTTTACAAGTAAAGGAGCTGAGTATACTGCTAGTATTCCAATAATAAAAGATGTTGAATATAGCGTAACTGCCAACTACATACAGCTTCCAATACACATAGCTTATAAAATGGAAGTTAAGCCAGGAACAAGGCTATTTTTACATGCTGGACCATATATAGCATATGGTGTAGGAGGTACAAGGACTATTAACTCTACTTACACTGCAGATCTAGATAAATTTCTTGGAGGTCAAGAAATAGACACCTTCGATAAAGACTTCGGATATAAACCTTTTGATATAGGTGTAGGTCTAGGAGTAGGCGTAGAGTTTGGCGTTCTTTTAATAGATTTAGGTTGGGACATGGGCCTCAAAAATATTGCAAGGAATATTAATGCTATAGAAGTATACAAGCCAAATAAGAAAAACCAAAGTGCTTATCTATCTATTGGATATAAATTTTAATTTCTTTTTGTAAGAAAGCATAGAAGCAATAAAAAAAGCATCACTCTCAGTTAAGGGCGATGCTTTTTTTGTGCGAAGTCATTAAACAAAAAAAGACCTGCAATTATATTGCAAGTCTTTTTAAGAATGTGGGCATTGATGGATTCGAACCATCGACCCCCTGCTTGTAAGGCAGGTGCTCTGAACCAACTGAGCTAAACGCCCCAAATGTTTTGTTGTATTAATTTATTGTCTCACTCTTGAGACATACACTTTTATGATGAAGTGCGTTGGTAGCAATTATGCACCTTTAAAGTTTCCACAAAAAAGACCTACATTTTACTGTAAGTCTACTAGAAATGTGGGCGTTGACGGATTCGAACCGCCGACCCTCTGCTTGTAAGGCAGATGCTCTGAACCAGCTGAGCTAAACGCCCGAAATGTTTTTGCTTCTTAATTGTCCCTCTCTTGGGACAGTTTCTTTTCAAAAGCGATGCAAAGATAGATTCTTTTTCATTACATCCAAAATAAATCGAACATTTTTACCAATTAATTTTTACTTTCCCTTTAAAATTGATATTTTTGTATCTTTAATTGGTTAATAGATAATCGAATCAGTAAAAAGCACTGTTTTTTGAATATATAGCAAGTAAATAGGCGAAACAAAGTTTTTAAGTTTTTTCGATAGAAACATACTTTGTGATACTACAAAGAACAAGTAAAGAATATGAATGCAATAGAATAGGGTTCTTATTGCAAATATTTAAATTAATTAGAATAACACAGAAGAGTCAAAAATAAATAGAGAATAACAATGAAAGCGATTTTATTGCTATTTAAAAATAAACAAACGACACCCCTTTTTAAATGAACACAATCGAACTGTTAGCAATATCCCCAATTGATGGTAGATATAATAAACAAACTGAGCTTTTAGGCAACTATTTTTCGGAGTATGCACTCATGAAGTATAGAACGCATGTAGAGATAGAGTATTTTATTTCGCTGTGCGAAATTCCTCTTCCTCAGTTACAGGATTTTCCGAAAGATAAAATTGAGTCGCTAAGGAAAGTAGTTGTCGACTTTAACATTGAAGATGGCAAAGAGATAAAAGAGATAGAAGCAGTAACCAACCACGATGTAAAAGCTATAGAGTATTTTGTTAAGCATAAGTTTGACAAACTTATGCTTGAGCAATACAAAGAGTTTATCCATTTTGGACTCACATCGCAAGATATAAACAACACTGCATTTCCGATGATGTGGAAAAAAGCATTGCAAGAGGTTTATATACCACAGTTAGAGTCGCTATGCAACAAACTAGCCGAGCTTTCAACTGAATGGAACGATGTATCTATGCTAGCTCGCACACATGGCCAACCCGCCTCTCCTACCCGATTGGGCAAAGAGATAAAGGTGTTTGAGTATAGATTGCGCACACAAATTGAATCTTTGAAGGCAATTCCTCATACTGCTAAGTTTGGAGGAGCTACTGGTAACTTTAACGCGCACCAAGTAGCTTATCCACAAATAGACTGGAAAGAGTTTGCCGAATCATTTTTGACCAATAAACTCCACTTAATCCGCGAGCAGTATACCACACAGATATCAAACTACGACCAACTGGCTGCTTCGTTTGATGCTATGAAGAGAATCCACACTATACTTATAGATATGACACGCGATTTATGGCAATACATATCTATGGATTACTTTAAGCAAAGAATTAAAGAAGGAGAAGTTGGTTCGTCGGCTATGCCACACAAGGTGAACCCAATTGACTTTGAAAACGCAGAGGGCAATTTGGGTATAGCCAATGCACTACTCGAGCATCTGTCGACAAAACTGCCTATATCTCGCTTGCAAAGAGACTTGACAGACTCTACAGTAACACGAAATATTGGAGTGCCAATGGCACATGGATTAATTGCAATAAAAAGTACAACAAAAGGGCTTAATAAATTGTTATTAAACAGAGAGAAGATAAGCAGCGATTTGGATAACAATTGGGCCGTTGTGGCCGAAGCAATTCAAACAATCTTGAGAAGAGAGGGATATCCTGAACCTTATGAAGCTCTGAAAGCACTAACAAGAAAGAATGAACAGATTACAGAGAAGAGTATAACAGAATTTGTAAATCAATTAGCGGTGAGCGATGATGTGAAATTGGAGTTAAATTCAATTAACCCTCATAACTACACTGGAATATAAAAACCATAAAGGTATATCCGTAAAACTCTACTATAATAAAAAAAAGCCGTGAGGCTAATTCTATTAAACATCCAAAAATTAATAAGGAAAGAAAATGAAAACCAACAACGAAGAAAAGCACAACAACGATGATGATGCTTCTAAAGAAAATTTTGATTCTTCGAACAGCAACGATCAAGAGACAAACGAACAAAGACGTCGCCGTAGACCACGTGTAGGCGACAAGGCATATGTTGCCGACCCTAATAACAGACACTCTGGTCCAACCAGATCTGTCTCAACAAGCAGATTTTCATCACCCGACAGAAACAGAAGTAGTGATAGGCATCCTTCGTCAGACCGCTACTCATCTGACAGAACCAACAGAGGTCCTGTTTCTGAAAGAAGTGATAGGTACTCGTCATCATCAGACAGAAATGATAGATACCCATCTCAAGACAGAGATAATAGATATCCTTCATCGGATAGGGGTAATAGATTCCCCTCATCAGATAGAGGTAGATTTCCTTCGTCAGATAGAGGTGGCAGAGATGATAGAGGCAATAGACACCCATCTGATAGAGGTGGTGTAAGTGGTGGTGGCCGCAACCCACAAGGAGGTTATCAACCAAGAGAAAGAAGTAGCTTTAACCAAAGCAGGGGTCCAAAAAGAGTAATTCCATTAACAAAGAAAACACCTTTTAAACAGATTAAGTATAAAGAAAACGCAGATCCAAATGCACCAATACGCTTAAACAAATACTTGGCAAATGCTGGTGTATGCTCGCGACGCGAGGCCGACGACTTTATTCAAGCAGGCGTAGTGAAAGTAAATGGAACTGTGATTACTGAATTGGGAACAAAGATTGTTCGTTCGGATAGTGTTACATTTAAAGACAATCCTATTGACTTAGAGAGCAAGGTATATGTTTTGCTAAACAAACCAAAGGGTTTTGTTACAACTACCGATGACCCTGAAAACAGAAAAACTGTAATGGACTTGGTAAAGAGTGCTTGTGACGAAAGAATATATCCTGTAGGACGCTTAGATAGAGGCACAACAGGTGTATTATTGCTTACAAACGATGGCGATTTGGCTTCTAAACTTACTCATCCACGATACGAGAAAAGAAAAGTATACCAAGTGTGGACAGATAAACCTGTAACTGCAGAGCATATGCAAGCTATTGCAGATGGTTTTGAGTTGGAAGATGGCGAAATTCTTGTAGATGCTATAAGCTATGTTACCGAAGACGACTTAACCCAAATTGGTGTTGAAATTCACTCGGGTAGAAATAGAATTGTAAGACGTATATTCGAGCATTTCGACTACAGAGTTCTAAAACTAGACCGTGTGTATTTTGCTGGACTAACAAAGAAAAACCTCTCGAGAGGACGCTGGCGCTATCTTACAGAGAAAGAGGTAAACATGCTTCGCATGGGTGCTTTTGACTAAAATAATAGCCACAATTAAGAATAAAATATTAACAATATATAGAAACATAAGTCTCTCTTTAAAGTGTGAGATTTAGAAGGTATGAAACAAATTAAAAGAACTAAGATTTCGGAAGCATTACAGCTTGAAAACTTCGGAGAAGAAGTAAATGTAAAAGGATGGGTTCGCACCCGTAGAGGAAACAAAAATGTAAGCTTCGTAGCTTTAAATGATGGCTCGACTATTAAAAACCTGCAAATTGTTTTTGATGTTACTAAATTTGGCGATGAACTACTAAAACCAATTACCACTGGTGCATCTATCAATGTAAACGGAATATTGGTAGAGTCGCAAGGTAAAGGACAAACTGTAGAAATACAAGCAACAGAACTAGAAATATACGGCACGGCCGACCCATTGACCTATCCACTTCAGAAAAAAGGACACACAATGGAGTTTTTGCGCGAGATTGCACACCTACGTCCTCGCACCAATACTTTTAGCGCTGTTTACAGAATGCGCCATCATATGTCATACGCTATTCATAAGTATTACAATGATCGTGGGTTCTTCTATTTCCACACTCCCATCATCACAGGGTCTGATGCAGAAGGTGCAGGGTCTATGTTTGAAGTTACTACACTCAACTTAAACAATGTTCCGAAAACAGAAGAGGGAAATATCGATTTTTCAAAAGATTTCTTTAGCCGTCAAACAAATCTTACAGTATCGGGCCAGTTAGAAGGAGAGATGGGTGCTATGGCACTTGGTTCTATATATACGTTTGGGCCTACTTTTAGAGCAGAGAACTCTAACACACCTCGCCATTTGGCAGAGTTTTGGATGATTGAGCCAGAGATGGCTTTTGCCGACAATAACGACAATATGGATTTGGCAGAAGACTTTCTTAAATATTTGGTGCAATATGCGCTTGATAACTGTAAAGACGACCTTGAGTTTTTTAACAGTATGATTGACAAAAACCTATTGGAAAGACTTCATTTTGTAGTTGACAACGATTTTATTAGATTGTCGTACACCGAAGGGGTGAAAATATTGGAAGAGAGTGGTCAGAAATTTGAATATCCTGTATATTGGGGTGCAGACCTATCATCAGAGCACGAACGCTATTTGGTAGAGAAACATTTCAAATGTCCTGTTATATTATATGATTATCCAGCAGAAATCAAAGCGTTTTACATGAAGCAAAACGAAGATAACAAGACTGTAAGAGCAATGGATGTGCTATTCCCAAGAATTGGTGAAATTATTGGCGGTTCGGAACGTGAGTCTGATTACGACAAACTATTGAAACGTGTGCATGATTTTGGCATAAACGAAGAGTCAATATGGTGGTATCTTGAGTCTCGCAAATATGGAACAGCACCCCACGCAGGTTTTGGATTAGGTTTTGAGCGATTGATGTTGTTCGTAACAGGCATGACAAACATTCGCGACGTAATACCTTTCCCAAGAACTCCTCACAACGCTGAGTTTTAAAAAACGATATTGCGTGTAAACGAATATCAAATGAAAAGACTGTCGAGAAAATAAGACAGAACAAAACAGAAAGAAATAGCAGCTTGTGCAACAATACTTTACATTGCGCACAATGTTGTTTCACAAACAATTAAGACAAACAATTAAATGAATAACATACGCAATTTTTGTATTATTGCTCACATTGACCATGGGAAAAGTACTTTGGCCGACAGGTTACTGGAGTTTACCGGAACCGTTGAAGGCAAAGCCATGAAATCTCAGGTTTTAGATAGCATGGACTTGGAGCAGGAACGCGGAATTACAATTAAAAGTCATGCTATACAAATGGACTATAAGCACAAAGGAGAATTGTATAGCCTCAATTTAATTGATACCCCCGGACACGTTGACTTCTCTTACGAGGTGTCGCGTTCTATTGCTGCCTGCGAAGCTGCACTTCTCATAGTGGATGCTGCACAAGGCATTCAGGCCCAAACAATATCTAATGTATACATGGCATTGGAAAACGATTTGGAGATAATTCCTATCGTCAACAAAATAGACCTCGACA
>SMEQ01000131.1_pt1 | contig 23604 bp, 19 predicted proteins | sample 2456281 | NCBI WGS metagenome assembly SMEQ01 (sample SAMN10132596, study PRJNA489261) | soil metagenome | isolation source: day1 antibiotic-loamy sand soil ammended with raw manure from dairy cow... | place: USA | collected 2015-04-01
TGTTGAACGTGAGCGCGAGATTAGAGATTTTACGTCTACTGCCGCCTACCGTATAGTTGCTGTATTTACAAAAGAGGAGAATGGGCAGACATATGAACTGAAAGCCGAATACAACAAAAGATTAAAAACAAAAGAAGAAGCATTAGCATTGTTGGAGCAACTTAAAACATCTTCTTTCGAAGTTGCAGATGTTACAATGCGTCCAGCAAAAAAGACTCCTGCAGCTCCTTTTACTACTTCCACATTACAACAAGAGGCTTCAAGAAAACTAGGCTTTTCTGTAGGTCAAACTATGATGGTGGCGCAAAGGCTGTATGAGTCGGGGAAAATAACCTATATGCGTACCGACTCGGTAAGCTTATCGGGCTTGGCTATTAATGTAGCAAAAACAGAGATTACATCGCAATACGGAGAAGAGTATGTAAAAGTAAGGCAGTATACCAACAAATCGAAAGGAGCACAAGAGGCTCACGAGGCCATTCGTCCTACTTATATGAATACGCACGAAGTAAGTGGAACTGCACAAGAGAAAAGATTGTATAGTCTTATCTGGAAAAGAGCTATTGCCTCGCAAATGGCAGATGCACAGTTGGAGAGAACTACTGTTAATATAAGTGCATCTGAAGCCGAAGGAAGATTTACTGTTACAGGTGAAGTAATTAAATTTGATGGTTTCTTGCGCGTGTATCTTGAGGGGACTGATGATGAGGATACTGAGAAGGATACAGGTATATTGCCTCCTATTAAAAAAGGCGAACCATTAACAATGATGGAAACTGTAGCCACGCAGCGTTTTACATTAAAACCTCCTCGTTACACCGAGGCTGCCCTAGTTCGCACAATGGAAGAGTTGGGTATTGGTCGTCCATCAACTTATGCACCTACCATATCTACTATACAAAACCGTGGATATGTTGAAAAAGGAAATGTTGAGGGTGTTGAAAGAGTATATAATGTAATCAAGCTTGCTAAAAACAAAATAAAAGACACCGACAAAAAAGAGATTGCTGGTGCCGATAAAAACAAACTTATACCTACCGATACTGGCCTAGTAGTAAACGACTATTTGGTAGAAAACTTTGCATCTACCCTTGATTACAATTTTACGGCTAAAGTTGAAAAAGACTTTGACAAGGTTGCTGAGGGTAAGGTAGAGTGGCAAAAGCTTATCGAAGAGTTCTATAATGTGTTTCACCCAAAGGTGGAGGCAGCTATAAATGCAAAAACAGAGCACCGTGCTGGTGAACGCGTGTTAGGAGTTGATCCAAAATCTGGAAGGCCTATTGCTGTAAAAATTGGCCGTTATGGTCCACTTGCACAAATTGGGGAGAAAGAAGATGAAGAAAAGCCATTGTTTGCAGGGCTCATGAAAAACCAATCGATAGAAACTATAACTTTGGAAGAGGCTCTGAAGCTTTTTGAGTTGCCTCGTGTAGTAGGAACTTATGAAGAAACAGAGATGACGGCTGCTGTAGGGCGTTTTGGTCCTTACATTAAGCACGAAGGTAAGTTCTTTTCGCTACCCAAAGAGCTAGACCCTCACAAGGTGAAAGAGGATGAGGCTATAGAGGTTATAGAAAAGAAACGCAAGGAGGATAAAGAGAAAATTATTCAAACTTTCGAAGAAGAGCCAGGGTTGATTGTTCAAAAAGGTAGATATGGTCCTTACATCTCGTTTGAGAAGAAGAATTATAAGATACCCAAAACTGTGGTGCCTGAAGAGCTAACGCTTGAAGATGTGAGAAAGATTATTGCTGAAACTGAACCTTCAAGATCGAGGGCAAAAGGAAAAGCTAAAGCCAAAACAACCAAGGCAAAAGCTAAACCTAAAGCAACGGCTGCAAAAACAAAGGCTAAATCAACCACAACAAAAGCAAAGTCGACAGCAAAAGCTAAGTCAACGACTAAGCCAAAAGCGAAAACTACTGCCAAGACTACTCCTAAAAAAGAAAAGTAGTGAGCAGTTGGTTTATATACTGAGTTTAACTTGCAAACCTGTAATTATAAAGAGAGGATTATAATATGAAACAGTTATCAAATTCAAGCAAACAGATTGCTACCTTACTTATTGGCTTTTTTACCTCGGCTGTAGCTTGGGCGCAAGATTCAATTTCTGCTATTGTAGATGATTTTGAAATAGATACTATAGTTATAGATGATGGTCCTTACTATGCTCAACTGTGGTTTTGGGTAGTTATCGGAATTGTGTTCCTACTTATTTTGGTAGCTTTGTTACGCGGTGGTGGAAGGAAAAGGGTAGAGATAAAAGCAGAAGAGAAAGTAGAAGATAAGACGCAAGAGCAAGAAAAAGAGATAGAAAAGAAATCTCAAGAAACGAAAGTTGAAGAAAAATCTCAAAAAGAGAAGGTAGAAAAGAAGAGGCAAGAGAAGAAAACAGATAAAGAAGATTAGTTCTTATCTTTTCAATGGGTATATAATAAGATTAAATATAAAAATCCTTGGAAACTGTTGTTTTCAGGGATTTTTTTTATTTGTGTTTAGCTTTATAGTAGTGTTTATTAGTAATGTAGTTAAGTTGGATGTACGAGTAATTTTGAATCACGTGTAAAAGTATGTCTTTGCTTTATCTTTTACTATCTGATTTTACTTTATCTGTCTAGCTAGGTCCAATTTACAGACCGCATCTACGATGCTTGGAGTTGTGTGTTTACTTGTTTACTACAGACAGAGCTACATCTACGATGTGCTAGGTAGCAGTCTATTTTAGCAGTTATTCATTTTTGATCCTTTAGCTTTATTAAAAAACGAATTATCTATTGTCTCTTAGTATATTAGTTGGTTTTAGTTCTAGAGGAGCGGGCCTGGATGTAGTAAATATCTTAAAATACAAACTTTAGCTTCGATGCGCGCGATTTCCACTGTGTTTAATAAAAGAAATAGTTAGAACACATAATATTGCATGTGATCCGTAGTTTTTGTTTTGTATAAAATATAAAAGCTTTTCAATAAAGCAAAAACCCAGCCACTGCTGCTATAGCAATAAGCAATATAGGGTCTATCTTTTTAAGCGATGCTAAAAAAACTGCGCTAAAGATAACCCAGCTTTTATAGTCAATAAAGTTGTTTCCATTAATAAGCATTATTCCAGCAGCAGCAATAAGTCCAATCACAGCTGGTTTTATACCATACATTGCTGCACGAACATACCTGTTTTCTTTAAATTTGAAGAAGAAAATTGAAACCAAAGTCATTAATCCAAAAGATGGAAGGCTTACTGCAAATGTGCAAACTGCCGAGCCAAGAATACTAGCCAGCACGCCGTGCCCTGACGAATGTACAGCAGAAAAACCAATATAAGTGGCAGAGTTGAAAGATATAGGACCTGGTGTAGTTTGCGATATAGCAACTATATCTGTAAATTCACCCACTGTAATCCATTCATTTGTTTCTACCACCTCTTGTTGTATGAGTGGCAACATGGCATAGCCGCCACCAAAACCAAATAATCCGATTTTGAAAAATGCAATAAACATGGAGAGGTATAGTTGAGCAAGTGCCATATTATTTGTTGATTAGTTTTATTATTACTCTTTTATATAGTAGACCCAGTACAATTGCAGCTAAAATAATATGGATAGGCGACACATGAAGTAGACCAACTATAAGAGCTACTGCAATTGGTATCCATAAAGTGGCCCATGTAATGTCGGCATTTTTGCCCATTCTAAGCAGGGGTGCAAAAATAAGGGCAACTACTGCAGGCCTTATTCCTTTAAATACAGCTTCAACACCACTGTTATCTCTAAACTGTGTAAATACAATTACTAATAATAAGATAGTGATAAAAGAAGGAAGGATAATACCTAAGCTTGAGAAAATGCTGCCTTTTATCCCTTTTCGTTTGTTGCCGACAAATACAGCAGTGTTTAGAGCAATAGGCCCTGGCATAGATTGAGCTAGGGCTAGCATATCGATAAACTCTTTGTCGCCCAGCCATTTTTTCTTATCAACTACAGCATTTTGGATAAGCGGCAGCATAGCATAGCCTCCTCCAAAAGTGAATGCTCCTATTCTAAAGAAAACTAGAAATATTTCCCAATAAATTTTCATCTTTTTAGATTGTTGTGTTCTATGAGGTTAAAAACAAAAGAAAGCAGACTGCATTTAATAATTTGCAAATCTGCTTTCTCTATATTAAAGCCACATTGGTGGAATAAGACGAAACTCCTTTAGTCAGGATTTGAGTGCTTCGCTATCTCTGTAATTCGCTGTGCATTAAATGCATGTCCCGAAGGATGCGACCCGCCATTAACAGCAAAAACTTAACTCGTTTCATAGATGTAATTGATGAGTTTCCCAATCGACCAATGCGGCAAATTCTTCATCTGATTACATACCAAAAGTATAGAAAATAATTGAGACTACCAAATATATTAGACTACATTATCAACAAATACATGCTAACAGGCATCTTTTTACTCTGTTGGATAACTATTTCACTCATTATCTCTCGATTTAGCTATAGTTTCTTCTGTTAATGTGTAATTAACTAAGTCTCCCGATAAGTATTTATCGTAAGATGCCATGTCTACAAGCCCATGTCCAGAGAGATTAAAGAGAATAGTTTTTGCCACTCCTTCTTCTTTTGCTTTCAGCGCTTCTTGTATAGTGGCAGCTATAGCATGGTTGGATTCTGGAGCTGGAATAATACCCTCTGTTTGTGCAAATAAAACTCCCGCCTTAAAAGAGTCTAACTGATTTATAGCCACAGCTTCAACATACCCATCTTTTAGTAATTGGCTCACAATACTTCCTGCGCCGTGATAACGCAAACCGCCTGCGTGAATATTAGAAGGAGTAAACTGGCTGCCCAATGTATACATAGGTATAAGTGGTGTATATCCTGCTTGGTCGCCAAAGTCGTATCTAAATTTTCCACGCGTGAGTTTTGGACACGATGCAGGTTCTGCAGCAATGAAACGCGTTTTTTTATTTCCATTTATATTGTGACGAAGAAATGGGAATGTTATTCCTGCAAAGTTCGATCCACCACCAAAGCAACCAATTACAATGTCGGGGTACGCTTCTGCCATTTCCATTTGTTTCTCCGATTCTAGCCCAATCACTGTTTGATGCAACGATACATGATTGAGTACACTACCCAGTGCATATTTGCAGTTGGGTGTTTGTTGTGCTAGTTCGATGGCTTCGGAAATGGCTGTTCCTAAACTCCCTTGATATTGTGGATTCTCTGTAATAATCTTTCTACCCGATTTGGTAGACATGCTAGGAGACGAAGTTACCTGTGCACCCCATGTTTGCATCATTGAGCGGCGATATGGTTTTTGTTCGTAGCTTATCTTCACCATATATACAGCCAACTCTAAGTCGAATATATTGCAAGCATAGGCCAAGGCTGCACCCCATTGTCCGGCACCAGTTTCGGTAGTTATGTTTGTAGTGCCTTCAATTTTATTGAAATAGGCTTGCGGCAATGCTGTGTTAAGTTTATGAGAACCAATTGGGCTCACGCTTTCGTTTTTGAAATATATATGTGCTGGTGTGTCTAATGCTTTTTCTAATCCATACGCTCGCACAAGAGGGGTGGAACGATAAACCTTGTATTGCTCACGCACTGGGTCTGGTATATCAATCCAAGTATCAGTCTCATTTACCTCTTGTCTCGACAACTCCTCAGAGAAAAGAGGGTAAAAATCTTTTGCACCTATTGGTTCTTTGGTTTCTGGATTAATGTAAGGCTGCGGTTTATTTTTCATTTCAGCAGCAATATTGTACCATTGGCGAGGAATTTCATTTTCGGGTAGAATAAACTTTTTTCTTTTTTCCATAACGAGTTTTGTTTTCAAATTAATTGATAAAAAGAAACCGCCTGTTGTTTACTAATAAACAACAGGCGGTCTTTTTGTGATTGTATGTATATATTATATCAAATAGATATAAGTTCTTTAATTATTTGGCATACGCGGTTTCGACCCATTGTTTAGAATGAATTTTACACCAACGCCATATGTTTAAAGAATGTCTATTTGTCATTTTTCTATGTTTTACAACTGCAAATTTAATGTAACTTTTTTAATATGCAAACTTATTGCAACACTTTTCAAACTTTAAGTGTTGTTTTCGTTATTGGTTTTTCATGCAAGTGTATTTACAGGCCTATAAGAATCGTTTATATTTTACATTCTGAGTGTAAGTAATGCTTCTATAAGTAGTTAAATTTATATTTTAGGAATCTTTTCGGCTTATTTAAACAATAATGGTTGTGTTGAATGAAAATTTATACTTAAATTTGCACAATAGTTATCTTAATGTGCAATTATGACCTCAGTTAATACAAAACAGTTGTTGATGGAAAAGGCTAGACAGCTATTTGCTAAGTCGGGCTTTGAGAATACAACTATGAATGATATCGCCGAAGCTTCTCAGCGTGGCAGGCGTACGCTGTATACTTACTTTAGCAGTAAAAAAGAGATTTACAACGCAGTAGTTGAGTCTGAACTAGAAAGTATGTATGTGAAACTGAGTAAAACTATCGACAAAGAACATACGGCAAGCAATAAATTGATGCTGTTTTTTGTTACACGCCTAGAAATTGTGAAAGAAGTAGTAACAAGGAACGGCACATTGCGAGGCGATTTTTTCCGCGACATATTTAGAGTAGAGAATGTGCGGAAAACCTACGACAAACAAGAGATTCAATTGCTTAAAGGTATACTCGATGAGGGTGTAGCATCTGGTGAGTTCGAAATATTAGACACCGTTAATACTGCTCGAATACTTCATTTTGCGCTAAAAGGGCTTGAGGTACCCTATATAAGAGGGGTTATGACACAAGACCCAAAAGACACTATTGATCGCAACATTGTTGCCAATATTATATTTCAAGGTATAACTACAAAATAGAACATATATTTTTTGTAACAAATATATTAAAAGAGAATTTATGAAATTATTAGAAGGAAAAACGGCCCTCATTACAGGTGCTGCACGTGGTATAGGCAGGGCTATTGCAATTCGTTTTGCAGAAGCGGGAGCAAACATTGCATTTACTGTACGCAAAGTTGATGATAATATGAAATCACTTGAAGCTGAACTTGCAGCATTTGGAGTGAAAGTAAAACCATACGTATCTGATGCATCAGACTTTGAGGCTACACACAAAACAGTAGATCAGATTAAAGAAGATTTTGGCGCAATAGATATTCTTATCAATAATGCAGGAATCACGCGCGATGGGCTGATGATGCGCATGACAGAAGAGCAGTGGGACTCGGTGATAAACGTAAACTTGAAGTCTGCGTTTAACTTTACCCATGCAATTACGCCTGTTATGATGCGCCAAAAAAGCGGAAGCATCATCAACTTAACCTCTGTTGTAGGCGTTACAGGCAATGCGGGACAAGCAAACTACGCTGCATCTAAAGCAGGAGTAATTGGTCTTACAAAATCTATGGCAAAGGAGATAGGTTCTCGCGGTGTTCGTGTAAATGCAATTGCACCAGGTTTTATCGAAACCGACATGACAAATGCTTTGTCAGAAGATGTGCGTAAGGAGTGGGCAAAACAAATTCCATTACGTAGAGGTGGTTCTGCTAGAGAGGTGGCTGATGTAGCTATGTTTTTAGCTTCAGATATTTCTACTTATATTAGCGGGCAGGTTATTAGTGTTTGTGGAGGAATGAATACTTAATAGATTTACTATCTATACACTTGCTTATGGTGTATGTATAAACTTATATATCATTCAAAAAAAAGGATGAGCTGAATAGAGACGTAATTATTATTGCGTCTCTATTTTATTTTAGGGGCAGTGGTGTTGTAGGTTCATATAGATTGCAAGTGTTTGTTTGTATTAAAGATGTAATGTCTTTAATAATTACATGCTTTCTATATGATTGTTTTTTACTACTCTTTTTAAGACATTAGAGACTTGTGTGAGTGTATGATAGTCAGATGATTTAGACCTATGTTTCCTCCATTTAAAAGGGCGATTTTTGTTTCTATATTTAAATAGTAATTTAATTTGCACAAGAGTTGTTTTTAGAGAAATATTATTTTCTTTGTTGTCCAAAGTGTATATATCTTACTCCTAAAATCCACCATGGTAGATTTCTCAATATCTCATGAAACTCACATCCACCACGGTAGATATGTTTGGGCACTGATAAAACTCTCTTTCAACCTATCTTATTGGTTATTTATGGCATATTTCTTGTTTTGCTGTTGTTTTATTTGGCATTCGCTTCACAAAAACTCCCTTATGCAAAGTAGAATTATTTGGCTATCTCCTCTTATTTTTTTTTTATGCTGTAAATCCTTCTTTCAAGGCAAAAATCTTGAATATTCTGCATTAAATGCAACATTTATACTTTTTGCAAATAAATCTGCTGTGGTAGATTCAAGTTTCACCAGCTTTTCGTCAAATCTACCACAGTGGATTTAATTTCCACCTATTTTGAGTAGCTCTTTCTAAGGAATTGTAAAAAATAACGCTCTGCTTTTTACGAATTGATATTTTTGAATGCTTCAAAATATATTGAGTGTATGATTGAATATCTAGAAAGTAACGAAAACGCAGTTTTTTAAGAAGGTTTAAAGGTAGGTTTAATTGCAACCCTGTAAAACAAGCCATGATTGTAGACTGTAAAATAGTTGTTTTATTAGCAACCTATAACACTGTGTTACTATCAATTTTCACATCCATGCTAGCGCCAAATTGCAATTTTAATATCTCGTAGTGAATGTAGTATTTGTTATTGGCAGACACAAGTCTAAAAATTCATGCATCAAGAACTAACGTAAAACTGTTTATTTCACTACTGCTCCTTTTATATTACACTTTATGTAATTGAAATAGATTGCCACTCTAATTGCCCCTAATCTTTCTCTGCTTTTCAATTTGTATCACATGGAGTTGAGTAGCTATGCTTGATGTATGATTATTAATAATTACTTTTTCCTCCTTTTTTTGTCAAACCTTGCTATATTTGTATATTACAAAAAATAAATAGCGAAAGACTGAATGTATGAAAGTACTATACGAAGACAACCACCTTATTATTGTAAATAAAGCTTCATCAGAAATTGTGCAAGGCGACATAACTGGCGATAAGCCAATGTCTGAAAAGGTGAAAGAGTACCTTAAAGAGAAATACAACAAGCCAGGCAATGTGTTTTGTGGAGTAACCCATAGGCTAGACCGTCCAACAAGTGGTATTGTGGTGTTTGCTAAAACCAGCAAAGCCCTCACACGACTCAACAAAATGTTTAAAGACGACGAAGTGGAGAAGGTATATTGGGCTATTGTGCAAAATAGTCCGTTAAGCAAGAAGGGTACTTTAACTCATTATCTTGTTAAAGATGAGAGAAGAAACAAATCTACGGCTTATAATACAGAGCAGAAAAACACTAAAAAAGCTGTGCTCCATTACTCGCTCATTGCCCATTCTAGCAACTTTTATCTTATCGAAGTGCAACTAGAAACTGGTCGTCACCATCAGATACGTGTACAATTGGCTCAGATTGGTTGTCCTATTAAAGGCGATTTGAAATATGGTGCCAAACACCCCAATAGCGACGCAAGTATTAGCTTGCACGCACGTGGTATATCGTTTATTCATCCTGTGTCGAAAAAAAAGATAGATGTAATTGCGCCAGTGCCCAACGATAGTTTGTGGAAGGCATTTGAGAAGATTGTAGGGTAGGGGTTCTTTATTTATGAATTGATAATATGCCATGTATTATATACAGAATGGTGTTGTAAATTCTATTTTTGTTACTTTCTTTTCTTTTTTTGATATAAAAGCTATACATTTGCAACCATTAGAAATAATTAAGACAAAACAAATATGAAACCAACTTTATTAGTGTTAGCAGCCGGTTTAGGCAGTCGTTATGGAGGATTGAAGCAACTTGACGGATTAGGTCCAAATGAAGAAACAATAATGGACTATTCCATTTACGATGCAGTAAAAGCAGGCTTTGGAAAGGTTGTTTTTGTTATTCGCAAATCGTTTGAAGAGGAGTTCAAAGAGAAAGTGACTAAAAAATACGAACACCTACTTTCCGTAGAGGTTGTTTTTCAAGAGCTAGACAACCTACCCGAAGGCTTTGAGCTAAACCCCAATCGTGTGAAACCATGGGGAACCAACCATGCACTAATGATGGGCAAAAGCGTAATAAACGAACCATTTGCTGTAATTAATGCTGATGACTTTTACGGAAGAAAAAGCTATGAGGTGATGTGCAATTTCTTATCGCAGCTAGAAGGTAGCAAAAATAAATATTGTATGGTGGGCTATAGGGTTGGCAACACTTTGTCGGAAAGTGGCACTGTAGCACGTGGTGTTTGCGAGACAGACGATGAAAGCAATCTTACAGGTATTGTAGAGCGCACCCAAATAAAAAGAATTGATGGTGTAGTGAAGTTTAAAGATGAGAAAGATGATTGGATTTCTCTGCCAGACAATAAACCAGTGTCTATGAACATGTTTGGCTTTACACCAGATTACTTTGAATACTCTGACCAATTTTTTGTTGATTTCTTGAAAGAGAATGAAGAGAACATTAAAGCAGAATTCTTTATCCCTACTTTGGTAAACGATCTTATTGTTGAAGAAAAGATTGAAATGAGAGTGTTAGATACAACAGCACAATGGTTTGGTGTTACATATATAGAGGATAGACCTTTTGTTGTAAGCAAATTTAAAGAACTGGTTGATAAGGGCGAATATCCTTCTCCATTGTTCTAATTGTTTGTTTTTTTTAAACTAAATGTAATAATTAGAAGATTGACGTTTGGTAATTGTTATGCTTATCTGTTTGCACTGAAACTTTGAGCGACTAATAACGCTACACGACATTTGTTGAAAATATTATAATCAAAATTCCACATCAGTATATACAGATATAGTTTGACTATACCATCAATATAAACAACGTTGATGGTTTTGCTTTAATTGAGCAAATATTGTAAACATCTAACTTGAAGCGGATAGAATTGGTAGGTGCTAATCACTAAATAAACTAAAATAGAGGAGAAATCTTAACATAGAGTCTCTTTGTGCTAGTTATTTGCAATTATATGTTTTATAACACATATACTTTGATGTAATAATTGATTTAGATGTGTTATTTTTACACGAATGTAAAGCATGCACTTAATAACACTTAATATATATGGATACTACTGGAAATAATACAAAGAGCGGACTCGTTCTCGAAGCGTTCAGAAAGTTAGTTGATAAAAAAAACACAGACCTGTTTGTTCTTACCAATACAAATGGTTGTGAACTGACAGTTACCAATTATGGAGCGAAAATTGTATCGCTTATGGTTCCCGATAAAGATGGAACATTGGTTGATGTTGTAACAGGTCACGATTCTATTGATGATTACTTAGCTTCTAGTGAGCCCTACTTTGGAGCAGTTTGTGGGCGAACAGCCAACCGAATAGCTAACGGAAAGTTTGAGCTTGATGGCAAAACATACTCATTGGCTGTAAACAATGGCCCAAATAGTTTGCATGGAGGCGTAAAAGGCTTCAATGCAGTAGTTTGGGATGTAAAGGAGGTGCGTGGCAATTCTATTAAACTGCAATATTTGTCGGCAGATGGTGAAGAGGGATATCCAGGCAACTTAACTGTTACTGTTACCTACACTGTAACTAACGAAAACGCAGTGATAATAGATTACAAAGCTACTACCGACATGCCAACCATCCTAAATCTCACCAATCATTCTTACTTTAACTTGTCGGGAGCAGGCAATGCATCAATCAACGATCATATTCTAACCATAAATGCAGATACTTATCTGCCCACCGATGCAACAGCCATTCCTTATGGTCCTGCCGATGAGGTGAAGGAAACTCCTATGGATTTTACTACCCCTCATACTATAGGATCTAGAATAAACGAAGATTTTCAACAACTATTGTACGGTAAAGGTTACGACCACACCTATGTGTTGAACAAAAAATATAAAGACGAGTTTTCATTTTGTGCTCGTTGCGAATCTCCAATATCAGGAATTGTTATGGAGGTTTATACATCAGAGCCAGGAATGCAATTATATACAGGCAATTGGATGACCGATAAACTGATTGGAAAAAACGGACAAACCTATCCAAGTAGAGCAGCTGTTTGTTTCGAAACTCAGCATTATCCCGATAGCATAAACAAACCTGAATATCCAACTACGGAACTTCATCCAGGTGAAACATTTAACTCTAAAACTTCTTTCAAGTTTACTGTTCAAAAATAAAATCAGATAATTTTTCAAGATACATATAACATCAAAAACAATTATTAATAAAATCAAAATGAACAAACTAAAAACAAATTCTCAAAGCTATTTGGGCCCATTTATCACGATGGTGATTTTGATGTCCCTCGTAGGGTTGATTACTAGTATCAATCAACAGTTTCAAGCGCCCATGCAGGCAGCATATCTTAGACAAGCAGGTGATTTAGAAAACACATTGGCTACGCTTATCAACTTTTCGTTTTTCTTGGCATACCTAGTTATGGGTAGTGCAGCAGCAAAAGCAATTGACAAAGTTGGTTATCGTGGTGCTCTTATCCGTGGTTTAGTTATTCTGCTTGTTGGATTTACGCTTTTCGAGCTTTCAGCACTTCAGTTTACAATGTTTGAAGGCACAAATGTTGTTATTGCAGGAGCAACTATTCCTTATGCTTACTTTATTTTCCTACTCGGATCATTTGTAGCAGGTACTTCTTTAACTTTTTTGCAAGCTGCAATTAATCCCTACTTAGTGGCAAGTAAAGTGCCAGGCACAAGTGGCGTTCAGCGTCAAACTATTGCTGGAGCCGGTAACTCGTCTATGACAACTATTGGGCCACTTATTGTTGCCTTTTTAATATTTGGTGGTAAAGAAGCAGACGATATAAAAGTAACTTCACTCTTTTTGCCAATTGCTATCCTTATTGGAGTTGTGGCAATTTTGGCAATTGTATTGAAAAATATAAACCTACCAGACATTGAAGGAAGTACAGCCGAAAAGGATGAGGTATTGCCGAAAAGTGTATGGAGTTTCTCTCATTTGACACTTGGTGTGATAGCTATTTTCTTTTACGTAGGTGTTGAGGTTGCTGTTGGAGCAAACATCAATCTTTATGCTATTTCGTTGAAAGATGTTGATGGAAACAGTTTATATACAATTGGGCAAGCAGCAAAAATGGCTTCACTTTATTGGGGAGGTATGCTTGTAGGTCGTTTGTTTGGTAGCTTTGTAAGTAAGATATCTGCCAATGTGCAATTATTGTTTACTACAATAGGTGCAGGAATTTTGGTGGTTCTTTCTATGATGACTGGCAATCCATGGTTGCTTGTAGGTGTAGGTTTATTCCACTCAATTATGTGGCCTGCAATTTTTGCTTTAGCTATTGAAGGTTTAGGCAGATATACATCTAAAGGTTCGGGTGCATTAATGATGGGTGTTGTAGGTGGAGCTATTCTGCCGTTCACTCAAGGAGTTTTTGCCGACGTATTGGGAAGCTGGCACTGGACTTGGGCTCTTGTTGTAGTTGGTGAGATTTACTTACTCTACTATGCACTTTATGGTTACAAAGTAAAACAACGTGACCAGGCTGTTGCTTAAACATCCTTTACTACTAAAAGAATAAATAATAATAAGGCTTTGCCAGAGTTTAAACGCTCTGGCAAAGACTTGTTTCTATAACAAACAATCATAAACCTTGAATTGATTATGACAAAAGATATAGTACTTAATAAGTTTAAAGAGCATTTCGGAGATCAAACACCCGAAGTATATACTGCTCCAGGTAGAGTAAATCTGATAGGAGAACACACAGATTACAATGGAAGCTTTGTTTTTCCAGGTGCAATTGACAAAGGAATGATTGCCGCCATTAGACTAAACGGAACAGATAAAATAACCGCTTATGCGCTAGACTTGGATGAGAAATCAGAATTCGGATTAAACGAAGAAGATTTACCAAAAGAAGGATGGGCAAAGTATATTTTTGGTGTTTGTAGAGAAATCATCAAAAGAGGTGGTAAAGTAGAAGGGTTCGACACAGTTTTCTCAGGCGATGTTCCTCTTGGAGCAGGCATGTCTTCTTCTGCCGCACTCGAAAGCACTTATGCTTTTGCATTAAACGATATGCTGAATCTGGGCATCGATAAATTTGAGTTGGCACGTATTGGTCAATCTACAGAGCACAACTATGTGGGTGTTAAATGTGGAATAATGGATCAGTTTGCTTCTCTTTTTGGTAAAAAAGGACATCTAATACGTTTGGATACTAAATCGATGGAATATGAATACTTCCCATTCGATCCAAAAGGGTATAAGTTGGTGCTTTTAGATACACGTGTGGCACACGAATTGGCATCTTCGGCTTATAACAAACGCCGCGAATCGTGTGAACGTGCTGCTAAAGCCATTAGTAAGAATCACTCAGAAGTTGAGTTCTTGCGTGATGCAACGATGGATATGCTGAACGAGGTGAAAGCCGACATTACAGAAGAAGATTATATGCGTGCACAATATGTAATTGAGGAAACTCAGCGCGTAATTGATGTTTCCGATGCATTACAAAGACACGACTACGAAACAGTAGGTGAGAAAATGTATGAAACGCATCACGGAATGAGCAAGCTTTATGAAGTGAGCTGCGAAGAGCTAGACTTCTTAAATGATTTAGCTAAAAAACACAACGTAACCGGTTCGCGTGTTATGGGCGGTGGTTTTGGTGGTTGCACAATCAACTTAGTAAAAGATGGTTTGTACGATCAGTTTATAATTGATGCTAAAGCTGAATTTAAGGAGAAATATGGACATGATCCAAAAGTGTATGATGTTGTGATAAGCGACGGAGCACGAAAACTCTAACTACTTAACCTAATAACCTAAATTTATTTTAAGAAGTTGGAGACTCGTTTGCGAACTAGTTTCTAACTTCTTTTTTTTAATAATACCCTATTAATAATACCCTATTATGAATAACCATTACTATAAGAACAATCCTAAGTTTTTAGTTGCTGCCGATTGCATCATCTTCGGATTTAAAGATAAAGAACTTCATGTTTTACTCACACGCCGACCTGTTGAGCCTATGGCCAATGAGTGGTCGCTCATGGGAGGTTTTGTAGATGAAGACGAGAGTTTGGAAGATGCTGCTAAAAAAGTGCTGTTTAGATACACGCAGCAAGAAGGCATTTATATGGAACAAGTAAATGCTTATGGCGATGTTGATAGAGATGCTGGAGGGCGTGTGATTTCTGTAGCATTTTTCGCACTTGTAAAATTAGAAGAGTTTGATACTAGTTTAGCACAACGCTTTGATGCACGATGGACAAATATAAAAGAGTTGCCACAGCTTGTTTTTGATCATAACAGAATGGTTAGTGATGCATTAACATTATTGCAATTGAAGGCTTCGATGCAACCTATTATATTCAAGTTTTTTGATAAGAAATTTACTTTGCCAGCGTTGCAAGATTTATATGAAGCTATTTATCAGCGAGAAGTAGATAAACGCAACTTTAGAAAGAAGCTGTCATCTATGGATATATTAGATAAACTTGATACAAAAGATACAGAATCGTCTAAAAGAGGAGCTTATTATCATAAATTTAGCGAGAGGAAATATAATGAGTTTTTGGCAAGCGGTAAATACTTCTCGTTGTAGTATACCCAGTAATTAGAATACAATATAATGTTTCACAAAACTCAAGGTGTAGTTTTAAGTGCTTCTAAGTACAACGATAGATTTTCGATAGCTCAGGTATTTACCTCAGATTTTGGGAGAACAGCCTACTTATTGCCAATCACTAAAAGTAAAAAGCGCAAGATTAATCATGCGCTTTTTTTTCCTCTTTCTGTTGTTGATATGGAGGTAGAGCATTTTCCTCTACGCGATATACATCGTTTAAAAGATGTGCAGCGTCAGTTTCCCTTATACTCTATTAATGTAAATGTTGTAAAGCTATCTATTGCTTTCTTTTTATCAGAGTTTTTAACCAGGGTGTTGCAAGAGACAAATGAAAATAGGGTAATCTTTAGTTTTATAAGAGACTCTATTGCAACATTAGAAGAACAAGAGAAAGGGCTGGCCAATTTTCATCTTGTATTTATGTTCAAACTAACCCAGTTTTTAGGAATTGCACCTAATTTAGACAGTTATAATAAGGGTGGATACTTCGATTTGCAAAATGGATTTTACTCACAAGGCAAACCATTGCATAATCACCACCTTACTTTGCAACAAAGTAGCTATTTAGATTTATTCAAGCGGATAGATTATCAAAACATGCATCTTTTCAAACTATCGCAAGGCGATAGAAACAAAATTATCAACTATATGTTAGATTATTATCGAATGCATGTGTACAACTTTCCTGAAATTAAGTCATTAGAGGTTTTGCGAGATATGTATTGAATGGCAGGTTGGTAGTGTCTATTCCCGTCTATTCTTTTCTATTATCTTTAATAGTTATAGACACAAACACACTTATTTGTTTTTCACCTCGAAAGTTCTGTAAACTAAGGTTTTTCCGTTTGTTTCTATTGTAAACCACTCACCAAGCGATTCATTAAGCGTGCCTTTCCACAAATTGTCTAATATCATACTATTTAATGGAAACTTTAAGTTGTGAGAAGTAATTGGCCTATTGTCAATATTAAAAATAGAAACCTGCTGCCCGGCTATGCTATTAAACTTTGTTGTAGACGATATAGGGGTAAAAATTCCGTAGTCGGTTACTAATTCCACGTCCACGCTACTCATATACTCCAACAAAAGCGAGATATTTCCCAATGTATGATCTTCTCTTTTGCCAGTTGCAGCAACAATTTTAATTTTGTTTACTCCCTTCTCAATACAATAGTTTACTGCTTTTGTTAGGTCGTTGGTGTTTTGATCTGATATAAGCAGAAATTTGTGTGCATATTGCTCTTTAAGTGTAGATGAAATAGAGTCTCCGTCTCCAATAATAATATCGGGCATAATATTATTGTCTAATGTAGCTTGCAATGCACCATCAAGACATATTATATATGAAGCTTTTTTTATACACGATTTTGGGTACTTGTGTGTTGGGAAATCTCCGTTACCAATAATAACTGTCTGCTCACTCTTTGGTTGATTCATTATTACGAGGTTGAAATTATTTTCCAAATAGCATCTACCCAATAACTCTCAGCGTTGAGCGATGGAACATATATAAACTCTTCTCCTCCTGCTTTCATAAATAGTTTTCTTGCTTCTATATCAACATCAAACAGTGTTTCTAAATTATCTACAGGGAAACCAGGCGCTATAATCACTATTTTCTTCCATCCAAGCTTTGGTAGATCGGCAATATCTTTGTCTAAAAAAGGACTTAACCACCCTTTGCCACGTTGCGATGAGTAAAATAGCAGTGTTTTATTGGGATTTAACTCCAATTTACTTGTCAATAGTTGATTTGTTTCTTTTAGTTGATACACATAATCAAACTCTTTGCCTTTTTTCCAAGCTTTTCGCACCTGATGAACAGGGAGGCTGTGATACGAAAACACTAAACGATCGAAATCGTCTGTTAAATAGGGTTTAGTGTGAGTAGCCAAAGCATCTATAAAAGCTGGATGGTTGTAATATGGGTCTATAATTTTAACCTTAAACGGATAAGATTTATTATTATATACTCGCATTACTTCATCGTTTGCTGTTTGTGTAGACGATTGTGCGTAGTGGGGTATCAACGGAAATATAACAACATCGGTTAGGTTATTGCATTTTTTATGTAAAGCATCAAAAGCCGACTCAATAGAAGGTGACCCGTAGCGCATAGCTATTTCTACGGGAACATCCTTCTGTTGTTTCAACTTTTTGGCTAGTTCTTGCATGTAATAAAGAATTGGTGAAACTGCAGGTTCGGTTTTACGCCAAATGAGTGAGTATTTACCCAAAGATTTGGATGCAGACATTGGTGCAATTACTTGACGTGCAAGAAATTTGAATGCGGGTTGATACTTATCTGCTACTAAAGGGTCGGAAAGCATATCACCAATAAACTGCTCTACTGCCACTTTGGTACAATCAGCTGGAGATCCAACATTTAAAAGTATTATTCCTCTCATTAAAATTTGTCTAGTTTAATTATTTCACAAAGGTCTCGAGCAACTTTGTTTTACTTGTAGGTGTAATTACTACGTGTTGTGTGTCTGCTGGAACTAATATTGTTTCACCCCTACTTATTGATATCTTGTTTTGTTTGTTGTCTTCCAATTCACATGTCCCCTCAAGGCACATATATATTATAAACGAATCGATGTTTGAAGTCTCTTTCTCTATAGGTTTGTCCAATTCTAGTAGATTTGTGGTAAAATACTCACAGCTAACTAGCTCGTTAGTTTCATTTGGAGTTGATTTATAGGCTGTTTTATATGAATCGTAAACAGTATAGTCTATAGCATCTTTGGCCAACTCTGTGTGCAGTTCTCTTGTATTGCCTTCTTTGTCTTTTCTATTATAATCGTAGATACGATAGGTAATATTTGAAGTTTGCTGTATTTCTGCAACAAAACAACCGCTCCCAATAGCGTGAACTCGGCCTGCAGGCATAAAATACACATCGCCCCCTTTCACAAAATGCTTTTCTAGTGCATCGGTAAATGTATTGTCTGCTATTTTCTCTACATATTGTTCGGGTGTAATCTTATCTTTGAATCCCGAATAGATAGATGCTCCTTCTTTTGCTTTTACAATATACCACATTTCGGTCTTGCCAAAAGAGTTGTGTCTTTCTTTGGCCATCTCGTCATCTGGGTGCACTTGTATCGATAAATCGTCGCGTGCATCTATAAATTTAATAAGAAGTGGAAACTTAGTACCAAACTTATCAAAGTTCTTTTTCCCTACTAATTTCTCTTTTGCTTCACCTATTAATACATCAAGAGGAGTATTGGCCAGTTCTCCGTTTTCAATAACAGACACATTATCTTCTACTGCCGATATTTCCCAGCTTTCGCCAACTCCTGTCTCTTCTTTGTCTAGGTTCTTAAATTTTGCTATCTCATCACCACCCCAAATGATATTTTTGAGTATTGGTTTAAATTTTAATGGATATAAGTTCATTTTTATTTACTTGTTTTATTTAGTTATTTGTTTATTCTTTTCAAAACAACTGCTGTATGTGCTGGAATATAAACTTTGAGCCAGCCTTTGTTGTGTTTTTTATACAACTCATCGTAATTAGAGAAGTGATGCATTTCGTCATTAGTAAGGCCAAAACCTCCAAAACGTTTCTCATCGGTATTCAAAATTACTTTGTATTCTCCTTCAGGAACTAGCATTCCATAATCAGTAAATGATTGTGTAGGATTAAAGTTGTATATAAATAAGAGGTCTCCACGCATATATGCTAATACATTATCAGCTTTCTTCTCCCATATTTTAATGATGGGTAGCTCTTGAAAATCTTTTATAGATTTAATCAACGCAATCATCTCTTTGTCAAAGTCACCCATATAATGGTACTTCAAGTTAAGGTCTTCGTTTAGGCTCCATTGTCTTCGTGCGTATTTATACGACCAATCATTGCCTTCGCGTGGAAAATCAACCCACTCAGGGTGTCCAAACTCATTGCCCATAAAGGTTAGGTAGCCACCATTTATAGTAGAAACTGTAACCAATCTAATCATTTTATGCAGCGCAATACCTCTATCAACTATCATTGAAGGAGTGTCTTTAGACATAAACCAATACATCTCCTTATCTATAAGCCTAAAAATTAATGTTTTGTCACCCACCAGTGCTTGGTCGTGGCTCTCAACATAAGAAACAGTTTTTTCTTCTGCTCTTCTATTAGTTACTTCCCAAAATATTGCTGATGGATCCCAATCTTCGTCTTTTACCTCTTTAATTGTTTTAATCCAAAAATCAGGAATATTCATTGCCATGCGGTAATCGAAGCCATATCCACCTTTCTCAGGTTCAATTGCCAAACCTGGCATACCACTTACCTCCTCTGCAACAGTAATTGCATTAGGATTTACCTCGTGTATAAGCTTATTGGCCAATGTGAGGTAGCAAATAGCATCAAAATCTTGTTTTTTGTTGTAGTAGTTTTCATAGCCTACAAAAGATTCTTCTAAGCCATGACTATAATATAGCATCGATGTAACTCCATCAAAACGATACCCATCAAACTTAAACTCTTCGAGCCAATATTTACAATTTGATAATAAAAAATGCATTACTTCATCTTTGCCATAATTAAAACAAAGAGAATCCCATGCTTTGTGTACACGTCTATCATCGCCATGAAAGTAAAGATCGTATGATCCGTCAAGTCTTCCCAATCCTTCAGCTTCGTTTTTTACTGCATGCGAGTGTACAATATCCATTATTACTGCAATTCCCATTCCGTGTGCTTCATCAATTAGTTGACGCAGCTCATCGGGCGTACCAAAACGAGATGATGGAGCAAAAAAACTAGACACATGATATCCAAACGAGCCATAGTATGGATGTTCCTGAATGGCCATTAGTTGAATTGTATTGTATCCTTTTTCTTTTACTTTTGGCAGTATATTCTCTCTAAACTCATTGTATGTGCCCACATTTTCTTCCTCAGAGGCCATGCCTATATGGCTCTCATAGATAAGTAGGGGAGAAGTAGAGGGAATAAAATTATTGTTTTTATATACATATTTGTTTTCAGGCTCCCATATTTGACCACTAAACAGATGTGTCTTTTCGTCCTGAACGGCATGTCTGCACCATGCAGGTATTCGCTCGCCTGCGCCTCCTGGCCATTTTACATATAGTTTATAGTAATCTAAATGGTGAATATCGTTAGGGTTTAGGTGTAATTCCCAAACACCTCCGTCAATTGGGTTTAGTTTGTACTTATCTTCGTGTTTCCAGTCATTAAATGATCCTACTAGAAATATCTCTGTTGCATTTGGCGCCCATTCTCTGATAACCCATCCGTTGGATGTCTTATTTAAACCAAAATATATATGACCGTTTGCAAAGTCAGACAGACTAATAGTATTGTTTTTGGTAATCTCTTTCTCTTTGAGACGGATTTTTTTGTACCTACTTTCAATAATTTGTTTGTAAGGTTCTAACCAAGGGTCGTTTTTAATTAATTCTAGCATGTGTTTAAATTGTTATCATAGAATATTAATCTATGGCGATTTTAAAAATTATTTTCTTCAACTCACCTGACCCAATTAGTGGGGCATGAGCATCATCTGAAAGGAAAATTGTAAATTCTCCTGGAACAATCGTAAAATAAGTGGTGGCGCTATCGTAAAAAAGCTCAAAGTCACCTTCTGGGTCGTATTTATTTACACTATTTTCAAGCTTCTTTGCCGATTTCCAACCAAAAGTTTCGTTGCCTGATATGGGTATATGTATATCTATATACTTTCTATGAGTTTCTAATTGTGCATCTTCTTTGTTTTTGAGCTTGTTTGAGCTAATAATAGCTTTTATATTAATGCCTTCTATCTCAAATGTACCTTCTTCGCAGTTCTCGAAATCTACAGTTTCAAGAAACTTAAAAGCTTTTTCAAACCTCTTGTGTATATTATAATAAAGAGGCGCATTGCTTACATTGTCTATAATCATGTTTTTTTCTTTACTTTATGCTTGTTATTATACAAAGATAAAATAAAAAAGGTACAAAATATTTTACCAGCACCTTTTAATTCTACTTACAATCAAATATATTGAGAAAAAACATTTATCTTTGTTTTATCTGATAATAATTATCATTTTTGTTTTCATATTAAAATTTTAGCACAATGAGGCGAATAATTTCTTTTATCGTATTTTCTTTTATTCTAGCACAAATAAATGCGCAGTCAGTTCCAGTTGTTTGCCGTGCTGGTTTTGCCTTCGAAATTAGTAACAACCCAAATTGGGGCAGTGGCGAGCCTGTTATAATAAATATTACTCCCGGATCTCCAGCCGAAAAGGCAGGTCTGAAACTAAATGATATAATTCTGGAAGTAAATAATAAAGGCACTTATCTTAAACCACACCATATTATAAAGGAGTGGATGTTGGATAATGATAATAGTTATATAGAAATATCTATTAGAAACTTAGAAACAGACTTCAAAACTATTAGAGTGGACAAAGACTGTAAAAGTAGAAACGGAATAGAGGAGTCTAAACTAGCATCGGTTTTTGCTTTCTATAGCTTAGAGGATGTTCAGAATAGAACCTTTCATATACCTATGAAAATTACAACTCATCCAAAAGCAGTGTTTTCTGACTATCGCACCTTCGATTTTGCGCCTGCAGGCGATGGTACTCCCGATATAGATGCACGTATATCTGCTATTTTTGAGCGAATGCTAAAGAAGCGCGGACTTAAAAGAGATACTGAAGACCCTGATTTTATAATACAAACATTTTATAGCTATCAGAATAATCCGGCTTTTAAACAAAACTCTTTTACTGATAAAGAACGAGCATCATCCAACTGGCGTTTTGATATTGAAGGCAATAGAATGGTTAAGCTTCCTCTTTTTTCACCTACCGAAGTTGTCAATAACAGTGATGTACCCTACTTTTTAGAGTTTGGTTATCGTTTCTATGATAGAAAACATATCGATTCTGAGAAAATGGTTATGGTTTGGGAGTGTGAAGTAAAGGAAAGGGTTAAATCAAACTACGGCTTAGAAAGCTACTTAGAAATCAACTTACCCCTTATACTATTGAAGTACCCATATCCAGGCAGCATGAACTTGGCTACTTACGAAGTGAATTTTTTAAAATACAATTATACAGGAATAAGCTATAATATAGATAACATTGCTAGTGTAGCATATGTAGACCCAAACTCACCAGCTAAAAATGCCGGTATAAAAAGCGGCGACTATATAAGGAGTATACAAGGAGTAAAACTAAACAATGATTTGAAAGCTCTTACTACCTCATACAGACAGTTTATAAACGAAACTATGAGTTTGCGCAACCCCAACACACGCTATACAGATACAAATGGATATAAAAACTGCATGTTTTGGGAAGTTGGAGAATACAATCAAGTTTCAAAAACACTCAACAAAAGGAGTTATAGAACAGCTTTTACCTACTTGTTCAACTTCAATCAGTATGTAGATTGGGAAACACCCCGCTCTTTATCTATTGAAATAGAGAGAGGTAAGGAGAAATTACACTTCGAGATTGCACCAGAAGTTTACGAAAGTGCCCATATATCTGCATTTTGATACTTATAAGCTTCAATAGTAGCATATTATAACCAAAATGACTTTTTTATTGATCTTTTTCATAAATATATTAGGACGGTATTGATATAATTGCCTATCTTTGCATCCGCTTTTAGAGATAGAAGCATTTAGTTTTGAAAAACGTTTCAGAACTCGTTTAAAAAACAAACTTTATTTTTATTTGGTGCTTACAAAAAGATGTCTTATCTTTGCATCCGCTTTTAGAAATAGAGGCTATTGTTTCGAAAAGAGTTTCGGATCAGTTTAAAACAAAGTTTTCATTTTTATTTGGTGCTTACAAAAAGATGTTTTATCTTTGCACTCGCTTTTAGAAATAGAAGCTCAGTTTAGAAAAGTGTTTCTAATCTAATTTGAAAATAAACTTCAAAGCATTTGGT
>SMEQ01000133.1_pt1 | contig 23474 bp, 26 predicted proteins | sample 2456281 | NCBI WGS metagenome assembly SMEQ01 (sample SAMN10132596, study PRJNA489261) | soil metagenome | isolation source: day1 antibiotic-loamy sand soil ammended with raw manure from dairy cow... | place: USA | collected 2015-04-01
TGCTGCAACGCACCTTGCATCACTAGCACGCTACCGTGCTGCAAAGAAATCACTATTTTGCGACTTGGATCATCGATGCGCCGCAAAATAAAATCTCGCAAAGATGTACAGGACGCTGATAGTCCTGCTCAACCGATGGCCAAACTCACTGCACCACGAGCAACGCAGTGGTGCAGTGGTGCAGTTTATCGATGATATGAGGTGCCACACATGTCTAACAATAATGATGTATTACAGGGCGAGGACTTCTCCCACACCGTCAGCGCTCAATACAACAGCCAGGCGTCAGCTGACCAAGCGGTGCAGCGGCTGATCCAGAGCGCTCAACTTGCACCGCATCAAATTAAGGTTGTACAGCCACACGACCCCCACATGGGACGCAAAGTAGAACCCGATGATAAGGGCATCGCCCGAACATTAGTCAATGTCGCACACAGTATTGGGACTAGGCGGTTTAGTCCTAGGCTTATTACTGGCTACTGTGCTGGTGCTTTTTGGTCCGCCGGTGACCCGCTCAAGCCCACTCATGACCTTTATTGCACTGGGTTTTATCTGTCCCATTTTTGGTTTAATCATTGCAGGCGCTGTGTCATTAAGACCTGACCATGATGTGTTGCTGGAAAAAACACGCACAGCGACAGATGAAGGCCACTGGACGGTTATTGCTCACTGCACCGACACTGAACAACAGGCGCAGGTTAAACAAACGATCAACCATTCAGCGCAAACATTATAAAGCACGCTGAAAAGTGATCTTGCAACGCAATACACTTTTGCCCAAGCGCTGTTTATAAAGCGGGCCTCGCATCAGCTCAGATGAGAGCCAACAGCTTATAAACAGCCTTGCAAATCAACCTGCCTCGACCTAAGCACCCTCATGTCAATCATTGGCATTGATCTATATCCTGCCTAACACTTGGTCATTAGCGTGTGGCGCTTTAAGCTATAGCCCTATATTTAAGCACCCAACACCACTTTGAGTGTAAGCCTCACTCAGCCGGATCCTACTCAGTGCTCTTCAATTTTGATACGGAACACCTCATGCATATTCATATTTTCACTACCGGTGGCACCTTCGATAAAATTTATCACGATGCCTTATCGCAGTTCACCATTGGCGAACCTATGGCCGCTGAACTCTTGACTGAAGCGGGGGTTAACTTGAGTTACAGCGTTGATAGCCTGTTAAAAAAAGACAGCCTAGAGCTGACAGACGCTGACCGTGAGCTGCTTGCAGAACAGGTGCAGCAGAGCCCGCATCAACATATTTTAATGATTCACGGCACCGATACGATGGCCTTGACCGCCCAGCTATTGAGCCGCATACCCAATAAAACTATTGTATTAACCGGCGCAATGCAGCCCGCGCGTATGCGTCAAAGCGATGCGCCGTTTAACTTAGGTTTTGCTATTGGTGCTCTGCAATGCTTAGAATCGGGTGTTTACATTGCCATGAACGGGCAAATCTTTAACGCCGATAATGTGCAAAAAAATCGCCACATGAGCCGTTTCGAAACACTTTAAGAAGAGTTTTCCATGATTAAAAATGCATTGACTGTTGAATCCCTACAACCTGCAGACTCCTGTGTTATTTGGTTGCACGGTTTGGGCGCTGACCGGACTGATTTTGAACCTGTTGCACGTATGCTCCAGCCACAACTGCCGCACACACGTTTTATCCTACCGCAAGCTCCGACCCAAGCTGTGACGATTAATGGCGGTTATGCCATGCCCAGCTGGTACGATATTTTAGCCATTGCACCGGGTAAGCGTTCCATTAACAGCGAGCAACTTGAAAGCACCACGCAGCAATTAATTGAGTTAATGGAACAGCAACGCGACAGTGGTATCAGCCCAAAGCGCTTATTTCTAGCCGGTTTTTCACAAGGCGGCGCGGTTGTGTTGCACACCGCTTTTTTACGCTGGAATGCTGCTCTAGGCGGTGTCCTCGCACTGTCAACCTACGCCCCGACTTTTGAGCAAGTGACAGCTCTGAGCCCATTGCAAACCCAGATCCCAACCTTGTGTATGCACGGTGTCAATGATCCTGTTGTCCCCCTGTTTATGGGGCAAGCAGTGCAGCAACAATTGCAGGATTGGGGCGTAGATGTCACTTGGTATGATTACCCGATGGAACATGCCGTATGCCCTGAGCAAATCGGTGATATTGGCCAGTGGCTCAGCGCACAATTGAGCTAACTCAGGCGCGATTCATAGATCCATCGCCTTTAAATACCTAAGGCATCGGCAACCAGCAGTGAAACAATTTCTACAAAGCGTTGCGATGCCTTACACTACGGATAATTTATAGACTACTGATAAGAGAACGCCGTGCTCAAAGCACTTAAAAATATTTTCACAAAAAAACCAGAGCTGCCAACAACGCCGCAAGCGCCTGTTGCCACGTCGCCAACGCCGCCCTCTGAACCCGTGCGCACCTGCGCACCTGAGACTGCAACCCAGCAGCCTGCCACGAAGAAACCACGCCCAGCCAAAGCTAAGCCTAAACCTCAAGCCGTCGCTGCTCCTTGGTCACTGAGTGATTTTGTCGTTGAGCCTGCTGAAGGTAAAGTCCGCTTCCATGACTTTGCTCTAGCCCCTGAGCTGATGCACGCGATTCAAGATTTAGGTTTCCCCTACTGCACACCCATTCAAGCCCAGGTTTTAGGTCATACCTTAGCCGGTCAAGATGCTATCGGTCGCGCACAAACAGGTACGGGTAAAACCGCAGCCTTTCTGATTTCCACTATCAGTCAACTCACGCAAACCCGCCCACCCGATGAGCGTTATATGGGTGAGCCGCGCGCACTGATTATCGCGCCAACCCGTGAGCTCGTGGTACAAATTGCCAATGATGCCATCGCACTGACCAAGTACACCAACCTCAATGTGATGAGTTTTGTTGGCGGTATGGATTTTGACAAGCAACGCAAACAGCTGGAATCACGCTACTGCGATATTTTAGTCGCCACGCCTGGTCGTCTGCTCGACTTTAATCAGCGTGGCGAAGTCCACCTTGATATGGTGGAAGTCTTGGTCTTGGATGAAGCCGACCGCATGCTGGATATGGGCTTTATTCCACAAGTACGTCAGATCATTCGTCAAACACCCAATAAAACTGAGCGTCAAACGTTGCTGTTTTCAGCTACTTTTACCGAAGATGTGATGAATCTCTCCAAACAGTGGACCACTGATCCGGCCATTGTTGAGATCGAGCCTGAACATGTCGCCAATGACTCGGTTGAGCAGCATGTGTTTGCCGTTGCCGGCAGCGATAAATACACCTTGTTGTACAACCTCATTCAAAACAATAACTGGCCGCGGGTTATCGTTTTTGCCAACCGTAAAGACGAAGTACGCCGTATCGAAGAGCGCTTAACTCGTGATGGCATCAGTGCTGCACAGATGTCAGGTGATGTCGCGCAACATAAACGCACCAAAGTACTGGAAGACTTCCGTGCCGGCCGCTTGCGCGTGTTGGTTGCGACAGATGTCGCTGGTCGTGGGATTCACGTTGACGATATCAGTCACGTAGTGAACTTTACTTTGCCAGAAGATCCAGACGATTACGTGCACCGCATCGGTCGTACCGGTCGTGCTGGCACCACAGGTGTTTCAATCAGCTTTGCGGGTGAAGATGACTCTTATGCTTTGCCTGGGATTGAAGAGCTGCTCGGTCATAAAATTCAATGTGAAACGCCAACTGAAGACCTGCTGGTGCAGCCACCCAAAAGTCGTTAAGCATCGATTTGAGCTGATCAGCAGCCATTCGATCGCCACAAAAAAAGCCAGATTGCGTCCATGCAATCTGGCTTTTTTATGTCGCCTTCTAAAACTAATCAGCGATTTGTATACGACGAATACGACGCGATAAGCCCAACAGCACTAAGCCAAAGGTCAACAATATCGGCATCACACCGATATTAAAAAACTTTAACGTCGTGCCCAAAGACTCAATATCACTGTTGAGCTGGTAACGCACTTCCCGCAACTCCTTGCGCACGTGTAATTTCTCTTGTTGAAAGCGCTGCAAAGTTGCCTGCTGCTCTGCGGTCAATTCAAGATCTTGCGCTGGATCCAGACCTTGTTGCAACTCAAACAATTGCTCTTCAGTGGCTGCTAAACGGCTTTGTAGTTCTTGCTCTTTTTTCTGAAAACGCTCTTGAGCACTGCGCTGCAGACGGTCGACCATGGTAAAGGGACGATTAAAATGACCGCGCGAACGGATGCTAATGAGCGCATCCGAGCCCGACAAATGATCTAAAGCATTAATAGTGAAGCTGCCGTTATCTGCAAAAGGTTGCGGGTAAGACTGACCAAAAAAGTCTTGCACATTCACCCACATACGGTCGCTCAACATATCGCTGTCGGCCACAATAATCACATGGATATGCTCAGCGCTTTGCAAACCCGCCTCGCGCCCTTCAATGCCTTGGGCAAACGCCGTTTTTGCTGGACCACTGATACGTGCAGCCAGCACATAACGCTCACCTGTCGGCTCCAGTTCAGCCAGCAGCTGGGCAGGATCTTGCAGCATTGCAAAACGCTGCGCACTGTATGGCATGGCATATTCAGAACTGCGCAGTAGCGCTGTAAACTGAGTTTGCGCGCCCTCTAAAGGTTCTAAAACACCCGCCGTAGCTAGATTTAACGCACTTAACTGCGACGTTAATACATCGCTCTGATCAAAAGCTTTTTGCGGCACAGTTAACCAACCCGGGTGGCGTACGGCACGCTGCTGTGGACCTACGCCCACTGACATGGCATAAGCACCATCACCCACCACTTGCCCCGGCAACATGCGTACGCCCCAGGCTTTAAACAAGTCAGGTAAGTCAGAGCTTTTATCAGCCGGCATTTCACCTTGTGCATTGAGCTGTGTATCGGCTTCGCTATAAGGATCGACAAAGACCAACAACTTACCGCCACCTAACACAAACTGATCAATAGCATACTGCGTGGCTTGGCTTAAGTTTTTGGGATGCACCAACAGCAGCGTCTTGACGTGTTCTGGAATCAGATCAATATCACTGTCTAGGCTTTCCAGCTGAAACTGTTGGCGTATCTCTTGCAGAATTGTCCATGTGGGTAAGGGCTGCCCAGCCTGCATATCAAAACCACCATTGAGTGGCAATCCAGATAACACCCCCAGCACAGGCTGCTCAGTTTGCGCCAAACGACTGATTAAACGACTCAGCTCGTATTCTAATAGCTGCTCTTGATCCAAGGCGAAAAAGGGAATGACCTGTTGCTCACCCTGTTGATTTTCAGCCGCTAAACCAAAGTACAACTGCGCGCCATCTTGTTCCAACGGCACAGCTTGCAAGCCCAGCGCGGTAGCGCGGTCTTCTTCTGCAGAAAAGGCCTGTGGATCAATCACCTCCAATTCAAGTTTGCCGTCAGCCATACGCACATAGCTCTCCAGCAACTCTTCAACCCGCTGAGCATAATGACGCAACATCGGCACATCACGCGTGGCTTTATTGGAATAAAAATACTGCAAGCGAATCGGTTCTTGCAGCTCACTCAAAAGCTGCTGAGTGCCATCGGACAAGGTATAGAGTTTCTGCTCGGTAAAATCGAGTTGAACATTTTTAAATAGGCTATTGGACGCCACATTAAAACCTACAAAAGCTACGGCAATCAGCACTAAGCCCACACTGGAATACATCAGTCTTCTCATGATCAGTCCGCCTTCTTCAAATCAACAACCACCGCTGTAGCCATCAACCAAGCGCCAATAAAACTTAAGAAATACAGTAGATCACGCACATCAATCACGCCTTTACTGATGGCTTGAAAACGCGTTAAAAAGCTAAACGATGCCACCACATCCAGCAACCACTGCGGCGCCCAGCCATTAAAAGCATCAAGCACCAAAGGAAAACCACTGACTACAAATACAAAGCACAGACTGACAGTCAAAATAAAAGCGATCACTTGGTTTTTTGCCAGTGCCGACATGCATGAACCCACCGCTAAGTAAGCCCCCACCAGCAACCAACTGCCCACATAACCCGTTAAAATAGCGCCGTTGTCCGGATCACCTAGATAATTCACCGTCAGCACCATCGGGAATGTCAGCAGCAAGGCAATACCCGCAAACACCCAAGCCGCTAAAAACTTACCCACAACGCTTTCAAAACGAGTAATAGGTAACGTCATCAGCAATTCAATGGTGCCGCTTTTACGTTCTTCTGCCCACATACGCATCGCCAGTGCAGGTACAAGAAACAAATACAGCCAGGGATGAAAGTTAAAAAACGGATTGAGATCAGCCTGCCCGCTTTCGTAAAAGCCCCCTAAATAAAAAGTAAAAACGCTCGACAGCACCAGAAAAATCAGTAAAAAAACATAGGCTAAAGGCGTGGCAAAAAAACTCGTAAACTCACGCTTAAAAATAATCGGCAGCTGTCTCATGCGGCATCTCCACGGGTCAAACTACGGAACACTTCATCTAAACGGCCGCGTTCCACTTCAAGCTCACGCACCTGCCAACCTTGCGCATGAATCAGCTGGTTCACCGCAGGAAAAATCACCTGACCGGGTGCCGCTAATACCGTCAGACTGCCATCCAAAGGATTTTCTTCAAGCCCTACTACGCCGGGTAAAGCCTGCAGTAAGGCGTGATCCAAGGGCTGCCCTGCTAGTAAAGTCACAGCTTGGTGATAACGGGAGCGACTCTGCAGCTCATAAGGTGTTTCATCCACCAGCAAGCGCCCCTGACTGATCAGCATCGCACGCGTACACAAAGCGCTGACTTCTTCCAGGATGTGTGTGGAGATAATCACAATCCGATCCACAGCTAAATTTTTAATCAGTTGGCGCACTTGATGCTTTTGATTGGGATCTAAGCCATCGGTGGGCTCATCTAAAATCAATACTTGCGGGTCATGCAAAACCGCTTGCGCTAAACCCACTCGGCGTTTAAAACCCTTGGATAAGGTGTCAATCGTCTGCTCTACCACAGACTCAAGTTCGACCAAGGCCAAGGCGCGCGCCACGCGCTCTTTGAGTTCTCGCCCACGGTAACCGCGAATCTGAGCGATAAAATGTAAAAAACCGCCCACCGTCATATCGCCATAGCACGGCGCACCTTCAGGTAAATAACCCATCAAGCGCTGGGCTTGCAAAGTCTGCTTGGTGATATCAAAACCACAGATACTGACCTGCCCTTCACACGGCTGTAAAAAACCAGTGAGCATTTTCATAGTCGTAGATTTGCCTGCACCATTGGGGCCTAAAAAGCCCACGACTTCACCCGGCGCCACGGTAAATGACACATCATCCACTGCCACCTGTTGCACAAAGCGTTTTGTTAAGTGCGTTACTTTAATCATTCCAACTCCAATCGATTTCACTCACACCACACATAGGAGGCTGCATATTACAGCGACTGCACGCAGCATCACTGCACCAGAGCAGGCACTTAAAACCAAGAGCATAGCAGTCACACAGCTCTTTTGGCGGGCATTTATCATGAGTTTGGTATGAAATTGCTGTTTTACCTGCTGAGATTCGGTTTTCCATTCGCCAACTCTCTGATGATGAGAGGTGAACTACTTTTAAGACACATCAGTGCATTGCTTTAGCAGGAAAGATTGTTTAGTATCAGCGCCGTCTTGGGGGAGTAGTCGGCTGCGGAATTATCCACAGCGTGCACGTCAACATACTTGATCAACAGATCATGGCGTGTACACCTTCGTTGATATGCATCCTTTGATAGCACATCACTTTGGCTGACGAGACCCATGACATACATAACCTTACCGGGTGGAAAGGCTGTGTGTGTCATGGTTATCGTATTCTCCGCCCCGAGGTGTATCACATGTTACAAACCCTGCTTATGTCTACCGGTATCGTCGCTCTGGCTGAAATCGGTGATAAAACCCAACTCCTTGCTCTCTTGCTCGCTGCGCGTTATCGCCAACCTGTACCTATTATTCTTGGTATTTTAGTGGCTACTGTGGCGAACCACTTTCTTGCTGCAGCAGTGGGGCACCAGGTCGCGCAATTATTATCAGCCACCACGCTACTGTGGGTACTGGCCGCTTGCTTTATTGGCGTAGCTGCCTGGACCTTGATCCCGGATACATTAGATGAGGACACGCAGATCGTCAGTCGCTACGGTCCTTTTTTAGCCACAGTGATTGCTTTTTTTATTGCCGAAATGGGTGATAAAACTCAAGTCGCAACGGTCATGCTCGCCGCGCAATTTGACTATTTCTGGATGGTCATTCTTGGAACAACCCTAGGCATGCTGTTGGCTAATGCACCTGTGGTATTAATAGGTCATTTTGCTGCGCAGCGCTTACCTCTGAAGCTGATTCGCAGTGTTGCAGCCATAGGTTTCTTAGCTTTTGCCGCTTACTGTATCTGGCAAGCACTTAACTAAATCGGCGCATGAATATGCTCTACTGCCCCTGTCATATGCCTGAGCGTATGCAACAGGGGCAACCGAGAAAACTCTTACTCCTCAGAGATTTGCAGCACCACTTTACCATTGACTTGGTTACTGGCTAAGCGCGCAAAAGCGGCTTCAGCGTCAGCCCAAGCAAACACTTCTTCGGCTTGCGGTCGCAGCTGTCCGCTGGCAAATAATGGCCACACCTGCTCGGCCAATTGCGCCATCAACTCACCTTTAAAGGCGTCCGTGCGACTGCGTAAAGTCGAGCCAATTAATTGAATGCGCTTACTTAACAGTTGCGCTAAGTCCAACTCAGCGCGGCGCCCACCCATCAAGCCGATATTGATCCAACGCCCGTCTAAACTCAGCATTTTCAAGTTGGCAGGCGCATAACTGGCCCCTACAGGGTCAAGAATCACATCAAAGGGCGCAAAATCCTGCAGACCCTCAATATTCTCACCTCGTACTACGCCGCCTTGCGCACCTAAGGCTTCACAATAAGCCAAGCGCTCAGCTGAACCCACACTGACCCAGCACGGGCTATTAAAGGCTTTACACAACTGAATTGCTGCTGAGCCAACACCGCTCGCACCCGCATGCAATAAGACTTTCTCACCGGGCTGCACGCGTCCTAACTGAAACACATTGAGCCAAGCCGTGGCATACACTTCAGGTACAGCCGCCGCCTCAAGCAAACTTAAACCTTCAGGTACAGGCAGCACATGTCGCGCATCGACACACACTTCTTGCGCCATACCACCGCCGGCTAATAAAGCGCACACGCGATCGCCCACTTGCCATGTGCCGCTGCCCTCACCCACTTCACTAATAATGCCTGCGCATTCCAATCCTAGAATATCGCTGACACCTGCAGGAGGGGGATACAAACCCGCCGCTTGCAATAAATCGGCGCGATTGAGACCCGCTGCAACCACACGAATACGAACTTGCCCCGGCGCACAAACCGGCGCATCACACTCAATCAACAGTGGTTGGCCCTTATGACCTTGTAATGCTTTCATAGTGTCTCCATATTGTTATTAATATGTTTAACTGTATCTGTTTCTTTACTGAATACAGCCTACAATGGAACTGTAAACACTTTAGGTGGCCTAAAATGCGTCATATATCACTCAGACAAAGAATTAGCATGAAGCACACTCTAACTCGCTCTGCCCTCGCTTTCATTATTGGCCTCGCAGCAGTACCTGCTGCATACGCTACGAGCAAAGCACAACAATGGGATTACTTACAACCCGACCGTGATCAAATGATCGCCAGTCTCAATGTTGTCGAGCTGCTCAAACGTCATCATTACAGTAAGCCACCCTTGGATGATGCACGCTCGCGTAAAATGTACTCGGGCTATTTGAAAATGCTGGACCCGGCGCGCATGTACTTTACTGCAGCCGATATTAAAAAATTTAATCAATGGGAAACTCAATTTGATGATTTTCTCAAAGCCGGCAATCTAAAGCCCGGTTATGCCATCTACACTCGCCAACTCGAGCGTCTTGACCAATACCTAGAGTACGCACTATCTGTACTCAATAGCGGTGTGGATCAGATTGACTTTAGTGTTGACGAATCTTTTGAAACAGATCGTGAAAAAGCCTCATGGGCTAAAAATGAAAGCGCGCTGCAAGACTTATGGCGCAAACGCCTGAAAGATGAAGTGTTGCGCTTAAAGATTGCCAACAAAGAGCCTAAAGCCATACAAACCTTGTTGGTTAAACGCTACAAAAACCAGCAAAAACGCTTGCAGCAAACCCGCAGTGAAGACGTGTTCCAAGCTTATATCAATGCGTTTGCACAAACCTATGATCCACATACCACCTATTTATCACCGGACAACGCTGAAAACTTTGACATCAATATGAAACTCTCCCTTGAGGGTATTGGTGCCATGTTACAAGGTGATAATGAGCACGTTAAAATTGTGCGCTTAATCCCAGCAGGTCCAGCAGAAAAAAGTAAGCTGGTGGCTCCCGCTGATAAAATCATTGCAGTAGGCCAAGGTAAAAAAGACTTGGTCGATGTGATTGGCTGGCGCTTAGATGAAGTGGTTAAACTCATTCGTGGCCCCAAAGGCTCACAAGTGCGTTTAGAAATCATTCCAGCCAGCAATGCGCCCAATGATCAAACCAGTAAAACGGTGACCATTACCCGCGAAGCAGTCAAGCTTGAAGAGCAAGCGGCGAAAAAGTCCATCCTCAACCTGACCCAAGAAGGTCGTGAAGTGAAACTGGGTGTTATTGAAATCCCCGCCTTTTACTTAGACTTTAAAGCTTACCGCGCAGGTGATCCTGAATATAAAAGCACCACCCGTGACGTGAAACGTTTAATCACTGAACTGCAAGACGAAAATGTCGAAGGTATTGTGATTGACTTGCGCAACAATGGCGGCGGCTCATTACAGGAAGCCACCGAACTGACCGGATTATTTATTGAGCAAGGTCCTACTGTGTTGGTGCGCAACAGCGATGGTCGCATTGATGTATTAGCCGATGAGCAAAAAGGCGTGTTTTATAAAGGTCCGCTCACGGTTCTAGTCAATCGCTTGTCGGCGTCCGCATCAGAAATTTTTGCGGGTGCCATGCAAGACTATCACCGTGCCCTGATTATCGGCGGTCAAACCTTCGGTAAAGGCACAGTGCAAACCATTCAACCGCTCAATCATGGCGAGCTTAAACTGACCTTAGCTAAGTTTTACCGTGTTTCAGGGCAAAGCACTCAACACCAAGGGGTGATCCCTGACATCAGCTACCCTGCTGATATGGATACCTCTGAAATCGGTGAAAGCGCATTACCTGAAGCCATGCCATGGGACAGCATTAAACCTGCATTAACACCGCCTAAAGATCCATTTAAGCCATTTATTGCAGAATTAAAATCACGCCATGATGCACGTACTGATAATGACCCCGACTTTGTCTTTAGCCGTGCACGCTTGGCACTGACTCAGCGACTCATGCAAGACACTATTGTGAGTCTCAATGAAACTGAACGCCGCGCTCAGTATGCAAAAATTGAGCAAAAACAACTGGCGATTGAAAACGCTCGACGCGAGAAAAAAGGTGAAGAGCAGCTCAAAACCTTGATCAAAGATGACGAGGATGATCATGTGGCTGCAGCAGCTGAGCAGGACAAAAAAACCAAGCCTGAAGACGATGCTTACTTAGCAGAAACAGGTCGCATTCTACTCGACTTGCTGAGCCTTAAAGCAATGGCCAGTCGCGAATAAAACGCGTCTACAGTGCAACAGGTGTCATCACTCTATCCCGCCCTTTGTGGCGGGATAGTTGTTTGTACAGTCTGTGTTTCTTGAAGCATACAGCGCTTTAAGCTAGACCTTGTACCACTGCTAATTGTGCAGCAATACGCTGCGCATCATCTGGGCTGGCAGCCAACTGTGGTCCACCTTGCTCATATAACTGCAGCAAACGCTGCAAAGCCAAAGGATGACCCGCACAGCCCGCCAGCTCCCACCAATGCGCGGCCTGTAAAGCATTCGCAGGCTCTGTCAGTGATCCGGCTAAGTGATGCACACCCAACTGATAAGCTGATTTTGCATCCCCCGCTTCAGCCGCCAAACGCAGTAAGCGCAAGCCTTCGTTTTTTGCGCCAACACCCTGACCACGATGCAGTAACACATGCCCATAAAAAGCACGGGCGTCCCTATCGTCATAATTACTCATACGCGCAAAACGCACTTGCATCCACTGCCAGACTCGAGGATTGGCCACAGCCCAGCGCCGGTTAAATAACTGGCGGGCAATGCGGTAACCGATCTGTGTACGTAACTTTGCAAATAACATACTCACTCCTCTGGATAGCTAAATGGATACACCTGTGCCAACTGAGTATTCAACCATGCCGCTACGCTGGCTTCATCCATCGCAGCTGAAAAGACACCCAGCTGCGCCATACACTGCATAAAACCCAGTTGCGGATGCGCAGGACGCGCTTGACTGACCACTAATACGCTGCGCAAAGGCCAACCTCGGGCATGATCAGCACAGGCCAACTGCTCCAATGCGTAAGCTAAGCGGCGCACACTCGGCGCGGGCAAGTGTAAATGCTCGATCACCTGCCGGTAAGTGATTAGAGTGCGTTGCTGTTGCGTGCTGGCTAACAGTTCCAGCAAACCACGCTGCTGCTCAGCTGTCAGCGCGAACGCTTCACTCATTTTGCCAGCCGGAAACACCTAAAGCTCGAGCTAAAGTGCGCTGAATAACGTCACTGACTTCACGCTCACCACTTTCAATCATTTGCAAATAGTGCGCACTAATACCTGCGTCACGTGCAACAGCTTCAAGTGTTAATCCAGCCTGTTCGCGCAAAGATTTAAGTTCGCGTAAATTTGCTAAAGTTGGCGACTCTTGCGCAGCAGGCTTATCACGCCCAGCTTTTTTTAGCAGCTGCTGATACTCAGCCCAAGGTAGGACTGCATATTGCGCTTTACCCTCATGAGCAATCACTTGTACATTCATCATCTTGATCCAATATCATTTAATAATAGTCTTATACTACGCCACAGTACGGCAAAACACATACTCACCGCGCTGTCAGGCTGCACGGTAGTCACGCTACACTCTCGTACATAGGCCACAAAATAAAACGCCCTGCATAAGCAAGGCGTTTGATCTAGCACAGCGTCAACTTACTCTTCGATAGTTTCAGCTGCTTGCTCCGCATCCAGATCATCTGTCTGCGCATCGTCTAACGCTTGTTCTGCAGATCCTGCAATATCCAACAACTCAACTTCAAAGACTAAGGTTGAGTTTGCTGGAATCTGTGGCGTTGGGCTTTGTGCGCCATACGCCAGTTCGCTTGGAATGTAGAACTTATATTTCTCGCCTACACTCATCAACTGTAAGCCTTCAACCCAACCTGGGATCACGCCGCCCACAGGAAACTCAACCGGCTCACCGCGCTCAACTGAGCTATCAAACACTGAACCATCAATTAACGTACCCTCGTAGTGCACGCTAACAACATCACTGACTTTAGGCTTAGCACCTTCTGCTTTAGTGACGACTTCGTACTGCAGACCTGAATCAGTGGTTTTAACGCCATCACGCTTAGCGTTATCCGCTAAGTACGCAGCACCATCTTTAGCCGCTTTATCATTGAGTGCTGACATACGTTCTTGCGCACGTGCTTGCAAAAAGCTAAAGGCTTCCATCAACTCATCATCGCTTAAACGCTGCTCTTTTTTGCCTAAAGCATCTTCAATACCTAAAGCAACAGCTTGTGAGTCAAGATCATCCATACCTTCTTGACTGAGGTTTTTACCCATGCTCAAACCAATGCCATAAGATGCTTTTTCGGCTGGGGTTTTTAAATCAGAGCTGACCGCTGCTTTGTTGTCACAACCTGCTAATACCAAGGTGAGTACAGCAACCGAAGCCGCTAAACGATGTAACTTCATTATAATGTCCTTGCCTTATGCCTTACGGCTGATGTGGAGTACAAAGGTTCTGATGTTAACAGTCCATCCTATGCACTGGCTACCGTCTTAAGAAGCTAAACGAGCGACTAAGTTCAATACTTTAGTGCCCTAAAGCCACCCTGCAGCAGTGCACTCCAGCGAGTTTATTGTGCTGGTTTCTCAGGCACCTGACGCTCAGAGGGTCGGCGTGCACCAGCGACTATTTTATCCATGGCTCGCGCCGCTGCAACCAAACCAAAGGTTGCGGTCATTGTCATAGCTGCACCAAAACCACCGGCGCAATTGAGCTTAACCCCGTCCCCTGCAAAACTTTTGCTCTGGCACACACTGCCATCAGGATTGGGGTAGCGCAATTGCTCGGTCGAATACACGCAAGGCACACTATAGTGACGGCCAGCGGTACGCGAAAAGTTATAGTCGCTGCGCAACAAAGAACGCACCCGCGCGGCTAATGGATCATTAAAGGTTTTATTTAAATCACCCACACGGATTTGCGTAGGGTCAATTTGTCCACCTGCACCGCCGGTGGTAATAATTTGAATTTTACGCCGCTTACACCACGCTATCAGAGCGGCCTTAGCCTGTACGCTATCAATACAATCCACGACAAAATCTAAATCTTGTGTGATGTATTCAGGCAGGGTTTCTTGACTGACAAAATCAGCGACCGCATGCACTTTACACGCCGGATTGATGGCCAATAAACGCTGCGCCATAACGTCTACTTTCGCCTGCCCAACAGTGTCTGTCAGTGTATGGGCTTGGCGGTTGATATTGGTGATGCAAATATCATCCAAATCAAAGAGTGATATCTCACCCACGCCCGAGCGCGCTAAAGCTTCAGCTGCCCATGAGCCCACCCCGCCAATCCCAACCACAGCGACATGCGCTTGCTCTAAGCGTTGTAAACCTTCAATACCATATAAACGGGCAATGCCGCCAAAGCGTAAATCGTCCATCAGTCAACCTCAAAAAAATCGCTGCCATATTCTAGCAGTATTCCCAGCAGCGCTTACAAAACACAGGGCTTTTCACTACACTGTGTGCATCATTGACTGACATACTGAACCGAGTCCTGCACGAGTGCAGACTGTGTTCTGTATATTTAATACACCTTTTCATCATTTAAGGCTTGGTAACTGGCATGCTTATTTGCCCCATCTGCCAATCGGCACTGACTGCGCATGACAACAGCTTACGCTGCATTTTTGCTCACAACTTTGATCGCGCCAAACAAGGCTATATCAACCTATTGCCCGTACAGCATAAAAACAGCCGCGCACCAGGGGACAATCCAGCCATGGTGCAAGCGCGCCGTGACTTTCTTGATACCGGTCATTACGCGCCACTAGCTGAGCGCTTTGCCACTTTAATGCATGAACGTCAGCCGCAAAAATGGCTGGATATTGGCTGTGGCGAAGGCTATTACACTGAGCATATCGCTAAAGCCCTACCCGACAGCCAAGGCTATGCGCTGGATATTTCTCGCGAAGCCGTCAAACGCGCTTGTAAACGCAATGCCACAACCCAATGGTTGGTTGCGAGCATGGCACGCTTACCTTTAGCGTCAGGCAGCTGCCAAGCCATTGCCAGTATCTTTAGCCCTTTAGACTGGCAAGAAGCCGAGCGTGTATTGGCTCCAGGCGGCGCTTTATTACGCATGGGTCCCACCAGCGACCACTTAATTGAACTGCGCGAGCAACTCTATGATGAAGTGCGCGAGTATGATGACAGCAAGCACCTGCAATTGATCCCGCAAGGCATGCGCCAAATTCACAGTGAAACCCTATATTTCACCATGACCTTGGATGACGCTAAAGCCCGCAGTGATCTATTAGCCATGACGCCACACGGCTGGCGCGCCAGTGCCGACAAACGTGAAGCAGTCATCCAACAAACGCTCACCACCACCGTAGCTATTCGTTACGACTGGATCGAAAAAACGGACATCTAAGTTATGCGCCAACCTGATATTGAAATTTACGTAAAAGATTTAGATCGCAGTCTGATCGAGGCTTGGCTCAGTTCCGCTTTGGGTGCACCTTGCCAATGGCAAGAAAAAGGTCGTGTGTCGCGCTGTGAGTGTGCTGGTATTCCTATCGTATGGTTTGAAAAAGCTGTGGGCAAATGGCACAGCCTGTTACTCGAAAGCGCCAACACGCCATGGGCAGATGACACACAATGCGCCCAAGCTGTCGCCGCTGCATTAAACATTCAAGTGCGCTGCGCACCCGGTAGCTGGCAAGAAGCTGAGGGTGATACTCAAGCTGACAATTGGCTCAGCGTCCATCCCGACGGCAGCGTTGAAACTATTATTTGGCACACCTCTTAAGCCCCTTAAGGATGCGTTATGCGTTGGAAAAAAGCACGCCGCAGTGACAATGTCGTTGATCAGCGCGGTAAAAGCGCAGGTCGTGGTGTTAAAGGTTTAAGCTTAAGTGCCGTGGCCATTATTGTTGTGATCGGCCTGCTCAGTGGCCAAGATCCGATGCAAATTATCGGGCACGTCGCCACGCAAGTGATGCAACAAGGTGGCATCCAAACAGCGCCCAAGGCATCCCATACAACACCCCCGCAGGACGAGCAGACCGAGTTTGTGCGCGCTATTTTAGGTGATACTGAAGACACCTGGCGCACCCTATTTCAACAAGCTGGCCAGCGCTATAGCGACCCAACCCTAATTGTATTTACCGGCAGTGTGCGCTCAGCTTGTGGTTCGGCAAGCTCAGCAGTCGGGCCTTTCTATTGTCCGGCCGATCAACGCGTCTATTTAGATCTCACTTTCTTTAAAGAAATGGAACAACGTTTTGCCGCAACCGGTGAGTTTGCTCAAGCCTATGTGATCGCCCATGAAGTGGGACATCATGTACAAACCCTGCTCGGAGTCACTGCCCGAGTGAATGCCGCTCGCCAACGCGGTGAAGTGGTGACCGGTGATCAAGGCCTACTGGTGCGCCAAGAATTACAAGCCGACTGCTTAGCAGGAGTTTGGGCTCATCATGCACAGCAGCGCCATGCTTGGCTTGAGCCCGGCGACTTAGCCGATGCTTTGAATGCGGCGCGCGCCATTGGTGACGATCGCTTACAACAGCAAGCACAAGGTCATGTTGTGCCTGACTCGTTCACCCACGGTACGTCAGCGCAACGTGAACGCTGGTTTAATCGAGGTTACACTCAAGGCACTGTCAATCAGTGCGATACCTTTACAGCTCAACGCCTTTAAGCCGCGAGGCTGCGGCCTGATGCTTGCTGAGCTGATGCACACACACTTATTTTAATCCTTGGAGAGCTTATGCTTGTTATACGTTATGCGCTGTTTGCAGCCGCCTTGGTAGGGAGCTTAGTCACCCTGCAGTTGTCTCTTAACAGCCCATGGTGGTTATTATTAAGTGCTGTTTTTGTTGCCTTAACTATAGTTGGCATCATTGATATGCGCCAAAAGCACTCAACTCTACGTCGTAACTATCCGATTGCTGCACACATTCGTTTTATTTTTGAAGAACTGCGCCCCATGTTGCGCCAATATATTGTTGAAGCGGACGACGACGAAGTGCCCTTCTCTTACGACCAACGCGCTTTAGTGTATCAGCGCGCTAAGTCTGAATTAGAAACCCGCGCCTTTGGTACCGAAAAAAACGTTTATAACACGCGCTATGAGTGGATCAATCACTCCATCAGCCCCACTAAGCTGCATGATAATAATTTCCGCGTGGATATTGGTGGGCCAGACTGCAAACAACCTTATAGCGCCAGTATCTTTAATATTTCCGCGATGAGTTTTGGCTCACTCTCGCCTAACGCCATTCGTGCTTTGAATAAAGGGGCGCGCTTAGGCCAGTTTTACCATGACACCGGTGAAGGCTCGATCTCCAGCTACCACCGCGAACAAGGTGGCGATATGGTTTGGGAGCTGGGCTCAGGCTACTTTGGCGCACGCAATGATGACGGCACTTTCAGCCCTGAACGCTTTGCCGAACGCGCGACCCTTGAGCAAGTTAAAATGATTGAGCTTAAGCTGTCGCAAGGGGCTAAACCCGGCCATGGCGGCATGTTACCAGGTGCTAAAGTCAATGCTGAGATTGCCAGCACCCGTGGCGTACCTGAAGGCCAAGACTGCATCTCTCCCGCAGCGCATTCAGCCTTTTCCACACCTGAAGAGCTGTTGCAGTTTATTGCTCAATTGCGTGATTTATCCGGTGGTAAACCGACAGGGTTTAAACTGGCGATTGGTCACCCGTGGGAGTGGTTTGCGATTGCTAAAGCCATGCTCAGCACAGGTATTACTCCTGATTTTATTGTGGTCGACGGTGCTGAAGGCGGTACAGGTGCTGCACCACTTGAGTTTGCTGACCATATTGGTACACCGATGCGTGAAGGCTTAATGCTGGTTCACAACACTCTGGTGGGGCTCAATTTACGCGACAAAGTTAAAATCGGTGCTGCCGGTAAAATTATCACAGCCTTTGATATTGCCCGTACTTTAGCTTTAGGAGCGGACTGGTGTAACTCAGCACGTGGCTTTATGTTTGCACTGGGCTGCATTCAGTCACAGTCTTGCCACACCGACCGCTGCCCAACGGGCATCGCTACGCAAGATGAAAAACGCTGGAAAGGCTTGGACGTGCCAGATAAAGCGATTCGCGTGCAGCACTTCCATGCTCGCACCGTCGCCACGTTGCGTGAACTGGTGGAAGCAGCCGGCTTACAACACCCTGACCAACTGGGTCCTGAGCATATTATTCGCCGCGTTTCACCGACGTTAGTGCGCTCGCTATCAACGCTCTACCCCTACTTGCAGCCAGGCGACTTACTCAATCCCGATTATCAGCCTGAACACATTGTCTTCCAACGTTTCTGGCAAGGTGCTCGTGCTGAAACCTTTGCGTTTAGCCAGTAGCAGTACAAAAAAACGGCCTCTAAGGGCCGTTTTTTAGATCACTTATCTTTTCTAAATCACTTAGCTTGGTAAATAATACCTGGACTGCACTGCACCATAGTGTACAACTCAGGCAAACCATTTAAGGCCTCTGAAGCGCCCAACACCAAATAACCGCCCGGCTTTAAAGTAGCGTGGATGCGCGTCAAGATATCTTTTTTGGCTTCTGACGAGAAGTAAATCAGTACATTTCGACAAAACACCACATCAAACTTACCTAAGCCTGCGAAGCTATCGAGCAAGTTACCCGTACGAAAATCGATACGACTCTTAAGGGCTGATTTCACCTGCCAAGTGCCTGCTGGCGTTTTATCAAAGTAATTGGCTAAACGCTCACTGGATAAGCCACGCCCAATCGCCAGACTGTCGTACTCACCTTTTTTACAAGCTTGCACCATAGTGGGTGATAGATCTGTGGCCACAATTTGCACGCTGGCTTTAGCTTGACCTAAATTAGCACGATCAAACTCATCCACTGTCATGGACAATGAATAAGGCTCTTGACCTGATGAGCAAGCGGCCGACCAAATACGCAGACGCTGGCCAGGGTGCTTTTTGAGTAACTCAGGCAACACCTTGTTTTTCATAATTTCAAACGGGAAGGTATCTCTAAACCATAAGGTTTCATTGGTCGTCATGGCATCCACGGCCTGCTCTTGCAGGATTCCCCGTGGCTGCGCTTCAATACGACTCATCAGCTCACTCAAAGATTGAATGCCGTGCTCTTCCTGTAGCTTTTTTAGGCGACTGGTCACCAAATACTGCTTATTATCCCCTAATACAATGCCTGATTTTTTTTCAAGGAACTGTCTAAACGCATTAAACTCTGATTGTGAGACCGACACATTGACCGCCTTTTAAAATTAGCTCTTAAAATGTGCTCAATATAGCACTCTATATACTCGTAAATTATAACCCATCAACCGCTTTTATGCGCGCTACAACACGATCCACTAAATCATCGGGACGAAACTTAGCTAAGAAATCATCCGCCCCAACTTTTTCCACCATTACTTTATTAAACACACCCGATAATGAAGTGTGCAATAAAATATGTAAGTCTTTTAACAAGGGCTCATCGCGTATTTTTGCCGTTAAGGTATAGCCATCCATTTCAGGCATTTCAATGTCTGAAATCATCATCAAAAACTCATCGGCGGGATTCTGACCGGCTTGCAACATACTGTGCAAGTAATTATAAGCAGCGCGGCCATCATTAAGCTCCACCACATCTACACCCACCGCTTGCAGGCAACGCAACACTTGTTTACGTGCCACACTGGAATCATCCACAATTAAGATTTTTTTACTTAATGCACTGATACGCACTTGTTCAGTCAGTGAGTCTGTCGAGATTTCTTCTGAGGAGGGCGACACTTCCGATAAGATTTTTTCCACATCAATCACTTCCACCAACTCATCACCCAAACGCGTTACAGCGGTTAGGTAATGGTCACGTCCGGTTCCTTTAGGCGGTGGATGGATCTCTTCCCAGTTTAAATTCACAATACGATCCACACTGCTGACCAAAAAGCCCTGCTCATGCATATTGTATTCAGTGATAATCACAAAGCCGTCATCAGGATTTTCCAGTGCCTGAGGGCCCGTTGCTAAAGCTAAGTCCATGACGGTAATAGTGCGCCCGCGCACACTGGCCACACCGCGCACAATAGGGTCAGATCGCGGTATTAAGGTCAGTTTCGGGCACTGCAAAACCTCACGCACTTTAAAGACATTAATACCGTATAACTGCTTACCATTGAGACGAAACAATAAGAGCTCTAATCGATTTTTACCCACCAACTGCGTCCGCTGGTTTACTGAATCCAATACACTGGCCATACTCAAACTCCTACTATTGACATCGTGTCAGCGCACCTCTACTCAATGCGGCACATTTCCTGCTTAAACAACAACTATGAAACTATTGATGACGCTTTTTTGGCACACCACACAACTTGCACAAGGTTTGCAGCGAGTCGCTTACGCAGGCTTACTGATTGCCTTTGCAACTCATACCCACGCGCAAAGCTTGCAACAACAGATTATCGGCACTAGCCAAGCCTTTCTTGAGGACATCACTGCACAACACCTCAGTGATAACAACATTCAAGGCCGTCACAGTGTCAAAATGGGTCGATTGGACCCTCGCTTGCGCCTGCCCGCCTGCTCTATTCCACTGCAAGTGAGCCTAGAAAGCCCAGCGCAACCTGTGGGTCGTGTCACCCTACGCGTACGCTGCGACAGTAATGCACCTTGGACTATTTTTGTGCCAGGCCATGTCAATTTATATCAAGAGGTCGCCGTTGCTGTGCGCTCTATGCAACGCAATAGCATCGTCCAACACTCGGATGTGCAACTTGCTGAGCGCGATGTTAGCAGCCTGCGCCAAGGCTATATACTCAATCTTGAAAATGTTGTCGGACAAAAGCTGACTCGCCCCGTCCAACCCAACCAAGTGATTGCGGTGTCGGCACTCAAAGCCGCAGCAGCAGTCAATAAAGGCGACGCGGTAGTGATTAGTGCCAGCGGTACATCGATGTTTGTCCGTATGCCCGGCATGGCATTAGAAGAAGGCACTGTGGGCCAGCAAATTCGCGTACGCAACACGCGTTCCAAGCGTATTATTCACGCACGCGTGACAGGCCCTGGACAGGTCGAGGTGGCAATGTAATGCTCAGTACAGTAAAGTTCAGTGTTGCTTTAAAAGCCTAATCAGCTCAACACCATGCTATTACAGACAACTATCAGCACGTATTAAAAAAATACTAAAGTTTTTCTAGTCAGGGTCGATGACTTAGCAAGTGTTCCAATACCGTATTCGAGGTTCATCCTATGGCTATCGACTTTAATAATCTAAATAACACCGCAAGGTTGAGCAAGCCAACACATCCAAGCTCGCCCAACTCAGCGCAATTAAATACGCAAAACCCGGGTAAAGCACCCGACTCAGCTGCGCAAACCCAAGCCGGTGAGTCAGTGCAATTAAGCCAAGATGCGCGCCAACTGCAAAGCGTATCGCAAAAAATTGCTGATATGCCCAGCGTTAACTCAGATAAAGTGGCGCAACTCAAGCAGGCCATCGCTGATGGTAGCTATCAAGTCGACAGCCAACGTGTTGCCGATAAAATGCTGAGCTTAGAAGCACAATTCTAATGCTTAATTTTTACTTTCAACTGTAGATGAAGGCTCCTTATGTCTGATCAGCGCATACTTGAACTTTTTCTTCAGGACATCAGTACAACGCAGCAACTCTTAGCATCGCTTGAGCAAGAGTTCAGCGCGCTGAGTGAACGCAAACTCGAGACACTGCAAGAGTTGCTTGCACACAAACAACCCCTACTGCGCACTCTGGAGCAACATGCCAGCGAGCGCAGCAGGCTGCTTGTACAAGCGGGTCACAGTGCTGATACAGCAGGCCTGAACCAGCTGGCAGCGCAATCTAGTATCGGTGCAGATCTGCTCAGCCAGAGCACTCAACTCAGCACCCTGATCGAGCACTGCCAAGAAGCTAATTTGCGTAACGGCCGCTTGATTCGCAGCAACCAAGTCAGCGTCAGCAGCACACTGAATATCATCCGCGGTAGCGACACGCCCACGCTGTATGATAAAACGGGCAGCGCCTCCAGCAACATTAAGCAGCGCCCTTTTAGCCAAGCTTAAACAGCAAATATATCAAGCTAAAAACAATTACTGTTATACTTAATTTTTATTTAAGCATTCCATACAGTCAAAAGGAAATTGCTGCCTGTGCCTGACTTATTTTCTGACGATACAGTGTCACTGCCACCGCAAAAACTCACTTCTGCAATTGAGATCAGCAGTCACTTGCGCGCATTAATGACAAGCCGTACACCGCTAGAATTGCGGTTTACCGATTCCAAGCAACTGTATCAAAGCTATATTGTCGATGTTGATCGTGATAATAATCGTATTGCACTCGATGAAATCATCCCCAATCACGGCCAACAGTACTTGATCAATGGCGCAGAACTTGAAGTCACTACGCACCGCGAAGGTGTACGCATGACGTGGCTACATCATCAAACAGCATTACCCGATACATTTGAAGGCTCGCCCTGCTATTGGCTGAGCACGCCAACACAAGCAACCTACCATCAACGCAGAAATGCATTTCGCGCGAACACACTGCCAGAGCAGTCATTGGAAGTGCAAATTGATAGCAAAATCATTGAAAACCCTATCCGTGGACGTTTGCTCGATATCTCAGCTACAGGCTGCAAAGTTGAAATAAAAGAGCCCTACCACTCTTTAAAACCGGGCCAACTCTACGAAACTTTTACGATTAGCCTGCCCGCTGGCAATATTATCCTGAGTGCTGAGTTGCGCCACCTGTACAGTATTGAAGCTACCAATACACTGCAGGCAGGTTTCAAATTTCATGCTTTCACTGGAGCAGATCAACGCACCATTGAGCGTTTTGTCTATCAATTACAGCGCGAAGCTCGTCGCAGCGATGATGCATTATTCTAAAAACTCGCATCACTGCATCGCAAATAACAAATACAAAAAAACCAGCACTAGGCTGGTTTTTTTGTTTAAGATTAAATCTTAATATGGCGTCCCCTAGGGGACTCGAACCCCTGTTACCGCCGTGAAAGGGCGGTGTCCTAGGCCACTAGACGAAGGGGACAAAACCTTCGAGCATAAGCACA
>SMEQ01000371.1_pt1 | contig 23447 bp, 19 predicted proteins | sample 2456281 | NCBI WGS metagenome assembly SMEQ01 (sample SAMN10132596, study PRJNA489261) | soil metagenome | isolation source: day1 antibiotic-loamy sand soil ammended with raw manure from dairy cow... | place: USA | collected 2015-04-01
TATACAATATCTAAAATTTGATCGAAGATGCTCATCGTTACTCTGTTTTTTTGTGTTCTCTCTATTTCTCCAGAGAATACATTAAATACAGATGCTTTTGGATTTTGCATCTCTTGCTGGAAAATGTTTGTATGTACACCTTTTCTAATATCCATTGGAACTTCTAAGAACTCGCCTTTTACAGCTTCACCTGGTAGCGATGCTAAGTAGGTAAGTACTGCTGGCTTGATAGCTTCTTGGTCTATGTTTCCTACAAATGTGAAAACAAAACTTCCAGGATTAAGGAAAATCTGTTTGTACATTGTCATGATTTTATCATAATCAATATTTTTCAAGTCTTCAAGCTTCAGACGACCTGTTAATGGATTGTCTCCATACAATGTATGACTAATGGTGTCGCTGAAAGCAACCATTGGTTCTGCTTCTGCATTTTTTAGAGCCGACTGCATTCTTTCTATAAACGAATCGAAAGCGTCTTGGTCTTGTCGTGGAGCAGTAAAGTATAGATGTACAAGTTGCATCATTGTTTCAAAATCTTTTATTGATGATGAACCACTAAAACCTTGAGAGGTTAAGCTCACTGTTGGTCTTGCCGATGCTGTTTTGCCAGCCATTACTTTGCGCAGATTTACTGTGCTAAAGTTGCCAACACCACCCAATGACATAATGTCACTCATAACTTTAGCATTTAGTGGTTCTTGTATCGCATATTGCGAATATCCACCTGTGCTTGAAGCCGTCATGATTATTTCGTCGTCTTTAAAGTCTGTCTCTTTCAACACAACTTTCATACCGTTCGATAGTGTCCAAACTGTTGCGTCTAACGCTTCGTTAACTTCAGTTTTTGCTATCTCTCCTTGTGCAGGAGGTGTTACTATTAAAGGTTCGTCAGAAACTTCTTCAGCATATGCTTCTATCTCTTCTGCTTTTGTGCGTTCTACAAGAGCTAAAACTTCTTCTGCTGTTGGATATACAAGCCCTTCTTTTTCGGGACCCGAAATAGAGATAACCATATTGTTGTCTTGAATCATTTGACCAACAGATTGGTTGATAACTTCTAATGGTATATTAGGAGCAATCATATTTATCATGTTGTATTCATAATCAATGCCAGGGAATGGTTCGTTGTTGGTAAAGCTACTTACATATTCTTGAGAGTAAACACGATTAGGTTGTTTGTCTCTATTATTGTAAGAGTTTTCGTATCTCTTAATTGTGTTTTCGCGTGCTCTTTCGTATTCAGACTCTGTGAATCCAAATCTTTTCATACGCTCAGTTTCACGAATCATAGCAGCTAAAGCATCTTCTATTTTATCGTCAGCCGATGCTGATGCTACTGTCCAAGCATCTTTTGTTTTTGCAACAAAAAAGTCACCATCATAAGCATAAGCACCTAAAAAAGGAGAATTTGGTTTTTGAGTTATCTCTTCAAAACGATCGTTTATCATGCTAGATGCAACGCTCTTGATATAATTCAACACAAATCCTGCTTGCGACAACTTTATTTCGTCGGGTAGTGGTTCGTGTTTGTAGAAAAGCATCAAACTTGTGTTGGTTGCTTCTTTGTCAGATGCAATAGAAACAATTGTTTCTTCGTTGTCTGGTACTGGGAAGTATACACGCTCGGCTGCATCAGGGTGCAACTCAATTTTAGAAAACAGTTCTATTACTTGCGCCTCTACTTTCTCGGCATCAATATCGCCTACAATAATAATACCTTGCAAGTCGGGACGATACCACTTTTCGTAGTAGTCGCGAATTTCTTGGTGCTCAAAGTTGTTGATTACATCAATACTTCCGATTGGTAAACGATTTGCGTACTTGCTGTCTTTAAACATTACAGGGAGCATTTTTTCCCACAAGCGCGATTGTGCACCGCCTCTGGTTCTCCACTCTTCTCTAATTACTCCGCGTTCGCTTTCAATTTCTTCGCCTTCAAGAGCAATTTCATTTGCCCAGTCGTGCAGAATTAAAAGTGCAGAGTCAACCATTCCTTGGCGCATTACAGGTACATTTGACAGATAGTAAACTGTTTCGTCAAACGATGTGTAAGCATTCACATTTTCTCCAAATTTAACGCCATTCACTTCTAAGAAGTTTAGCATCTCTTTTCCGGGAAAGTTGGTTGTACCATTAAATGCCATGTGCTCTAAAAAGTGAGCCAATCCTGCTTGAGAGTCTTCTTCTTGCATAGACCCTACTTTTTGAGCGATGTAGAAATCGGCTCTGTTTTCGGGAAGACTGTTGTGACGAATGTAGTAGGTCAACCCATTGTCTAGCTTGCCGTGTCGTACGGCAGGGTCCATAGGTTGAGGTGGGTTTTGTTGAGCAAAAGCAGTTATGGTAATAACTAGTATTGCTAATGTTGATAGTATTTTTCTCATTATTTATTAAATATGATTAAGGTGAATATTAGGTTTTAGATTCTCTCTAAAACTATTTTAATTAAATCTTCTATTGATACTTGGTAGTCAGCATTTGATTCTAATGCAACTCTATTGGCTATGATAGAACAAACTGTCATAGCTTTGTGCCCCATCATTTTGCCTAAGCCTGCAAGTGCAGAGCTTTCCATTTCGTAGTTGGTTATAGAGTGACCCTCAAAACGGAACGACTCTATTTTTGAGTTCAATTCAGGGTCGGCTAAAGGCAGTCTTACATGTCTGCCTTGCGGGCCATAAAATCCGATAGCAGAGATAGTAACTCCTTTTATCATGTCGTGCCCAATTCTTTCTACCAACTCTTTATCTGAATCTACCACATAGGGCGAACAGTGAAGCGGAGACCAGTTGACATGTTTCTTAAATGACTCTTCAAACTCTGGTTCTCTTACATCTGCCGAACCATCGTAGTAGTGGATAACTCCATCAAAGCCAATAGATTTTTCTGCAACAACAAAAGAACCCACAGGACAATGTGGCTGCATGCCACCTGATGTTCCAACGCGAACTATTGAAAGTTGTTTGAAATCTTTTTTTACCTCACGAGTTTTGAAATCTACATTGGCTAGGGCATCTAGTTCGGTTATAACAATATCTATGTTGTCTGTGCCAATTCCGTGCGACATAGCTGTTATTCTCTTTCCTTTGTACATACCCGTTACGGTATGAAACTCTCTGCTTTGTACATCAAACTCTATAGAGTCGAAAAAAGATGCTGTCATGGCTACCCGTCCTGGGTCGCCCATTACAATTATCTTATCAGCTAGTTGTTCTGGCTTAATGTGTAAATGGAATACAGTTCCATCCGAATTGATAATTAGTTCTGAATCAGGTATTACTCTCATAATAGATTATTTTATTTGATTATTTTTCAGGGCCAATTTTCTGAGAACCTGTTTGTGGTTTAGATATTGAGTCGCGCATTTCTGTATCAGATTGAATATTCTTCATTCTGTAGTAATCCATTATACCAATATGGCCTGCTCTAAAAGCTTCGGCCATTGCCAAAGGTATTTCTGCTTCTGCTTCAATAACTTTTGCACGAGCTTCTTGTGCTTTAGCCTTCATCTCTTGCTCTAGGGCAATAGCCATAGCGCGACGCTCTTCTGCACGTGCTTGTGCAATATTTTTGTCGGCTTGTGCTTGGTCTATTTGCAGTACAGCACCAATGTTTTTACCTATGTCGATATCTGCTATATCAATTGATAGAATTTCGAAAGCAGTACCAGCATCTAGTCCCTTTTTCAAAACTAGTTTAGAGATAGAGTCTGGGTTTTCTAGTACCGATTTATGCGATGCCGATGAACCAATGGAAGATACAATACCTTCGCCCACACGTGCCAAAATAGTCTCTTCGCCTGCACCACCTACAAGTTGTTTAATGTTGGCGCGAACAGTTACACGTGCTTTTGCTATCAACTGAATACCATCTTTGGCCACAGCTGTTACTGGAGGTGTGTCTATTACTTTTGGATTTACAGACATTTGTACTGCTTGCAACACATCTCTACCTGCAAGGTCGATAGCAGTTCCCATTTGGAATGAGAGATCGATATTGGCTTTTGATGCAGATACCAATGCATGTACAACCTTCTCTACATGCCCCCCTGCTAGGTAGTGAGCTTCTAGGTCGTCTCGGGTTACATCTTTGAGGCCTGCTTTGTGTGCTTCAATCATTGCATAAACAATGGTGCGTGGCGGAACACGTCGCAATCGCATTAAGAATAACTGTACCAGAGAGATATGTACCCCAGCCGATAGTGCGTTTATCCATAAGAAAAACGGAACGTAGTAGAAAAATATGATTACTATGAACAGCAACGCTGCCGCAATCATCAAAATTGTAAATTCCATAATATTTGTTTTTAGTGTTTATTTATTGCTCCTGTATTGTTTTATTATACTTGGCTCTCTTTTCTTGAAACAAGAATGTTTGACCAATCTACTTTGTTTACTACCACCTCTGTATCTTCATCTATCATCTCTCCGTTTATAGATTTTGCTTCTACAATTAGGTTGTTGATAAACACTTTACCTATTGGGTTTAAACGCGATTGGGTGATGCCTTCGTCGCCTACATTTATTTTATTTAAATCGGATGTGTCTACTTTTGAGTCGATGTTTGTTGTGAGAGAAATACGCCTCAGCGATTTTGACTTAATGAAATAGATGAAACTTCCTGCTAGTAATAGACCAGCTATAAGAAGCGATACATTGCCAGCCACCGGACCCATATACATGTAAGCATATGCTATGCCACCTAATAAGAAAACAAAGCCGGCTATACCAGAGACTGTTATACCTGGTAAAAGGAAAATCTCTAGCAATAGAAATATTACTCCTAACAGAATAACAACAGCAACAATTATTAAATCGAATGTCATATCTTACTATTTGGGTGGGTTAATGTATCTTATTTCTTCATTTCTAGCCATTACTTTCACAACTCTCCATTGGTCGTACAATTCACCAACTGTTTTTTCCATTAAAAGAATTTCAGTTTTTAACGATGATTGGTTCGTTGATGATGCAGCATATTGTGCACGCATTATGGCTAACTCTTTTTTTGCCTCTTCAAGTTTTCTTTCAACTTCCATTGCATTAGTGAATAATTCTCTTGCACTAAAGCTTCTAAAGTCGGAGAAGTTATGATACGTGTAGTCGTTGTTTACAACAAACTCAAAGTCTTGTTGTTTGCTTTTGTCCATAGTATTTATGGTTGAGGCTTTATGTAATAGATTAGAATAATCTACTCCCACTCTCCAACTCTCTTTGATATTGTTTATTTTAGCTCTATTAGCAATAGAATCCTCTTCTTCGGTTATTACTAATCGCACCTCTTGATTGGGTATAAAAGTATATACACAAACTTTATCTTCGGGTTGATACCTATCGCTTGCAAACCAACCTATACCTTTCTGTTCGTCAATCACCATCATATAGTCGTTGAAGGGTGAGTTGAAGGGCATATTCATTTGATTGGGGTTGAGGTATGTATCTGAGTATAAATTATAGCGCGATATAAACAGGTCGTAACCACCAATTGACTCGTGACCTTTGCTAGCAAAGTAAATGGTCAATCCATCAGACATTATAAAAGGATAGGCCTGATCTTCTGAATTGCTAATAGGTGCGGGTAGTTTTTTTTCGTTGCCAAAGTTGTCAAGCATTTTCTCCATTGTATAAAGTGTGCTTCCTTGCTCTGTGGCTGGACGCGAAAAGTAAACTTTGGTTTCTCTTTCGTTCATAAACACAACCGAGTTGTTATCTTTCTCGCTTTCATTAAAGAACTCGTGTGCCCATTGTAGCGAACCTCCACTTGTGCTTAGGTTGTAGGCAATTAAAAAATTGTCTTTAGAGACAACTACACTATCTATAATTTGAATATCTTCGGTACGGCTCACTAGCCTTTTTAGCCTATCGGCATATTCACGCTCATCTTCTAATACAGCTAATGCCTCTTTGTCACGTCGTTTTACACGTTCGTAGGCTGTAAACTCTTTTTCTGCAGCATCAAACTTGTATTGCATGGCATACATACGCCCCAAATAGAGTGTAGCATCATGGTAGCGTTTACTTTTGGCTAATGTCAATGATTGATTGGCAGTTTCTATATCTCCAACATATAAGGCTGCTCTGCCAAGTAGATAATTAATACTTGCGTCTGTTGGGCTCACTTCTAAATCATTTTCTAAAAGCTGTTTTGCTTGGCTATATTTACCTTGGTCAAATAGTTTTTGCGCCTCTTCCGATACTTGGCTCAAGAGCAAAGATGGAAAAAACAAAAACGTTATAATTATTAATTTATATATTTTCATTGTTAGTTCGCTAGTTCACATAGTTCTAATTCTCAAAGATAATAATATACTTTTTATATATCGTTATAATTCTAGTAAATATAGTTTAAATAATGGGTTGAAAACATACAGGTTTAGGTTAAAGTGTCTGTTTTATAGGTAGTTTGTAAAATCGATGTTTATGCAATAGTTAATAATCTTGAGAGAATATGCTGTGGAAACAAGACTTTGTCTGCTTAGTTGGGTATGTTATTCAATTATATACCATTCTAGTGTGTAATTATAATCTATCATACTTTTAAATCTTGAATAAAAATATCACCTCTTTTTTTCTTATATTTGCATCCTCAAAAAAACTATAAAACTATGGACGAAAAAATAATTATTCTCGACTTCGGCTCTCAAACCACTCAGCTCATTGGACGTAGAGTGCGTGAACTCAATACGTATTGTGAAATTGTGCCTTATAATAAATTTCCTCATGGAGACAACACCGTGAAAGGTGTTATTCTATCGGGTAGTCCATATTCAGTTAATGATAAGGAGGCTTTTCAAGTTGATTTATCTCAGATAAGGAGCAAGTTTCCTGTTCTTGCTATTGGATATGGTGCACAACTTATTGCACAGCTTGAAGGAGCCAATGTAGACCATACAGATGCTAGGGAGTATGGTAAAGGACAACTGTCTGTTTCAGAGAAAGATGATTTGTTTGAAAATCTGCAAAAGACTCCCACTGTTTGGATGTCTCAGGGTGATAAAATATCAAACCTACCCACACACTTTAAGCCTATTGCATCTACTGCTGATGCTGAGGTGGCTGCCTATCGCATTGAGGGTGAGTCAACATGGGGGCTTCAGTTTCACCCCGAAGTGCTTGACAGCGAAGGTGGAACAGAACTACTATCCAACTTCTTGAATATATGTGAATGTAAAAGAGACTGGACACCAGCTTCTTTTGTGAAATCTACACTCAAAAACTTGAAACAAGAGTTGGGCAATGATAAAGTTATCTTAGCGCTTTCGGGTGGTGTTGACTCATCGGTTGTTGCAGTATTGCTACACCAAGCTATTGGTGAAAACCTTACTTGTGTTTTTGTTGACCATGGCTTGCTGCGCAAAAACGAATTCGAAAATGTTCTCACCGATTACGAGCACTTGGGATTGAATGTAATTGGTGTTGACGCCAAAGAGCGTTTCTATAAAGAACTGAAAGGGGTAGTTGACCCTGAACAGAAAAGAAAGATTATTGGCAAAGGATTTATTGATGTGTTTGATAAAGAGGCTCACAAACTGAAAGATATTAAGTGGTTGGCTCAAGGTACAATTTACCCCGATATTATTGAGTCGATTTCTGTAACAGGTGCTGTTATTAAAAGTCACCACAATGTGGGAGGTTTGCCCGAGAAAATGAATTTGAAGCTTTGCGAACCATTAAGTTTGCTTTTTAAAGACGAGGTTAGAAAGATTGGTCTGGAACTGGGAATGAAACCACATCTTATCGAGCGTCACCCTTTTCCTGGCCCAGGTTTAGGAATTAGAATTCTTGGAGATATCACTCCTGAGAAAGTGCGTATAGCACAAGAGGCCGATCATATTTATATATCCAATCTTCGCAGTGCAGGTCTGTACAATAAAGTTTGGCAAGCTGGAGCTATATTACTACCCGTGCAATCGGTGGGCGTAACAGATGATGAGCGCACTTATGAAAACACCGTTGCTCTGCGTGCAGTTACATCAGTTGATGCACTTACTGCAGATTGGTCGCGTCTTCCACATGAGTTCTTAGCAAAGGTTAGCAACGAAATAATTCTTAATGTAAAAGGTGTAAATAGGGTTGTGTACGATATTTCGTCTAAGCCACCTGCTACTATTGAGTGGGAGTAGTCATTTTCTGTTTACAGGTTTAGGTATAAAAAAAGAGGTCAACTTTTAATAAGTTAGACCTCTTTTTTTATTATCATTATTAAGTCGTTTTACTCCCCACACAAACTACTCTCCTTTTTCTTCTGTCTTTTTAGTTTTCTTCTCATCCTTCTCTTTCAATTCGGGATAAGTAATGCGAGAATGATAGATTGTTTGTAGCTTCTCTATAAAAAGTTCTTTTATTCTATCTATCTCTTGGAATGTGATGGGTGCTTTGTGGAATAACTTCTCTTCCATTTGCGAATCAATCAATTTATTGACCAATTTACTTATAGACTCTTTGGTGTATTCGGGTAGTGCACGAGACGCAGCTTCCACTGTGTCAGCCATCATAAGTATGACGGTTTCTTTTGAGAATGGGTTAGGCCCTGGATACGAAAACGCAGCATCATCAATCTCCTTACCAGGATTGGCATTTTTCCACGAGTTGTAGAAATATTTTGGAGTGCTAGTGCCATGATGTGTTGCTATGAAGTCTATAATTTGTTGAGGTAGCCCTGCTTTTTGTCCTTTCTTTACACCTAAGCGCACATGGTCTATAATAATGCGCGCACTCTCCTCAAAAGGAAGTCCGGCATGTGGATTCATTCCTGCGGCTTGATTTTCGGTAAAGAATGCGGGATTTTCTAGTTTGCCAATGTCGTGATACAATGCGCCCGTTCTTACTAGTGATGGATTGGCCCCAATTTCTATGGCTGCTGCTGCTGCAAGGTTTGATACTTGCATAGAGTGTTGAAATGTACCTGGAGCCTCTTCAGAAAGTTGACGGAGCAGGGGTTTGTTTATATTTGCCAGCTCTACCATACTTACTCCTGATATAAACCCAAAGGTTCTCTCCACCATATATACCAATAGATAAGAGAATGTGATAAAGATAAAGTTGATAACAAAATAGCCTATATAGTCGAAGTTTACTGAATTGATATCACCATCTTGAGCAAGTACAAAGGCTACATAAATTAGAATGTAGGAGACAAGTATTATAAATGAACTGCGAATGAGTTGTGAACGCTCTGTCAACTCTTTTAGGTTGAATATACAGATCATTGTAATGGTTATTTGTAGTATTATAAACTCAAGGGGCGCAGGCACCATAAGCGAACTAAGCAAAATAGTAACTAAACTTGCGTTTAGGGCTGTGCGAGAGTCTATAAAAGTGCGAACGAGAATGGTTACTATGGCAAACGGAATCATATACACATTAAACAGCGTGTACTTTACACTTATGGCCGTAAGAGCCACAAATATTGTAATAATAAGCACCATAAAGGTAACATGCTCTCTATTTGTAGCCTCCTTCTTTCTAAAAAAGAGCAAATACAAATAAAAAGCACCCAAGAGTGAGGTTACTAATAAGAACTCGCCTAATAGTATAAAAATAGATTTACTTTGTTCTCCTGTTTTCTCCTGTGTTGCGCTCTTAAGCGCTGTAAGTATTTTGTGCACCTCTTTATTAACAATCTCACCCTCTCCAATAATTCTTTGCCCAGCTTGCACAAAGCCTATTGTGGGTGATACTTCTTCATTTATAAATTGAGTTTCTGCTTTTTTTGAAGTGCTAGCATCATATACAATATTCTCTTGCAAGTAGTTGTTTATGTTTGCCGATTTCAGTCTGTTCTTATCTATCACTTGCGGCGCATCGTTTATAATAGCTTCGTAGGCAGATTTATATGTGTAGAACGACTCCACCTTTCTGGGTTTAGCTTCGTTCTCTTCGCGCAGGCGAATTGTTTGCTTCTTTTCAGAAATCAATTTGTCATACTCGTCACTACTTATTATTCCTTTGCTGTATATATCATGCAGCTTATTGCGAATGTATGCAATATATGAGCGTTGAAGATTGCTTAGAATGGGGTCTAAGTTAGAGTCTGCATCAAAATTGGCCATGGCTTCAGTTTGTGCCTCATTGTTAACTCTATAATAAGGTTCAAAGAAAACCAATGCGCTATCTACCTCTTGTTGATATTGAAGGGGTGGCTTGGGTATAGAAAAGTTGAAAGGGGCTGTGAGCAACCCATATTGCCATGGTGCATCCTCTTTAAAGTTGCTGTACTTAAATTTTCCTTGTCGCGGAAATGCATAAGTGATGAGCAGTATTGCAAGGATAAATATAACCGGAACATATATCCGCGTTTTGATGCGAACTTTCGATTTTGATTTTTTCATACTATTTAATTTATCCGAGAGAATTATATGTAGGTGCTAAGGTTTTGTAAAGTAATACACTTTACAAAACCTTTCACAAGATAGCGGTTTATATCTTTAAAATGCAATTTTACCAACAATTTTCTGTGTGGCTCCCGCACTTTTATATATATAATTAGCTGCTGCCTCTCCCGCAATTTCTAAGTCTTCTGGAGATGTAACAAAGTCTTTCAATACTTTGTTTAGTTCAGCTTCGTCGGAAATGGTAAATCCACCACCACTCTTTAGCAACTCTTTGGCCTCGAGAAATTTCTTATGGTTTGGGCCAAATATAACAGGTATTCCATATACAGCAGCTTCTGGTAAATTGTGAATGCCAGCACCAAAGCCACCTCCAATATAGGCAATCTGCCCGTATCGGTAGATAGATGATAAGAGTCCAAAATTATCAATTATCAAACAATCGTAATTCAGCATATTCACATCACCTGTTTGTGCTTGCGAGTACCTAATAAAGGGTCGTTTCAGCTTGCTCTCTATCTGCTTTAAATGCTCTTCGTTGATAAGATGTGGTGCAACAATGAGCTTTAGGTAGGCATGCTTGTTGAAATAGTTGATAAGAAGGTTCTCGTCTTCTGGCCACGAACTGCCTGCAACAAGCACACTTTGGTTGTTTTTATGTGTTGTAAACTTATCAACTAAGGGTAAGTCTAAAGCATCGTCTTTTATTTTTATTACCCTATCCATACGGGTGTCGCCCATTACTGTTACATTCTTAAGGCCTTGCTCTTTGAGGAGTTGTTCAGACTTTTTGTCTTGTACAAACAGCTGTGTGTAGTAGTGGAGTATTTTCTTGAAAACATTTCCCCACGGCTTAAAGAATAGTTGATTGGGGCGAAAGATAGCGGAAATAAGATATACAGGAATCTCGCGCTTATAAAGCTCATGTATAAAGTTGTACCAAAACTCATACTTCACAAATATAGCTATATCGGGTTGTGCCAAATCAAGAAAACGCTTTACACTCCTTTTTGTATCAAAAGGCAAGTAGCATACAATATCTACCAACTCATTGTTTTTCTGAACCTCGTATCCCGATGGAGAGAAAAATGTCAACAGTATTTTGTAGGTTGGCTTCTCTTTTCTTATTATCTCAATCATTGGTAGCGCTTGCTCGTACTCTCCTAATGATGCTACATGAAACCAAACATATTTGCTTGTAGTATCTACTTTCGATTTAAGAATTTCGTAAGTATCTACGTGACCTTCTACCATCAATTTCACCTTTTTGTGAAAAGGTGCTATCAAGCGAAGGAAAAAAGCGTAAATTGAAATAGCTACGTTGTACATACAATCAGTTATTCTTTGTTGATAGTTGTAATTGCTTTTTGTAATCGGTCGATGGTTTCTTGCTTGCCAATCAACGATGTAATGTCGAAGATGTGTGGTCCTTTAGCAGCACCAACAAGTGCCAATCTAAAAGCATTCATTATTTGGCCCATATTAAGTTCATTCGTTGCTATCCAATCTTTCACCACTGCTTCTTGATTTTCGCTTGAGAAATCTTCTATTCCTTCAATTACTTTAATCAATTCGGCTACTTGCTTTGGAGTATCTTCTTTCCAACGCTTCTTAACTGTCTTTGCATCGTACTCTGTGGGTGCTTCAAAAAAGAAACTACCTTGCTCCCATATATCTTCAATAAAGTAGGCTCTGTTCTTTACCAACGCAATTACTTTTTCTGCAAACTCTTCAGTTGCGGTTATTTTGTTTGCTGTTAGTAATGGTCTAAATTGTTTTTCAAGCTCTTTGTCAGAAGTGCGCTGTATATATTCGTGGTTGAACCACTTCGCTTTTTCATAATCAAACTTAGCTCCGCTTTTGCTACATCTGTCAAAAGAGAATAGTTCAATCATGTTCTCAATTGTCATTATCTCTTCGTCGTGGCCAGGATTCCATCCAAGCAGGGCTAAGAAATTGACAACCGCTTTTGGTAAATAACCCTTCTCGCGATAGCCCGATGATACTTCGTTTGTTGCAGGATCGGTCCATTGTAATGGGAATACTGGGAAACCAAGGCGGTCGCCATCGCGTTTGCTCAACTTACCGTTACCTTCGGGTTTTAACAACAAAGGTAGGTGGGCAAATTGTGGCATAGTATCTTCCCATTCCAAACATTTGTACATCCACACATGAAGTGGGGCAGAGGGCAACCACTCTTCGCCTCGTATTACATGTGTTATGCGCATCAGGTGATCGTCTACTATGTTGGCAAGGTGATAGGTAGGCAATTGATCTGCCGATTTGAAAATTACTTTATCATCCAATACAGAGGAGTTGATTACTACTTCGCCCCTTATCAAATCATTTACAGTGATATCAATATTTGGTTCTACTTTAATGCGAACCACATATGGCGTCTCCTTTTCAATTAGTTCTTCTATCTCTTCTATTGAAAGAGATAGTGAGTTGCGCATTTGCATTCGTGTAGATGCATCGTATTGGAAGTTGCTAACCTCATTACGCTTAGCATCCAACTCTTCGGCTGTATCGTATGCAATATAAGCAGCTTCTGAATCTAATAGTTTATTTACATACTGTTTGTATATTTCTTTGCGTTCGGATTGTCTGTACGGGCCATATTTTCCTCCAGCAGTAGGTCCTTCGTCAAAAGGCAGTCCCAGCCACTCGAAAGCTTCTTCTATGTATTCTTCGGCACCTTCAACAAATCTTTTCGAATCGGTGTCTTCTATGCGAAGAATAAACTTACCTTCTTGTTGTTTTGCAAAAAGGTAATTATATAATGCTGTGCGCACACCACCTATGTGTAGTGGGCCTGTTGGGCTTGGTGCAAATCTTACTCTTACTTGATCTTTGTTGTTCATTGTAACTATATTTTAAGACGCAAATTTACATAAAAAATATGTGAAAGTGGAATTTATTGTCGTTGATACTTTAAGATTGATACTTCGAACGTATACTGATGAGTTTGTTGGAGTTGTTAATAACTTTTTTCTTGCAATACAATTTACAGAAAAAGGCGCGACTCATTTCCCATATTAAACAACAAATCTATAATGCTCATATTCTCAATAAACGAATGCTTCTCTGCAAAAACCTGATAGTATGGTTTTGTAATAAACTGTTTATCTGTTTCGCGCCAATCTCTTTTGGGATGAATGGTTTCTCTTAAATCTAAAGTGTTTGAATCTGCATCTTCTATAAATTTACTGGTATAGCTTACAGGCGTTTCAATAGTTAGCAAATTGCAGATAAGTATACGCAGCTCTTCGTTGAGGTCGAAAAGATAAGTTGTCTTCTTCTCGTAAAAGAGAGAGAAATCATCTTTGTAATATTCAAAAAAAGGAGAAGAATTGTAGGCCGATATTATTGCATTCCAATGAAAGTGTTGCCAATTACCGTGGTCGGCAATTTTGATATCTCTCATCTTGAACTTTACCCCTTTTTCTTTCTCTACTGGTATGCTAAGAGGTAGCGCACCGTTGGCCGCTGCAATAATGCAGCGGTTACGATACGATTGTTTTTGATAATTATCGTCGAAAGAGTTTGCTGTAATATTGTACAGGTGCTAGATAAAGCGATGACAGGAGTACTGTTTGCATTACTTCTTAGCACTTCTAAATAGTCTGTTCCAACGTATTTTACCGCTCAACCATCCTTTATCTTTCTCTAGCGACAACCAAATGAGTAAAGGCTGACCCACCACGTGATCTTCTGGAACAAAACCCCATACACGCGAATCGGCAGAGTTGTGGCGATTGTCGCCCATCATAAAGTAGTAGTCCATTTTAAAAGTATAAGAGTTGGTTACTGTTCCATTTATGAATACTTTTCCGTCACGATACTCAAAGTCATTTCCTTCGTAGTTTTTTATACAACGATTGTAAGCGGCTACTTTATATTCTGTATCGGTGTCAAAGTTAATAGTCGCTCCTTTCTTTGGAATCCAGAGTGGACCAAAGGTGTCTCTTGTCCAATCTTGTTGAAAGTCGAGCGGATAGTACAATCCAGAACCTTTAGGTTCGTTCTCTTTTATAACACTCCACACAAATGGTTTTGTTTTTATTTCCGATAGCATCTCGTCTGTCATGGGGATTCCATAATAGAGTTTCCCTTTTTTATCACCCTCAATTCTTAATCCCAAATTGGCCATACTCAAACTGTCTGCATAAGTTAAGTCCTGTACACGTTGGCCAGTCATATCGCCGCTTGCATAGTCAGCTATATTGATACCTAACTCTGAGAAGAGCTTTGAAGATATATCCGTACCATCAGTTTGTATCATATAATTGTGTTGGGCCATTTTTGGATTGGGCAACAACTCACCGTCAATGTATACAACATCGTCTCTCAGTTCAATTGTTTCGCCAGGTAGTCCTATAGCACGCTTCACGTAGTTCTCTCTTCTATCTACTGGGCGATAAACAATCTCTCCATAAGTTCGCTTGTCCGATTTTATGCCTTCGCTACCGTTTGCATTGTATGCCGAAAGCACATAATAGTCGACAGACTCCATGTTTGTAGCCACGGTGTCTCCCGTTGGGAAGTTAAATACAACTATGTCGTTGCGTTTCACATCGCTAAATATCAAGATAAGACTTGCCTCCTACAATAGGCATGGTGTGTTGTGCCAATGGAAAGGAGAGCGGAGTCATTGGGGAACGAGGTCCATAACTCATTTTACTTACAAACAGAAAGTCGCCCACCAACAGCGATTTCTCAAGCGATGAGGTAGGAATCTGATAGTTTTGAAAGAAAAAAGTGTTTATAAAATAAACTGCAATCAATGCAAACACTATGGCATCAATCCACTCCAATGTTTTGCGTATTGCTGGGTTTTTTGTTTTCTTCCAAAATGTCCACGGAACAAACTTGGTAACGTAGATATCAAATAGTAAAAACAGAAACAATAAGAGCCACAAGTTGCCAGCCCATAAAGAGAAAAGCAGCAGTGCGGTTGAGGCTACAGCAAACCAAGTCCACTGACGGCGCGATGTGTTGGATATTCTTTCTTTTAATGTCATAGTTATAATTGTATACTAAATGGTCTGTTGATGTTTTTCGGACAAGAATAGCACGGTCATTGAGCTTGTCGAAATGTGATTGTTGAAACTGATATAGGTGTAAAACTAAGATTTGTTGTTTTTATTGGAAAGCTACTTGAATGGAAGTAAATCTTGCATCCCAAGAAACCCCTTCTTATTAGCAGTAAACTCAGCTGCCACCACCGCCCCTAGTGCAAATCCTTTACGGCTTTTTGCATCGTGAGATAATGTTATACTGTCTACTTCGGATTCATATTTGATAGTGTGAATACCTGAAACCTCGCCTTCGCGAAAAGCATTTATTTGCAAATCATGGTCGCTGTTTTGCTCATCTAGCTTCCATTGCTTTTTACGCTCAAGCGATTGCAATATGCCTTCGGCAATTGTTAGGGCTGTTCCGCTAGGAGCATCCAATTTGTGTATGTGGTGTGTTTCGTCAACATGCACGTCATACTCTGTGAAGTCGTTCATTATATTTGCTAAGTATTTGTTTACAGCAAACAAGATGTTCACGCCCAAGCTAAAGTTGGAAGCATAAAAGAATGTTTGACCATCCTTTTGGCAAGCTTCTTTCACCACGTCAATATTATCTAGCCATCCTGTTGTACCCGATACTACGGGAACGTTGGCCGCAAATGCGCGCTTGTAATTGTTTAAAGCACTTTCGGGAGAAGAGAATTCAATGGCAACATCTGCACTTTTAAATTCTGCCCCTTCAAATTTAGCCTCTTCGTTAGCATCAATAGTGCAAACTATATTATGGCCTCGTTCACGACATATCTTTTCAATCTCGTGGCCCATTTTTCCGTAACCTATAATTGCTATATTCATTTTCAATGTTTTAGAAGAGCAAAATTAGTAAATTTAAAAGTTAAAACAGAAGAGATAGAAACAAAATAGTGTGCTTGGTTCATTATTAAGAATTTATAACCACCCTTTCTCTTTATACCAAGCTACTGTTTTCTCTACACCTTCTTCAAGATACACCTTTGGCGTGAAGTTTAGTTCTTCTTTCAACGGGGTTATATCGCACACCCAATTGCGCTGCTTCATTATTTTATACTTATCGGTATTGAAGGTTACTGGCTTGTTGAGTGCTTCGCCTATCTTTTCGCTTACATGCGAAGCAGCTTTCACCATGAATAACGGTATTTTCAAACGGAGTACCCTTTTTTTGTTGAGTGCACGTTGTACTATCTGGTTAAATTCGTCGTCGGTATAGCCTTTACCATCCGAAACAAAATATTCTCTGCGGGTTACCTCTTTGTGGATGGCTAAGAAAACAATATCAATCAAATCGCTTATATAGATAAAAGAGAGCAACTGCTTTTTGAATCCTGCCCCCACATTAACTCCTTTTTGTACAGCTTTCATCAGTATCAAGTAGTCCTTATCGTTAGGTCCGTACACACCCGTTGGACGAAGTATTACATAAGGGAAATTGGGCGTACTCTTCATGTAAGTTTCTGCCAATAGTTTGCTTTTACCGTAAAGTGTATTGGGCTTGGGTATTCGATGTGTGCGCATTGGCGTGTAATTTATTTCGTCGCCCACACCCACAGCACCCAAAGTGCTCATAAACACAAAGCTCTTGGGCACCATATCAGCTCTTATGAGTGCATCCACAAAGTTTTTTGTGTAACCAAAGTTTATCTTCTCAAAATCGTCTTTGTTAATAGCTTTAGTAATTCCTGCAACATGCACTATTGCATCAAACTTTCCGTTAGTATTAGCAAAAGAGACCAACTCATCGGTTAGTTTGTCTGTGTTGGCATAGTTCAAATCAATAAAATTGATGCGTTTGTCTTGCAACATATCCTTACTGCTACTTGCCCGAATGCCTGCCCATGTTTCGTAGCCCTCTTCTAGCGCTTTTGCTACAATTGCCGAGCCAATAAAACCACTGGCGCCTGTGATGAGTATTTTCTTTTGCATGCTGATTCTGTTTATAGTGTTTTGCAAAAATAACGATAAAAAGGCGAAAGGAGGGTAGTTTTACAAAGAAACAGTGGTTTTACAGTTTAGTATGATGTTTTATCTGATATTCAAAACAACAATTTATTGTATTAAAATAGTGCCTCAATCATTGAAATAGAGCTTAATAATGAACAATAGCACTCCACACACGTTTTCTATGGAGTTGTATTCACAACTAAAAAATGCAGCAAGAGTTATTGATGATTAATATAATTTTGTTACTTTGCATTTATACAAAATATAAAATTTATGAGAAAGAAGAAGAAAACCGAAGAACCAGTGAGAAAACGCAAGAAAAAAGAATTAGCATCTGCCATTATTCAATTTCTGAATGATAATGATGGAAAACAATATAACTACAAACAGATATCGGCTGCCTTAGATGTGTCGGCCGAAGAGAGAAGAACTACATTGCGCGATGTGTTAGATAAACTGCGCGACGATGAGTTGATACTAGAAACACAACGAGGTAAATATAAAACAAACAATCGCAAACCTGTTCTTGAAGGACGTTTCGAACGCCGAAGCAATGGCAAGAACTTTTTTGTACCCAACGACGAAGGTAATATTGTATATATCCCCGAGCGCAACTCTATGCACGCAATGAATGGAGATATAGTGCTTGTGCAACTCTTTGCAAAACGCAAACGTGCCGAATCTGAGGGTGAAGTGATAGAGATATTGAAACGTACCGAATCTCGTTTTGTAGGAACTCTTGATGTACAAAAAGATTATGGGTTTCTTGTATTGGATAGTAGAATACTTGCCAACGATATCTTTATTCCCAAAGAAAACCTGAAAGGTGGAAAATCGGGAGATAAAGCTGTAGTGCAGATTATAGAGTGGCCTTTAAAAGCCAACAACCCTATTGGTAAAGTATTGGATGTGCTAGGTGAGGCTGGTGAAAACACTACCGAAATGCATGCTATATTGGCACAATACGGTTTACCATACGAATATCCTAAGAATGTAGAGCAAGCAGCCGAAAAGATATCGGCAGGTATTACACCAGAAGAGATTGCTAAGCGCGAAGATATGCGCAAGGTGTTTACAATGACCATTGACCCTGCCGATGCAAAAGATTTCGACGATGCTTTGTCGATAAGAGAATTAACCCCTACAACCTGGGAAATAGGTGTGCACATTGCCGATGTTACGCATTATGTAAAACCAGGCGATATAATAGACGAAGAGGCACAAAAACGTGCAACCTCTATTTATCTAGTAGATAGAACCATCCCCATGTTGCCCGAGCGATTGAGTAACGAGTTGTGTTCTTTGCGACCCAACGAGGAGAAGCTCTGTTTTTCAGTTATTTTTGAGATGAACGACAAAGGGCATGTGCTTAAGCATAGAATTGCTAAAACAGTTATCAACTCTGATGTGCGCATGGCTTACGAAGATGCACAAAAGATAATTGAGACGGAAGAGGGCAATCATAGTAAACAAGTTCTTATTATGAATAGCCTAGCAAAGCAATTGCGTGAGCGTAGATTTGCTAATGGAGCCATTGGCTTTGAACGCCATGAGGTAAGCTTCAACTTAGATGAAAAAGGAAAACCACTTGGTGTTTATTTCACCGAGATGAAAGAAGCCAATCATCTTATCGAAGAGTTTATGCTGTTGGCAAACCGAACAGTAGCAGAAGATGTGGGTAATGTAGGGGCTAATAAGAAAGCAAAAACATTTGTTTATAGAATACACGATTTGCCAGATCCAGAGAAGCTGGAAACCCTCAACACATTTATCCTGCGCTTTGGGCATAAAATAAGAACATCGGGAAGCAATAAGCAGGTTGCACAAAGTTTCAATGCTTTGTTTGATGCTGTGAAAGACAGACCCGAAGAAAACTTGGTGGAGACAATTGCTATTAAAACTATGGCCAAAGCTGTTTATACCACGAGAAATGTTGGTCACTACGGATTGGCTTTCGATTATTATACGCACTTCACATCGCCTATTCGTCGCTATCCCGACATGATGGTGCATCGCCTATTGAACGACTATTTGGCTAATAAAAAGAGTGCCGACCAAGAAGAGATTGAAGCACTTTGTTTGCATAGCTCCGATATGGAGTTGGTGGCTACACGTGCAGAGCGCGACTCAATTAAATACAAACAGGTTGAATTTATGTCCGACAAGATTGGTCAGGTATTCGATGGTGTTATTTCGGGTGTTACCGAATGGGGTATTTATGTAGAGATAAAAGAGAACAAATGCGAGGGAATGATTCCTATAAGAGAACTGGATGATGATTTTTACGAATTGGACGAAAAGAACTATCGCCTGATAGGTCGCCGCACCAAGCGTGAGTATCGTTTAGGTCAAGAATTGCAGATTACTGTGGCGCGTGCCAATTTGGAACGTAAGCAATTGGATTTTGCTTTGGCAGATTAAATTGTGGTGTGAGGTTTGGGGTATGATTTCTGTGGTCGAGTAATTAAATCTGCAGCAGTTATTCGTAGGGGGGTATCGCATACGCCCTTACTCATACTGAATCCCACCCTTTCCGCTCGCGCCGATTTCCGAACACTTCGACAAGCTCAGTGACCGTCGGTGTGTTACAAAGTAAAAGAATAAACAGATAAGATTACGCATGCGCGCACACGATTTACAAACCCGCGCGAACCCTTTATTAAATAGACGTTGCATGCAACGTCTATTTAATAAACTAGCAAATTATCTAAGGTAGTCATTACAACTACTTTAAAATATCTAATAGTTTTCGAGGGTCCTGTCTGTTATCCCAAAAGGCAGTAATTATGATAGATTCTTCTGTGATTTTATAGTAGATACTAAAGTTACCCAATGAAGCTACTCTTACATCTTTAAAATCTGTAGACTTGTACATGAATGGTGTTTTTGCAATTTCTTTAGTACGGTCTGTCACTAGCCTTATTAACTTCTTGGAATAGGTCTTTGATTTATTCCTTTCTAGCCAAAATTGTAAAACTCCAGCAAATTAGATATCTGCTGTTTTAGTCCAAATTACATTTCGTTTAGCCATTCCAAATTTCTTTTATTCATTTCATCTTGAGCTATTAATTGTCCTTTTTCAATGTCATCTTCACTCATTTGAAGCATCTCTTTTTGTTCGTTAGTCAACTCTACGATATCTGATGTGCTTAACGAAACAAGTTTGTCAATAGCCTCAAGAATTTCTTTATCTTTAATCGAGATAATTTTATCAATTAAGCTGTTTCTTATTTTATCAACTGTCGTCATTGTCATTTCTTTTTATAATTACTTAAATGCATTCTCTATTTTCCCATCAGTTACAAAACAAATATACTCAATTATTGTTGAATCTGTATCATCCATTTATACGGGCGTATCGTTTACGTCCTTCTTATTTATGGTGATGTAGAGAAGTTGCATGCAGCCTCTTTAGAGTACAACAACCCGTTAGCACATTCACACCCACTGCATCATGAACCATATCACAAGAATCACCATCTCTCTTTTAATAATTGTAAGCTGTTCCACAACTGCCTATTCCCAAAACATCGATATTGATTGGACAGAAAGCATCAACCACATCGATGCAGGCAAAGGATTCGAATCTACCATGAAGTTTATCTCCTCATCTGCCACATACATAGAGGTAGGTACAGTTGTAGGCCTTGGCCTTTATGGTTGGCTCAGAGAAGATGATAAGGTAATGGAAGCAGGTATAGTTACAGGAGCAGCTATGCTACTAAACGGAGCAATTACACTCACTACCAAATATGGTTTCAATCGCAAAAGACCTTTTGAGGCTTATCCCGATAGAATAATATTGCGTGGTAAGCAAAGTCATAACTACTCCCCTTCCTTTGTCTCTGGGCATACCTCCATGGCTTTCAATCTAGCCACATCGCTCACGCTCTCTTTTCCAAAATGGGAGTTAGCTATTCCTATGTATGTGTGGGCATCTACTGTTGCATTTTCGCGCATGTATCTTGGTGTGCATTACCCATCGGATGTGTTGGGAGGTATAATTGTAGGTGTAGGCTCATCGTATCTAACTTATAAGGCTAATGAGTGGTTGAAGAGTAAGAGAGAAGTGCCTTGGGGAGTATCGCAGGTAAATATTGCGTATGCGGGGTTTGTGGAATAAGTAGAGAAAATTCATGAGTTTACTCTACCTATGTAATTAAAATAAATCACCACCTCACAAACCCACCAATACTAACCAATCCCTTGTGTCCATAGCCCAACTGACCTGTAAGTCCGTAGTTCTTTCCCCAAGTGAAGTTGATTACCTCTGCGTGGAAAAAGAAATTCACATCAGTCCATTTGTCTACATATTTTCCCTCTACAGTATCATCGTTATTCTTTAATACCATAGAAACTCCAACAAGGCTACCCATACGGAAATACTCTTGCTGTATGTATTCATATCCTACTTGAGGTCCGAAGAAGAGCCAACCCGCTTTATTGGTTTGCTTGCTGGTTGTAGAAATCCAATCATAAGGAGGATGCGGATTTATTTTGCCTTCAGTTTTTGTACCCGACACATTTTTGTAGTCGTAAGCTATATTAACTCCCAATTTTAGACGGGGTTTCACATATCGGTTATATTCAACCATAAATGCTCCTGTATATTTGGCATTTAGACCATCAAGGTCTTTGCCCCAATTATCCATCTGATGAAGCGACACAGGAGAATACATTACTTTTACTTCGTTCTTTTGAGCAAAAGCAGTAACAGAAAATAAGCAGAATAATAAGATAGAGAACCATTTTTGCATTTTCATAGCATCTAAGTTTTATAATATTGATATACGGAGGCCTTAAAATTGGCACTTCACTCTTTTTCGTTTCTCAAATAATCAAGTAAAGAGTTGAACAAGGGGAACATTGTACCTTGATCGGTCCACCCATCCCACATCAAGTTCAATTTTATTTCGTTCTGAAAAATTATTTCCGCTCTTTCTGGGTCGTAAAGTGTCAAACCTGTATACCATCCTCCTGTATCTTTTTTCTCTGTTGCGAGATTTAGTAGCAGAAATGGTCGATAATGTTTATAAGCTCTGTTGAGTCCTACCATATCAGAAACAGATGGAATTTTGTCTGTCAATCCATCTTGCACAATAGCTTTTTGAAACTGCTCGAATGTCATTACTGTATCAAAGTGGTTTAGATTAGTTCCCATCTCAAGCCAATAGTCGCTTGTAGGAACAACCAATAAGAAAGATTTGAGAGCTTCTTTATCTACCTCAAAATTCTTTAAAACTTTAGTTTGCTTGTTCTTTTTAGCAGGGAAATAATTTGATGATGGGTTTAGAGTAACTGCTTTTTCAAAAGAACCACAACCATAAATCAATGTGATTATGGTTGTTATTATTGCATATTTTACAAGATTGCTTTTCATGTAATAGAATAAAATAGTGTGTTGTATTTTACGCTATAAAGATAAAATGTTTTCTGACATAAAAATGAAAAGGCACAAATTATTTCATGTGGTTTCTTGCAATTTATTAGATGGTTGAAATGGGTGTTGTGTTGGGTGGCAATTGTTTATGCTGGGTTTGTATATTTGCAGAGAAAATTCATGAGTTTTCTCTGCGTGGCATAGGATTTATAATATTTTCTTTCGCTTAAACCAAATATAGATTAAAATTGCAATTACAATCATTACTACCAATGTAATGAAATATCCATATTTCAAATTAAGTTCTGGCATATTGTGGAAATTCATTCCGTATACCCCAACAATAAATGTTAGTGGTAAGAAGAATGCAGAGAAAACTGTCAGCAATTTCATTACATCATTGCTTTTTTGAGCTGTAAAAGTCATATGAGAATTCAACAATGAAGTAGCATCGTCCACCACCTCTTGCGCTCTAAAGATGAGGTGCAGTAGTGTGTCTTTTAAATCCTGTAGAGTAGAAGATAAATTATCATCTACCCTAAGTTGGTCAAAAACACTTTGCGTAATGAGTAATATCTTCTTAGTGAGTCGTGCCTTCGATTTTTCGAAGTATAACTTTTCTACCGATAGGTTATTGTCTCCTTTTAAGAAGATGTTCTGACCAAACTCGTCCATTTTATCGGCCTGGCTTTGTATTGGCTTATCATAAGTCATCAGCAACTCATTGAACAAATACAAT
>SMEQ01000475.1_pt1 | contig 23438 bp, 27 predicted proteins | sample 2456281 | NCBI WGS metagenome assembly SMEQ01 (sample SAMN10132596, study PRJNA489261) | soil metagenome | isolation source: day1 antibiotic-loamy sand soil ammended with raw manure from dairy cow... | place: USA | collected 2015-04-01
CGAATTTATAAACCTTTAGAATTGCGAGTGTATTATGTCTAATAACTCATCTGGGCTGGATGCAGGGGTATACATCCCCCATCATTTAACCAACCTAACTTATGGAAAACTACCGGCAGGCTATGAGCGCCTAAACACAGACGGTAGCGTCACCGAACTAACAACCTCAACTTGGACTATCGCCCAAACAGCAACAGAAGCTGGAGATATGGGTTTTATGGCTGTTCACCTAGACTCTCTAGGTTGGTCACTGTTCATGGGTATTTTGTTCAGTTGGATCTTCTACGCAGGCTCTAAAAAAGCGACTTCAGGCGTTCCCGGCAACTTACAAAACTTTGTAGAAATAATGGTAGGCTGGATCGACGGTCTAGTTAAAGACACCTTTCACGGTCGTAGTTCTTTAATCGCACCATTGTCGTTAACTATCTTTATGTGGGTGTTCTTTATGAACGCGCTCGATTGGTTGCCAATCGATCTTATTCCCGCGATTGGTCACGCATTTGGCTTGCCTTTCTTTAAAATTGTACCAACGACTGACCCTAACATTACCTTCGGTATGTCGATCAGCGTATTCTTATTAATTATTTTCTACAGCATTAAAATTAAAGGCGTGAGTGGTTTTTCTAAAGAGTTAGCGCTTAACCCCTTTAATCACTGGATAGCTATTCCATTCAACTTATTCCTAGAAATCATTGGTTTAATTACTAAGCCTTTCTCATTAGCGCTGCGTCTGTTTGGTAACATGTACGCTGGTGAAGTGATTTTCTTGTTGATTGCCCTATTACCTTTCTACGCACAGTGGATGTTGAACTTGCCTTGGGCAATCTTCCACATTTTGATATTGCCATTGCAAGCATTTATCTTCATGGTTCTGACTATGGTTTACCTAAGCCAAGCCAGTGAAGAACACTAGTAGAATCGGATTGCTTTAACCCTTTAACTTTAACTTAACTTTGGAGTCTCATATGGAACTCATTATAATCGCAGCATCAATCATGATCGGTATGGCAGCACTAAGTACTGGTATTGGCTTTGCTCTTTTAGGTGGCAAACTAATTGAAGGTACTGCGCGTCAGCCAGAACTAGGTCCTAACCTACAAACCAAAACTTTCATCATGGCTGGTCTACTTGACGCTGTGCCAATGATTGCTGTTGGTATCGCGATGTACTTGATCTTCGTTGTAGCCCCAGGAATGGCGGTTTAGTAGAACGAATAAACACGGTCTTAGGGTCGTGTTTTTTCACTTTAACTGCAACGAAATCAGCAAGAGGTAAGTCGCTGTGAATATTAATATGACCCTGATAGGTCAAATGATTTCCTTCGCTATCTTCGTTTGGTTCTGCATGAAGTTTGTTTGGCCACCGGTCACTCAAGCAATGCGTGAGCGTCAGGCGAAAATTGCAGAAGGTCTCGATGCTGCTAACCGCGCTACCCGTGATTTAGAATTGGCACAAGACAAAGCCATTTCTCAAATGCGTGAAGGCAAAGAGCAAGCTGCAGAGATTATTGAAAACGCTAACAAACGTGCAAGTCAGATTGTCGATGCAGCTAAAGAAGCTGCTAAGGCTGAAGGTGCTCGTCTGCTAGTCGCTGCTCAAGCTGAAGTTGAGCAAGAAGTAAACCGTGCAAAAGAAACCTTGCGTAAGCAAGTGTCTGAACTGGCGGTTGCCGGTGCAGCGAAAATTCTTGGCAAGTCAGTAGATGCAGGTTCGCACCAAGACCTGTTAAATCAACTAGCTGACGAGCTTTAAGCGAGGTTTATATGGCTGAATTAACTACTCTCGCTCGGCCTTATGCCAAAGCCGTGTTTATTGAAGCTGAAGAAAAGAAAACGTTAGATGTGTGGTCTGCAAACTTAGTCTTATTAGCTGCCTGTGTGGCGGATCCTAAGGTTGAAGAGTTTTTAAAGCACCCATCACTAACCACTCAGCAACAAGCCGACACTGTTATTGACCTATGTGGCGACAAGCTAACCAGTACAGCCAAAAACTTAGTCGTAATATTGGCAGAAAATAAGCGCTTAGTCTTATTAACTGAAATCTCTGAACTGTATGAAGAGTTAAAAGCTCAGCTACAGAATACTGTGGATGTAGTAGTAACTTCTGCTCAACCACTAACCACAGAGCAATCAGATAAATTAGCTGAAGCTCTAAAAGCTAAATTACAACGCGAAATTCGCATGACCAGTGAAGTGGATGAATCCCTCGTTGGTGGTGCCATTATTCGTGCTGGCGACTTGGTTATAGACGGCTCATTAACTGGCAGATTGTCAAAATTAGCCGAAGCGATGAAATCCTAATTTGAAGGACGATACACATGCAGCAACTGAATCCATCTGAGATCAGTGAAGTAATCAAGAAGCGTATTGAGAATCTTGATGTATCTTCACAAGCCCAGAACGAAGGAACCGTAGTATCCGTATCCGACGGTATCGTTCGTATACACGGTCTTGCCGATGCAATGTTCGGTGAGATGATTGAATTTGAAGGCGGTGTTTTTGGTCTTGCCATGAACCTCGAGCGCGACTCTGTCGGCGCCGTGATTTTAGGTGACTACAAACTACTAGCCGAAGGCCAAACTGCAAAATGTACAGGTCGTATTTTAGAAGTACCTGTAGGAGAACAGTTATTAGGCCGTGTGGTTGATGCCCTAGGTATTCCTATCGATGGCAAAGGCCCACTGAATCACACGCAAACTGCACCTGTAGAGCGCGTTGCTCCTGGTGTAATTGAACGTCAATCTGTAGATGAACCAATTGAAACTGGTTATAAAGCAATTGACTCCATGGTACCAATTGGCCGTGGACAGCGTGAATTGATTATTGGTGACCGTCAGACTGGTAAAACAGCTCTAGCTATTGACGCCATCATTAACCAAAAAGGCAAAGGCATTAAATGTATTTATGTTGCCATTGGCCAGAAACAATCTTCTATTGCTAACGTAGTTCGCAAATTAGAAGAGCACGATTCTATGGCTCATACCATTATCGTTGCAGCCGGTGCTTCAGACCCAGCAGCTATGCAGTATCTTGCTCCATACGGCGGTTGCTCTATGGGTGAATACTTCCTAGACCGTGGTGAAGATGCCCTAATTATTTTTGACGACTTAACCAAGCAAGCTTGGGCATACCGTCAAATCTCTCTACTACTACGTCGTCCACCAGGTCGTGAAGCATACCCTGGTGACGTGTTCTACTTGCATTCCCGTTTATTAGAACGTGCATGTCGTGTGAACGCTAAGTACGTAGAAGAAAAAACCAACGGTGCAGTAAAAGGTAAAACCGGTTCATTAACCGCTCTACCAATTATTGAAACCCAAGGTGGTGACGTTTCAGCATTCGTTCCTACCAACGTAATTTCTATTACAGACGGACAGATCTTCCTAGAAACCAACCTATTCAACTCAGGCGTACGTCCTGCGATGAACGCTGGTATTTCGGTTTCTCGTGTAGGTGGTGCGGCCCAAACCAAGATCATTAAGAAGCTTGGTGGTGGTATTCGTATGGCCTTAGCTCAGTACCGTGAACTAGCAGCGTTTGCTCAGTTTGCTTCTGACCTAGACGAAGTAACTCGTAAGCAATTACAGCATGGTCGTGCCGTTACCGAGCTAATGAAACAAGCTCAGTACTCGCCAATGTCTACTGCTAACATGGGTCTTGTGATCTATGCTGCCAACGAAGGTTACTTAGAAGACGTTGAAGTCGACAAAATTGTACCTTTCGAAGCCGCCTTAGTTAGTTACGCCAACAGCGAATACGCTGCATTAATGGATAAAATTAATGAAAAAGGCGACTACAACAATGAAATCGAAGCCGGCCTAAAAGAGTGTATTGAAAAGTTCAAAAGCACACAGGCTTGGTAAGTTAACTGCCGCACCTTGAGTGCGGCGGATTCACTAACGTAGTAGGGCAGCTATTATGGCAGTCGGAAAAGAAATTAAAGAGCAGATTACGAGCGTAAAAAGCACGCAGAAAATTACTTCAGCTATGGAAAAAGTAGCAGTAAGTAAAATGCGTCGTGCTCAGCAGCGTATGCAAGCAGGTCGTCCCTATGCCGACAATATTCGTCGTGTTGTAGGTCACCTTGCTAATGCCGCTACTGATACTCGTCATCGTTATCTGCAAGACCGCGAGATCAAGAACGTTGGTTTCATCGTGGTGTCTTCCGACCGTGGTTTGTGCGGTGGCTTAAATAACAACTTATTTAAGCAACTAGCACTACAGGTAAAAGACTTAAGAGAGAATGATATTCATGTTCAGTTTTGTGCATTAGGCGCCAAAGCTAAACAATTCTTCTCAAGTTTTGGTGGTAATTTAGTTGCATCAAAAACCCATATGGGCGATGCACCTGAACTAGCCAGCCTGATCGGATCGATCAAAGTGATGCTAGAAGCGTATGATGAAGGCAAAATTGACCGCCTATACATCATTCACAATCACTTTGTGAACACCATGACGCAAAAACCAGTAACAGAACAATTACTCCCGTTAAAGCCTATCGATGATGACTTGACGAGCAAGCACTGGGATTATTTATACGAGCCAGACGCAGAATCCATTCTTGAAGGATTGTTAACTCGCTATATTGAATCACAAGTGTATCAAGCAGTAATTGAAAACAATGCCTGTGAAATGGCGGCGCGTATGTTGGCAATGAAAAACGCCACAGACAACGCCGGCAATATGATAACCGACCTGAACTTGTTGTATAACAAAGCTCGTCAGGCCGCAATTACTCAAGAAATTTCAGAAATCGTAAGTGGCGCCGCTGCCGTTTAAGGCGCGGTGAACCCGGGTTATAAAGGTTAAGAGGAACGAATATGAGCGGACGTATCGTACAGATCATTGGTGCCGTAATCGACGTGGAATACCCACGTACCGATGTGCCTAAGGTCTACGACGCCCTAACCGTAACTGGTACAGAAACTACACTAGAAGTTCAGCAGCAGCTGGGCGATGGCGTGGTTCGTACTATTGCGATGGGTTCAACAGAAGGCTTGAAGCGCGGCCTAGAAGTAGTAAACACAAACGGTCCTATTTCTGTACCAGTTGGTATCGAAACATTAGGTCGTATCATGGACGTCTTGGGTCGCCCCATTGACGAATGTGGTCCTATCGGCGAACAAGAGCGTGCCTCTATTCACCGTGAAGCGCCAGCATTTGACGAACTAGCCGCTAGCTCTGATTTGCTAGAAACTGGTATCAAAGTAATTGACTTGATTTGCCCATTCGCTAAGGGTGGTAAAGTAGGTCTATTCGGTGGTGCTGGTGTTGGTAAGACCGTTAACATGATGGAACTTATTAACAACATCGCTAAAGCACACTCAGGTTTATCTGTGTTTGCTGGTGTTGGTGAGCGTACTCGTGAAGGTAACGACTTCTACTACGAAATGGCTGAATCTGGTGTTGTTAACCTAGATGACAAAACCAAGTCTAAAGTAGCAATGGTTTACGGTCAGATGAATGAGCCACCGGGTAACCGTCTACGCGTTGCGTTAACTGGTTTGACCATGGCTGAAAAATTCCGTGACGAAGGTAAAGACGTACTGTTGTTTATTGACAACATTTACCGTTATACCCTAGCCGGTACTGAAGTATCAGCGCTGTTAGGCCGTATGCCTTCAGCGGTTGGTTACCAGCCTACCCTTGCAGAAGAAATGGGTGTTCTACAAGAACGTATTACTTCTACCAAGAATGGTTCTATTACCTCTGTACAAGCAGTATACGTACCTGCGGATGACTTAACTGACCCATCTCCAGCAACTACCTTTGCTCACTTAGACTCTACTGTTGTATTGTCACGTGACATTGCTGCTCGTGGTATTTACCCAGCTATTGACCCACTAGACTCTACCTCTCGTCAGTTAGATCCTCTAGTTGTTGGTATCGAGCATTACAATATTGCTCGTGGCGTGCAAAACGTTCTACAACGTTATAAAGAGTTGAAAGACATTATTGCCATCTTAGGTATGGACGAACTTTCTGATGAAGATAAGCAGTTAGTAGCCCGTGCTCGTAAGATTGAGCGTTTCTTGTCTCAACCTTTCCACGTAGCAGAAATCTTTACCGGTGCGCCTGGTAAATACGTATCTCTACAAGATACCATCCGTGGTTTTAAAGGCATTCTTGAAGGCGAATTCGATGCTCTACCAGAACAAGCGTTCTACATGGTAGGCACTATCGAAGAAGCTGTAGAAAAAGCCAGTAAACTGTAACCGAGTTAGGCCAGCAGCTTAGCTGCTGGCCTCCTCAGTCTGAGGAAAAGATTATGGCGATTACCGTCCATTGCGATATCGTCAGCGCCGAAGAAAAGCTCTTCTCTGGCCTGGTAGAACGTATAGTTGCTCGTGGCACTATGGGTGAGCTTGGTATTGAAGCTGGCCACGCTGCGCTGCTAACTGAACTTGTACCTGGAACCGTGCGTATTCTTAAACAAAACGGTGAAGAAGAGATTGTTTACGTCTCTGGCGGTTATCTGGAAGTTCAGCCTAACTCAGTTACTTTGTTGGCTGATACTGCCGTGCGTGCTAAAGATCTTGATGAAGCATCTGCACAAGAAGCTAAGCATCAGGCCGAGTTAGCGATGGCAAATAAAAATGCCGATATCGACTATTCGACTGCATTAGCACAGCTAGCAGAAGCTGTGGCGCAACTGCGTACTATTCAGCAGGTTCGCGCAAAGCTGGGCAAACGTTAAGTTTGTGCCCGAGTGAATGCTCTGCGGGTTTTTTCTTTTATAGACAAAATAGTTTTGAAAACAACTTACTCTTAATAAATCGAGTTAATACTCGAATATTGCATCTGATCGAAAATTGGCAAAGAATTATAAGTCTTATATAGTGGCTGCCTTCAAACATTTCTGTCCTGAAGAGCCTCGAATTACAATTATTTTTTATAAGGGATTATATGAAAAACCTATTTATTATTTTACTTGCTACACTTTCTTTCAACGCTTACTCCTACGATAAAAGCAGTTGTGCAGAAAGAAACATCATCTCAATTACTTTTACAGCTGAAGTGTTTGATAGTAAGAACTTTGATATTGCCGGCGAATATAAAAGCTACACTACTAAGCTTGATGCCATAGCGGCCAAGCATAAAGTAAAAGGCTATAAGATCATTAACCAAGCGTTCTCCATGAGCAACTACGGTGGCTTCAATGCACAGTACGACATTGCCGTTGAAGATACTTACGTTGCTTTAAAAGTGTTTTACAGCAACCTATCAGCGGCTTCGTTTAGTCACCGCTTCCATGCAAATACTTGCATAGACTAATAGTATTCAACACTGCTATTTCAAAATAGATGACATGACAGCAGGCATAAAAAGGGTATGGTTAATTTATCGCGTATAGACCTAAATTTATTTGTTATCTTTGATGTTATCTATCAAGAAGCAAATCTTACCCGTGCTGCAGAACGATTACACTTATCACAGCCAGCCGTCAGTCATGCCTTAGCACGCCTGAGAACTCATTTTAATGACCCTTTATTCGAGCGTTCTGGCAAAGGCATGCTGCCGACACCGTTAGCTAAGGCAATGATAGAATCAGTTCGTGCTGCTTTACAGCAATTTGAAACCACGCTTAATACCGAACAAAACTTTGAACCCGCGCAAACCAAAAGAGTTTTTAGTTTGGCCGCGCGCGATATTATGGAAGCTACAGCCTTACCAAAGTTAATGGCACAACTTGGTATACAGGCACCGAATATTCAATTACGCAGTGTGCGTGTCGGTCGTAGAGAACTTGAGAGCGCGCTATTAAGTGGTAAAGTCGATCTAGCAGCAGACGTACTCCTGCCGGTCACTGAAGCTATTGCTCACCAACAAATTGCCACAGAGAAGTTAGTAGTGGTAATGCGTAAAGAGCACCCCTTAAGCAATGAAGAATGGAGTCTTGATGCATATTTGAGCGCGCGCCATGTGCAGGTATCAAGTCGTATAGAGGGCTTAGGTTTAGAAGATTTTGCCCTTACCCGTGTTGGCAAGGCGCGACAAATTGCACTACGCTGCCAGAACTACCACGCTGCCGTAAAAGTAACTGAAGAAACCGATTTACTCCTTACCCTGCCTATCAGCTACGCCAACCAACTTAAAGATATCGTTTTAAAAGAGTTTCCACTGCCAATGCAGTCAATTGAGCTGTACTTATACTGGCAACGCAAGGCCGAAACAGACCCTGCGTTGATGTGGTTAAAAGAGAAAATTGTGGGGTTGTTTTAGTAAATTAAAGCTTAGTGTTAGTTAACTTTAATTTACCAAAGGACTTGGCGTGATATCGACATCCAATTCGCTTTGATCAGCCGTATATACAGTTTCAATTAAGACTTTATGAAGTTTTCTTGGGTCATTATCACTATCAATAACACAATCACCACCATTATATGCGTTATAATTAGATTCTGTTGTGCTGCATAGCTTTATAAATTTAGACTCATAGCTTTTGCTAACGGTGTTTGTAGTGAAGTTCAAGCTCAGGTTTTCAGCAAGCTCGGTCTTATTAGCTGTGAAAGATAATTGTTCATGCTTATCTAAAACAGTGCCTGCCATATCTCCAGCGTTAACCCTGTTCTCCCCTGCAATAACTGTTTGGTTAGATATGGACACTTTGTTATTGGCAGTATTTTGTTCATCAGCCCTCGCAGTCATTACGTGGTGTGAGGTTTTAGACGTTAGAGAAACAATGGCAAGCGTGTTGGTTTTAGAGGCTTTACAGGCCCTACTAAACAAAACTTGCTGTGAGATACAGGTAATATCAGCGCTTGAATAAGGCAGATGAGGAGTTGGAGCAGAAACAACATTCGTAGATAACATAAAAGTAACTCCAGCTGGAAAATCTGCTGGTCTTAAGTCTTTAATGATAGAAGCTCTGTCCTCTGCTGATGCTGCATGCTTAATCAGTTCGGCTGGTGTTAACTCAAGCAAATAGACATTTTTAGTAATGGTATGATCTTTTATACTGGTAATGGCAAGGTTGCCCAAGGTGCTTGTGCTGTTATCAATCTTCTTAGCAATAAACCGATTGTTTTCAGCAGTAAGATATGTGTTTGTTTGAACATCAAAATTAACACCCTTATAACCGAAGAAAGGTAAGTTAATTTTGATTCCGGCGTCCTTGTCGGCTTCTTTTTCCGCTGTTAGAAAGCCTGTAAATTCTTCATACTTAGTACCAACTTTGTCAGTGTCTGAACCAGTTGGACAGGTAATAGGATTATTATCCCTATCACGACAATCTAGCGATCCTATAATGTCTTCTGCAATAACTTCGCCAGCACAATTAGCAACGTCATACTTTCCGCTTCCATCATTTTTAATGATTAAAAAATATTTTTGAAAGAAATGTTGAGATTCTTCATATAGGTTGGTTGAAGTATTTGATTCAGTGCCAATAATAACCCATGTGCCCTCGAGGTCGGCTGAGGCAGTAGCAGTCTCAGCATAATTATCAATATCATATTTAGTAATATCACCCACATCCCCAAAGCTGGAATCGGTAATGCTGGTGTCTGGTGCATTGCAGCTTACTGGGTCTGGTGTGTTGTTGCCGCCACCCGTATCACCATTATCATTTGATCCGCTATTGCCACTATTATTGTTATCACCTGAATTTTCACCAGAGTTGTTACCATCGGGGTTGTCATCGGGTTTTGTACCATCAGGGTTGGTTACATCTGGCTTGGCAGGCTGACTAGGCTTTGTTGGTGCAGTTTCATTATCACTGCCAACACAGCCACTGAGCACGACGGAAGCAGAGAAAAGACTGATTAAAAATAAAGTGGAAAACTGCACGGGCTAAGCCTCATTTTTATTATCGTTCGGTAATTCGGGTTTCGTAGTTGGCAGACACCCGATGAGCTTAGGTATTATCCTAGCATCGTTGTATGCCAACCAGAATATGCCGTGATGAATACGCAAGCAACGGGGCTGGCGGTAATTTGCCAAAGGTTTACAGCTATATTAGAAGAAAATCGGGCTGCTAAGTTCAAAGCAGCCCAAAAGAGCTTCAAATAATGTCTAGATATCGCGGGAGCTTAATGCTGCCTTTGCTCTAACGGCGGCCTGACGAACTTGTTCGGGAGCGGTACCACCAATATGGTTACGCGCCGCCACAGAACCTTCAAGTGTTAGTACTTCAAAAACATCGGTGCTGATTTCAGTAGAAAACTGCTGCAGTTCTTCTAAAGTCATTTCGCTTAAGTCTTTGCCGGTTTCTATGCCGTAAGCAACGGATTTACCCACTACTTCATGCGCATCACGGAAGGGAATACCTTTACGTACTAAATAGTCAGCAAGGTCGGTTGCGGTAGAGAATCCACGTTTAGCGGCTTCGTACATTTCTGCTTTACGCGCAACAATATTGGGCACCATGTCGGCGAAAGCACGCAGGCTGTCGTTTAAAGTATCAACGGTATCAAATAATGGTTCTTTATCTTCTTGGTTGTCTTTGTTGTAGGCCAAAGGTTGAGATTTCATTAATGTTAATAAGCTCATTAAGTGGCCGTATACTCGCCCTGTTTTACCGCGCACTAGCTCAGGTACGTCTGGATTTTTCTTTTGCGGCATAATTGAAGAACCAGTGCAAAAGCGGTCTGGCAGATCTATAAACTTAAACTGAGCCGACGCCCATAATACTAGCTCTTCTGAGAAGCGTGATAAGTGCATCATGATTAACGATGCTGCACTGGTAAACTCAATAGCAAAGTCACGGTCAGACACAGAATCTAAGCTGTTTTCTGTGGGTGCATCAAAGCCCAAAATCTCTGCAGTATAATGACGGTCGATTGGGTAAGTGGTCCCTGCCAAAGCAGCTGCACCAAGAGGCGATTGGTTAATGCGTTTGCGACAGTCTTGCAAGCGATCAAAATCACGCTCTAGCATAGCATTCCAAGCTAAGAGGTGATGACCAAAAGTAACAGGCTGGGCCGTCTGTAAGTGGGTGAAGCCCGGCATAATGGTGTTGGCTTCTTGTGCGGCTAAGCCAATAACACCTTCTTGTAAACGAGTTAGTTCAACACTGATGGCATCGACTTCATCGCGCAGGTATAAGCGAATATCAGTGGCGACTTGGTCGTTACGCGAACGGCCAGTGTGCAATTTTTTGCCAGTGATACCGATCTTTTCAGTTAAGCGTGCTTCTATGTTCATGTGTACGTCTTCTAACGCCACCGACCAATTAAATTCACCACGCTCGATCTCAATACGTATTTCTTCTAAACCGCGCAGAATATCGTCACGTTCGTTGTCGGTTAATACACCGACTTTGGCTAACATGCGGGCGTGAGCAATAGAGCCTTTAATATCTTGGCGATACATGCGCTTGTCAAAGTCGACAGAAGCGGTAAAGCGCGCCACAAAAGCATCGGTTGGCTCAGAAAAACGACCGCCCCAAGCGGAGTTAGTAGAATCAGACATGAAGAAATACCAAAGGTTAAGTTATATGTGGAAGAAATAAGCGGTTTTAACTGAAAAACACCGCGGCTTAAGCTAGGCTAACTTAACTACAAAGCTATTTTCTACCCGATCTCTGTAACGCGCGCGCCATTCTTATTTTATTGGTGGTGAGTGAGGCTTTGGTGCTGGCCGTTACTTTAATTGAAAACAGCTTGGTCGAGTTCTCTTGGCAGCGCTTTGCCATAGTGTCATTTTTCGTGCAATGGGTATGCCTGCTGTCGGTTGCCTTAATTTGCCCGTTGCGTAAAAGCTTTGTGTACCTTTCAGTGTGGTTGGCTTCTGGGCTGGCTATGCTAACGGTGGCAACAGTTACCTTTGTAGTAAGTGTGCTGGGTGAATTACTGTGGCCTGTGTATCGACAAGGAATTGATTGGTTATGGGTACTTCGAAACTGCTTAATCAGTATGATATTCGCCACTATGGCCCTGCGTTATTTTTATGTGCAAAGCCAATGGCGGCTTAAAACACAAGCAGAGCTCAGTGCACGCTTGGCGGTGCTACAAGCTAAAATCCGTCCACATTTCTTTTTCAATACGCTCAATACAGTGGCGTCACTTATCATAATTGATCCTGAAAAAGCCGAGCGTATGCTGTTGGATTTAGCCCAACTATTTAGAGCGGTGCTAAAGAACGAAGCTAACCTAGTGAGCATTCAGCAAGAAATAGAGTTAGCACAGCGATATTTAGCCATTGAGCAAGTGCGTTTAGGCGAACGCATGCAGGTCACTTGGGACTTACCCGTAGATCTACCTGCGATACAGTTACCGCCCTTGTTGATACAGCCATTACTCGAAAATGCCGTCTATCACGGCATTCAGCCAAACATTAAAGGCGGTTATATTCACGTACAGTTAACGGCAGAAAAAGACGGCTGGCTGTTACAAATCACGAATTCAAAGTCAGCAGCCAGCTCGACATTAGGTAATCAAATGGCGCAAGCCAATGTGCGCGCACGCTTAGCAGCTTTACCACAACCCGCAAAACTGATGACCGATAATCAAGAAAAAACTTATCAGGTACAAATACTGTTAACAGCAGGGGGTTATGCATGAGTTATCAGGTGTTTATTGTTGATGATGAACGCTTAGCACGTGAGCGCTTAAAACGGTTGTTGCATGAGCAAGAACAGTTTTCTATCTGTGGCGAAGCAGAGCATGGGGAAGCAGCATTAGCATGGTTGCAGCATAACCATGCAGACATTATGTTGTTGGATATTCAAATGCCCGGTATGGATGGGCTTGAAGTGGCTGCATTCATGCAGCAACAAAAAAACTCCCCCGTTATTATTTTTTGCACGGCTTACGACGAACACGCCTTAGATGCCTTCCGAGTACAAGCCTTAGACTATCTATTAAAACCTGTGCGGCCTGAAGAGTTAAATCGCGCGTTAAATCGTGCCGCTGAATGGTTAAGTAGTCCTGCAAACTCTGATAATTTAAGTCAGCGCAGTGTACGCACTCATTTAACCGCCAACAGTCATAAAGGTTTAGAACGCATTGCTGTGGCAGATATAATCGCTTGTGTGGCTGAACAGAAATACGTACGCATATTGCACGCAGGGGGCGAACTATTAGTAGATGAGTCTTTAAAGCAGCTAGAAGAAGAGTTTCCACAAGTGTTTATACGCACCCATCGCAGTGCCTTAGTCGCTCAGAGTCGTTTGTACTTGTTACAAGCACAACAAAGCGGCCATCAAATTCTATTACAGGGTTTAGATCAACCCATCCCCGTCAGTCGTCGACATTTAGCAAAAGTTAAAGAAGCAATGGAAGGTTAGCCAGCAGCCCTCCCCCACAGCCTTTTAGGCTGTTATGATAGGATCTTATTTTCTAGCCCATGGCCTAAGCCCAAGTTAAGGAACATTATGTCTGCTGTAACTACTTTGCGAATTGCTACCCGTAAAAGCCCTCTTGCCATGTGGCAAGCAGAACACATCAAAGCTCGTTTGTTAGAGCTGCATCCAGACTTAACGGTCGAACTGGTTACATTCGTCACTCAGGGCGACAAGATTTTAGACACGCCTTTAGCCAAAATTGGTGGTAAAGGCCTGTTCGTTAAGGAACTGGAAGTCGCCATGTTAGATGGTCGCGCAGACATTGCCGTACATTCAATGAAAGACGTACCTATGGAGTTTCCAGAAGGTTTAGAGCTGGGTGTAATTTGTACTCGTGAAAATCCCCTAGACGCTTTCGTATCTAATAAATACAAAACCATTGAAGACCTGCCTCAAGGCGCGGTGGTTGGTACTTCCAGCTTACGACGTCAGTGCCAGATTCAACAATTACGTCCAGACTTAGTAATTAAAAGCTTACGCGGAAACGTGCAAACACGCTTAGGTAAAATGGATGCCGGTGAATACGACGCTATTATTTTAGCGGCAGCCGGACTATTGCGTATGGAAATGGATGATCGAATCGCCAGCTATATCCCAGCAGAGCTTTCTTTACCTGCAGGCGGTCAAGGTGCACTAGGCATTGAATGGCGTATAGGTGATAGCGCAGTCCATGAACTGCTTAAATCTCTGCACGACGAGCACACCGCCGCTTGCGTTATAGCTGAGCGCGCTCTTAACCGTCGCTTACAAGGTGGTTGCCAAGTACCTATTGCTGCTTACGCTGAGTTAAGTGGTGACAAACTACAGTTACGTGGTTTGGTTGGTAGTGTTGATGGTAAAACCATACTACACACAGAACAAAGCGGTACCGCCGCCGCCGCCGAACAAATGGGAATTAAAGGTGCAGAACACTTATTAGCTCAAGGTGCTGGCGCTATTTTAAGTGAAGTTTACGGCTACGAAGTGAAGTAGTAAGAGTTAACTAATGAGCTTTCCAAGCGTTATAGTCACCCGACCCAACGGCCAAGCAGACTATCTGTTGTCTGCATTACAAAAACAGGGTTACAGCACAACGCACTTTCCTTTAATGGACATTGTGCCGGTGGCCGATGACGCTCGTACAGCTGTGCTAAGAAACACAATACAGAACACCGACCAATACGCAGTAATAGTAGTGGTCAGCATCAACGCCGCTGAACATGGCTTACGTTGGTTAGACGCTTACTGGCCGCAGTATCCGGTTGGCATTGATTGGATAGCCGTTGGCCCAAGTACTGCTGAAGTGTTAGAAAATGCAGGCTTTAAAGTACATTGCCCAGAGAACAGCTTTGATACCGAAGGCATGCTTACTTTAGATTGTTTGCATGCCGACAAAATAACAGGTAAAAAAGTATTGTTGTGGCGCGGTGTCGGTGGCCGTGAAACCTTAGCCAGTGCATTACGAGCTCAGGGCGCGACCGTTGATTATGCCGAGTTGTATGAACGCCAAGACATAGAGCATAGTAAAGAGAAATGGCAGCAAGCATTAGCTAACAAGCCCGTATTAATGTTAAGCAGCACTCAACAAATCGAGATTGCTTGCCAGCAAGTAGCGGATATAGCGCAACGTATACGTTTACTAATAGTACCGACCGAACGCAGTGCTAGAATTGCCAAAGAAAACGGTTTTACTCAGGTGGTGGCTGCTGCTAGTGCTAGAGATGATGATATGTTGGCGGCTTTAATAGCCAATACACAATAACAAATATTATTTTTACCGAGAAAGGATCAACACGTGAGCGAGCAAATCCCAGTGGAAACAATCGAGACCCAAACACCAGACCAAGCACAGAAAACCACTGCTAGCAAAGCCCCAAAAACACGTTCTGGTTCTGTGCTTGGCTGGTTAAACTTCTTATTAATTATTCTTTTAGGCGGTGTTATCGCGGTAGCTGGTTGGTACGGCTGGCAGCATCACCACCTATTAGTGAATGAATTGGCTCAGCTTAAAAACAGCCAAGACAGTACTCAAGTACAAGCCGTTCAACAGGCAAGCAAACAACAAGCACAACTGGCAGAGTTACAAAAAAATCAACAAGAACTGACTGTACAGCTAGCACAAAACAATGAAGCCCTAGCCAAAATCCCTACAGCAGGTCGTCAAGATTGGCTATTAGCCGAAGCGGAATACTTATTACGCATTGCCAACCAACGCTTACAGTTAGAAAAAGATTGGAGCAGCGCCTTAAGCATGCTGCAAGCAGCAGACAACGTATTAGTAGAAGCAAAAAATCCACGCATGAACCCAGTAAGAGCTTTAATAGCCGAAGAAATAATTGCCCTACGCAAAGCACCGGCATTGGATGTTCAAGGCGCAGTATTGCGTTTACAAGCCTTACAAAAAGAGCTGCCAACACTGCCCTGGATTCCTAATAAGTTTACTGTAAAGAATAATGGCAACAGCGCAGCCTTGGCTAATACTGACAGCACAGCAGACGAACAAGCCCAAGAAGCTCAGAAAGAGTCTTGGTATATACGCATATGGAATAAAATCAGCGCGGCTTTAACAGGCTTGGTTCGTATTCGTGTCCATCAAAACGGTGCACCACAACCACTAAACCCAGATCAGCAATATTATTTAGAACAAAATATGCACCTGATGTTAGAGCAAGCACAAGCAGCCTTGTTACGGGAAGAAGAAGGTCTGTACCAGCACAGCTTGCAGCGCGTAGTTGAATGGATGCAAAGTTATTTGCTAGTAGAAGACGCCAGCACAGAAGCCGCTTTGCTTAGCGTTCAAGAATTGCTGCAATGGCCAGTAGCGCCAGCACGTCCAGATATCAGTGCGTCTCTATTAAAACTACAGTCGTTGTTAGAGCAACAACAGCGCGGCAGCGTTAATGCCTTCGATGCGGAGGAAGCACAATGAAAAGATGGTTTTTCTTATTGCTGCTGACTCTAGTGGTAGGCGTGGCTGCCGGTACCAGCATGGGCATCGACAGTGGTTATGTACTACTCAGCTGGGATAAGTACAGCGTTGAAACCAGCTTAAGCTTGTGGCTGCTTGGCACTGTCTTATTCGTTGTTGTTCTATATTCAGCATGGCGTTTGAGCTTACTGCTTTTAGGCAGCGACGGTGGCTTTAACGAATGGCGAGCGCAACGTCGCATGCAGCGTTCACGCAAACAGACCTTACGCGGCTTGCTGCATATGGCTCAAGGTCAGTGGAAGCGCGCAGAAAAAATATTAAGCCAGCATGCCGAAAGCTCTGACACCCCATTAATTAACTACTTAGCCGCCGCCAAAGCCGCCGCAGAACAAGGCAAAGTAGATGAAGCAGTTGAGTGGTTAAAAGCAGCAGAACAAGGCACTCGTGGTGCCGAACTGGCCGTGGGCATAATGCAGGCAGAAATACTCAGTGGCAGTAAGCAACAAGAGCAAGCGTTGGCTATCTTACTTAACCTACATAAAAAACATCCCAAGCATGCACATATATTGAAGTTGCTGGTTAATATTTATGAAGACTTAGAAGACTGGCAAACCTTGCAAGAACTACTACCAGACGCTAGCCGTTATGCGGGGCTGTCTGAAAGACGCCTTAACAGTCTTGAAGAAAAGGTGACATTGCGCTTATTAGAGAAAGCCGCAGACACTTCTGTAGAAGAGGTTAAAAAACAGTATCACGGCTTAAATCGAAAAGTACGCTACAACTTAATAGTCACTAAAACCTACGCCGAGCTATTGTTTGATAAAGACCAAGCATTACTTGAGCAAGAGCTGCGCAGTTCCTTTAAATATGTATGGCACGATGACTTAATTCGCCTGTATGGATTAGCTCAAGGTGACGATGCCGCCAGACAGTTGTTGTTTGCTGAAAAACAATTAAACGAACGCCCTAATGATCCAGTTTTATTATTAACCTTAGGTAGGTTGGCGATCAAAGCGGACCAAAAAGAGAAAGCTGCAGATTACTTAGAGGCAGGTATAAAGCTGCGTAACCTGCCAGAGCTTCATCAAGAAATGGCGTTGTTGCGTTTGGGTGAAGGTGATGAGGCGCGTGCCTGTGAGCACTTCCAACTTGCACTGAGTTAGCCCTTCTCAGATCATTGTTAGTACATTCCAAAACGCCATCAACATTCAGTTGTATGGCGTTTTTTGGATTAAACCGTTATTACTTCCAGTCTGCTAATTTATAAACCAAGCTGTGTTCATCACCAACTAAGGTCATAATCTTGCCTTTGTTTTCTACTTTAGCGCCCTGAATTAGAGTCTTAATAACCGCTGTCTCTACTGCCTGTACTTTCTCAGTACAAGCCATCATGGTGGTACCTAACTGAGTGGCGGTTAACACACCTTCATCACTTAGATCAGCCTCACCAAAATAGCGATTGCAGCCTGCTTGGCCATTGATCGTAAAGTTCTCACCTAGCTCTAAGTCAGAATTTAGAATGGGGTTTACTGCTACGCCATCAATACTGATTAACTTCCAATGGTGGTGCTGTAAATCGGTCTTGGTGACTGTGCCCATGCTTGAGCAGGCAGATAAAACAATAGGAAGAGCAAAAGCCATTAGAATGCGTTTCATAAAACCCCTTAACTGTATTTAATTAAGAATTTCTCGGAGCGTAACTAAACACATCCGAATGCATATTCTTCTCAGATAATCCTAACTGAGCTAACTGATCCAAAGTGCCATACACCATATTAGGTGAACCACAGGCAAATACTTGCACACCGGAAAGATCAGAAAAATCTTCACTGATCACTTCATAAATCATACCCACACGACCATCCCAACTAGGCAGTGGTTTTTCGATAATGGCATGATAGCTAATGTTTGCATGCTGTCTGGCCCACAGCAGTGGCAGCGTACTTAAGTAAAAACCAGCTGCGTTTTTATTCGACCAGTAAATATGTAGCTCTTGCTCTGGTTGTAACGCCAAAATACCTTCTACTAGACTTTTGATCTGGGTGAAGCCACTACCGGCCGCCACTAGCAACAACGGCTGAGACTTAAAACTAGGCAAGGTCCGTTTATTTAAAAAACAGTCACCTTGCGGCAAGGTTATCTTAACGACCGCTGAGTCTTTCAAAAAACGCACAATGTCATTTGCCCTGTCGGTATGATTAGCAATATGTAACTCAATACGGCGAGGGTCTAAGCCCGTTAGCTCACTGGGCGCACAAGCAATAGAATAAGGAACTTGTTCTTCTTCGCCTTCAGCGTTCATAAAATGCAGCAACAAATACTGACCCGGCCAAAAATGAGCGCTTTTACCAGCGGGTAACAACAGTTCTACATGCCACATAGCACCATCCATCAAATCCATGCGTGCCACTTGGCAGGCGTAAGTGATGGGTTCTATAAAATCAGGAGTATGAACAGAAGGCATATAAAGCTCAGAATCAGTTAACGGATTAGCGACACAACATAATACCCTATCTTCCTTCTCAAGTACTTGCTGGCCTAATGAGTTGCGAAAATGGAACGATCCATTAATACGCTCGCTTTGGCAAATCATACAAATACCATTCTCACAGCCCACATAAATATCAATCCCCTGCTCGGCTGCGGCCTCGGCAATGGTTTGATCAGAACGGCAATTGATAACAGTGCCACTGGGCTGAAAAGTAATAGTCGACATAAGAGGTATTAAGTAAATAGATACATTCTATAGCCTAGTCGCTGGATTGGGTAATGGTTTGGAATAATGGAATTTTGTTTGCTGTAAATGAACTGCGCAGTGCTTGAATTGTGGCAAGAAGGCGGCCTTGTTATTTCGGGGGAAAGACTTAATACTCGAAGGCATATATTAATTTAAGCAGGGTTGCTCTAGGCAGGTCTCTTTTTTTTATTTTTAGCATATAAAAACACAAAGCTCGCCATCAACAACTTGAGCGGCGCTGAACTACAAGGATGAAGTGAAGTGAGTGCAAAACAACGCAAATACTTAGAATGCTTGGCTGTGCTCCTGTGCCTGCTGGTAGCGGTCTGGTATTTTCAAAATGATGATATAGTGGCTCGCCTTGTTTTCGTTCCTGCAGTGCTATATTTCTTGATCAACCAACGGCAAATTCGTTCTATAGAGCAGTTCATGCCCTCTCCAAAAGAAATCATTAATGAAAGTCGATTTATAAAAGGCGTGACCATAGCGATTCTGGGGCTTGAGATTATTGCCGCTTATTGGTCTTTAGTTACAGGGGTTAGAATTGATGGTGTTTTCCAAGGGTTTGGGATGTTAATGCTAGCCTTGATAGGTCCATTGTTACCTGCTGTTATCGTCAGTCAGGTACGTCTTTATAGGGCACTTGCCAATCAATAAGGTTAACAAAAACAGATGAATATCATGAAAAAATATATTGGAATTGCTTTATTAAGCTTGTCTTTAATCGTTGTGGCCGACCATGATAAAGCTTTAGATTGTGATAACGCCTTTAGTACCCCTGAACTTAACCAATGCGCTTATATTGAGCTAGAAGCGGCACAAGCTGAATTAACTCAGTATCTGCAAGCAAGTTTTGAGCATAACGCACATGATCCTGAGTTGGTCGAAGCCATTAAAGCCGCACAAAAAGACTGGCAAGCATACTTAGCCGCACACTGTGACTCTGTTTATACACAATGGCGTGAGGGAACCATTCGTGGGGTAATGGCAGTTTCATGTAAAACTACGCTAACAAAGCAGCGAACTCACGAAATATGGGCAAACTTTTTAACCTATATAGACAGTGCTACACCAGTGCTACCCGAACCAAAAGAGTAGCTATTAATTTCATACAATAAGGTAAAGCATATGAATAGTTTAGACGGCCAGGTAATTATAGTAACCGGTGGCGCTGCCGGTATCGGTGGTGCGATAACTTCAGTATTGGTTGCCCGTGGCGCATCGGTTGTAGCGGTTGATATCAATGAAGATGCTGGTAAAGCCATTGAGCAGAGTCATCCGCAGCGGGTTGTTTTTCTTAATGGTGATGTGTCTAAAGACTCAGTAGCCCAAGAGGTGGTGCGCTTAGCTATCGCCAAGTTTGGTAAGTTAACCGGGCTTGTTAATAACGCTCATGCTTCTCGCCAGAAACCCTTAATGGACCTTACGCCTGCTGATTGGGCGCTGTCTTTTGATACTGGTTTTAATGCCACCTTAAACTTTATGAAAGCCGCTTATCCAGAGCTGTCTAAAGCGGGTGGTTCAATCGTTAACTTTGGTTCTGGTGCAGGTTTAGATGGCATGGTGTTACAGGCCAGCTATGCGGCGGCCAAAGAAGCTATTCGTGGCTTGAGTCGAGTGGCTGCTAATGAATGGGCTAAAGAAAAAATTCGCGTTAATGTTGTCTGCCCTAAAGCGCTTACCGGGGGTGTGGAGCAGTGGAAGAACAGTCACCCTGAGGCATACCAAGAGGCAGCCAACAGAGTTCCGCTGGGTTACTTTGGCGACCCACAAAAAGACGTTGCCCCTGTGGTGGCCTTTTTACTCAGTGATGACAGCCGCTATATGACCGGACAAACCTTGATGGCCGACGGGGGCTCCATACAACTGCGTTGATTTTATCTTTGACCGACTGCAAGATCCTGAAAGAAATTTCATAAGCAGCCAGCTTAGATCACCACTTAATTTCAATTTCTAAGCTGCTGCCGTCGTCTTCAACTTCAAGCTCGATTTCAACTTCAACCTGATCAGCAACGTCGACGACGAATTTCAAGCCTTCACGTGAAAAATGAAAGCTGTTTTGGCTCGCCATAGCGTCGGCAATTTGGTGTAAAAGCTTGGCCGCTTCTTCTCGACGCATCGAACGCTTCTCTTTCACTTCAAGTAGATCCATAGTTGACTCCAAAAGGTGTAGTAACGGTTCGAGTATATGCAGTAGAAACTCTACACACCAGTTATCACAACGGATTATTACTAATTAAATAATCGTTAGACAATCATTAAATATTATAAAGGCTGGAGATAACCTTGGTCGCATTAATACGATTTCCTGAAACGAGTGACGGCAATAATAATGACGAAACACTCTTTGGGCTGATTGCAGATGACTTAGTAAAACAAGGTTACAGTATTCGCCCTGGGGCTTTGCCAGAAAATATCGCCAGTGCTTTGCATGCTTATCAGCATTACTTAAGTGAGAACAAATACGTTGATGCGGGTATTGGTCGTGGCGATGATTATTTAAAAACAGAGTTTGTCAGAACCGATGAGATCTGTTGGATTACAGGTGAATCTGAGGCAGGTAAAAAGTGGAACGATTGGACGTCTAAGTTACAGCGCTTTTTAAATCAAAATCTGTTTCTTGGGTTGTTTTCGTTTGAAAGTCACTTCGCCCACTACCCGCCTGGAGCCTATTATAAAAGACACTACGATGCGTTTCGCGGTGATGTAAACCGTGTGTTGTCGGTAGTGGCGTATCTCAATCCAGCTTGGTGTAACACCGATGGCGGTGAGCTTGTGCTCTATAAAAACGCTCAAGATCGTATAGGGCTAAAGGTTGTGCCTCTATATGGCACGGTAGTGGTCTTTCTAAGCGAGGAGTTCCCCCATGAAGTGTTGCCTGCCAATAGAGATAGATACTCTGTGGCTGGCTGGTTTCGCGTGAATACGTCAATTGGTAATAAAGTTGATCCGCCTCGATAATAGCTGGGTCAGTTTGTTTAGTTAGGAAGTTATGTATGTCTAGTGTTTTACCTTGTTTGTATTCCTTTCGTCGTTGTCCTTACGCCATGCGCGCTCGGCTTGGCCTTGTGTTTGCCGAATTACAGGTAGAGTTACGCGAGATAGTATTAAGAAACAAGCCCGAACAAATGTTAGCCATTAGCCCGAAAGGCACTGTGCCTGTGCTAGAGCTGTTGGCAAATGATGGCGCTAGCACTGCTGTTCACGAAAATGTAGTGATTGAAGAAAGTCGAGAAATACTGGAATGGGCGCTTGAACAAAGCGACCCACAGGGTTTATTAAGCATTGAGCCTGAAAAAGCCAATGCCTTAATCGACCAAAACGATAACGAATTTAAACAATGGCTCGACCGCTACAAATACGCCGACCGTTACCCGGAAATGACAGAGCTGGAATACAGACAAAAAGGCGAAGAGTTTTTGCAGGCGCTAGAAGAGTTACTGACAAACAACAAGTACTTGTTGGGAAGTAACATCAGCATGGCCGATATAGGCATCATGCCGTTTGTACGCCAGTTCGCCCATGTGAACCGTGACGTATTTTACAGCCTGCCCTACCCCAACTTGCAGCAATGGCTAAAAGAATGGCTAGAGCATCCAATATTCAAACAGGTAATGATTAAGTACCCGCCTTGGCAAGAGGGAGATGAATTGGTGGTGTTTCCACAGCAATCAGTAAGCGTTAACCGCTAATAATATTCTTTATAGGCATTTAAGCTGCGACTCAACGTCCATGCTTTTATGAAGAATGCGAACAATAAAAACGGGGTTGTTTCTATTTTCATAAAATACGGTATGAAGTCCATAATTGTGTTTTCTTAAGCCAGAAACTATGTAGTCACAAGGCGAACCAGTATTCGGGTTTTCTGATAAAAACAGGAAGGTTAAGTCTAACTCTTTTATGTAGGACCTACGTTGCTCAGCACCCCATGTCTTTTGAGTGTATGCGGCTATTTTTTTTAAATCTTGGCGAGCGGCTCTAGAAAGTAAAAACAACGTTATTTACCAAGCTCTTCATCAAGCTCTGCCATCAGTCCTTCATAACTATACTCGGCAGTGCCGCTGGCAATGCCTTCATGTATAAGCGAACGCAAAGTTTCGAGCTTTTGGCTATCATCTTCAAGTTTACGCAACCCGGCACGAATGACTTCGCTAGCCGATGCATAACGCCCAGCCGCCACTTGTTGAGCAATAAACTCATCAAAATGGCTGCCTAGGCTAATACTTGTGTTTTTAGACATAAATCACCTTAGCTGTACCAATATTTAATATATTTTGGTACTAAAGCCAAAGTAAGTCAAAACGTGCAATGCAGTTTTAAAGCTGATAATCCTGATCAAGCCCTAGCTCATCCCATATTTCATCAATTTTCTTTACTACTTCAGGGTCTTTTACTATAGGCGTGCCCCATTCACGGTCGGTTTCACCCGGCCATTTGTTGGTAGCGTCCATCCCCATTTTCGAGCCTAAGCCAGACACGGGCGAGGCAAAGTCTAAGTAGTCGATGGGG
>SMEQ01000146.1_pt1 | contig 23191 bp, 29 predicted proteins | sample 2456281 | NCBI WGS metagenome assembly SMEQ01 (sample SAMN10132596, study PRJNA489261) | soil metagenome | isolation source: day1 antibiotic-loamy sand soil ammended with raw manure from dairy cow... | place: USA | collected 2015-04-01
GGCAATTAATTGTGATATAACGAAAGGGTTTATTATGCAGTCCATAATGCTCAAAGCCAAACTTCATAAAGCTAAAGTGACGCATTCAGTGCTGAACTATGAGGGCTCTTGCGCCATTGATGGCAAACTTTTAGACCTCGCGGGTATGCGTGAGTTCGAACAAATTCAGATCTACAACATCAATAATGGTGCTCGTTTTACGACCTACATTATTCGTGCTGAAGACGGCTCTGGTACTATTTCTGTAAATGGTGCTGCGGCTCATCACGCTAGCGAAGGCGATCGCTTAATTATTTGTGTGTATGCCAATTATGACGAAAAAGACTTGGCTACATTCAAACCAAGAATGGTGTATATCAATGAAGATAACACCGTAAGCCATACCAGTTTCGACGTGCCGGTACAGGTTTCTTAATCTTAGATTAATTTAATCTAGACCAGTCAAATAAAGCCTCACTATTTCTAACAATTAGTGGGGCTTTTTTATGGCTACCACTGTTTTAAGTTGTTAGCCCCCACATTCTTTGCCGTTATATCATGCCTTGCGTATACTCAGTGCGCTTTGGTGAAAATGTAAAAGGAACAACATGGCGACAGCAACACTCACTCAATCAAAGGCTTGGCAAAATCTACAACAGCACTTTGATGACATTAAAACGCAGCAGATGTGTGATTGGTTTTCCGCCGATCCAGAACGCTTTCAACGCTTTCATCTTAGCGCTGCAGGTTTAAATTTAGATTTTTCTAAAAACCGTATTACCACTGAAACGCTCAGCTTACTTGCTGAACTGGCTAAAGAACGCGGGCTCACTGAAAAAATCGGCGCCTTGTTTGCCGGCGAACTGGTCAATAAAAGTGAACAGCGCCCTGCTTTACATACCGCCTTACGTAATTTCAGCGACCGACCTGTACTGGTAGATGGCAAAGACGTTATGCCGGAAGTGCGTACGACGCTAAAACGCATTGAAGAGTTTTGCTGGAAGGTGCGTCGCCATCAGTGGCGTGGTTATTCCAACAAGCCGTTTACCGACGTTGTATCTATTGGTATTGGTGGCTCTTTCTTAGGCCCTAAACTGGCCTCGGCAGCATTAAAGCCTTACTGGGATAGTCGTTTAAATATTCATTATCTATCCAATATTGATGGCTCCAATATTACTGAGATTTTGCACCAATTAAATCCAGCAACCACGCTGTTTATTGTGCAATCAAAGTCTTTCACCACTCAAGAAACATTAAAGAACGCACTCGCTTGTCGTCATTGGTTTTTAGACAACGGTGGTACCGATAAAGACTTATCTCGTCATTTTGCTGCAGTTTCTGCCAACGTCGAAAAAGCGGTTGAGTTTGGCATTGCCGAAGAAAATATTTTTCCTATGTGGGACTGGGTCGGCGGTCGTTATTCTCTATGGTCTGCCATCGGCCTGCCGCTAGCACTGGCTATAGGCGCTGATAATTTCCGCGACATGCTTTACGGCGCATTCCAAATGGACGAGCACTTTCGTACCGCGCCACTAGAACAAAATATGCCCGTAGTAATGGCATTACTGGGTGTTTGGTATATCAACTATTTTGGTATGTCTTCACACGCTATTTTACCCTACGACCATTATTTACGCTCTATGCCGATGTATATTCAACAGCTAGATATGGAAAGTAACGGCAAGTCGGTAACCGTTGATGGCAGCACGGTTGATTACCATACCGGTCCTATTATTTGGGGTGGTGTGGGTACTAATGGCCAGCACGCTTTCCACCAGTTATTACACCAAGGCACGCACTTTGCGCCCTGTGATTTTATTTTACCTATGCAAAGCCACAACCCCATTGATAATTTCCACGCTATGCTGGCGTCTAACTGCTTAAGCCAAAGCCAAGCTTTATTGCAGGGTAAAAGCGAGAAACAGGCATTGGCTGAATTGTTAGCCAGTGGTATGGACTCAGTGCAAGCCGCTGCTTTAGCCAAGCAAAAAGTAATTCCAGGTAACCGCCCCAGCAATACTTTGTACTTCCCCCGCACCACCCCTAAGTCTCTGGGTGCTTTACTTGCCTTATACGAACATAAGGTGGCGGCACAAGGCATGCTGTGGGACGTCAACAGCTTTGACCAATGGGGCGTAGAGCTTGGTAAACAATTAGGCGACAAGGTATTACATGCCTTAGAAGACCCCAATTATTCCAATGGTTTTGATGGCTCAACGTCTGGCTTAATTGATGCTTGGCATAAGCTGCAAGCAGAGCTGTAGTGCCTGCTGTGGTTAGCGCTACGTTATAACCTGATACTCTGGGCGTCGCTATGGCGCACACAGGGTCACCATTGGGCATAAACATTCGTGTTTAAAGCAGATAAAGTGTTTGTTGCTATCACTAACCACTAAAGTACATTAAGATTCCCTGTTTTGTTGTTCGCCAAACGAGTATTTCGTTTTTTGATCGTTGGCGAATTTATATTTAAAAACAAAGAAGTAAGCGAATGCTTTCGCCACTTAAAAGCATTGGAACATCTACTTGGGTAACAGCTGAACGGCTGTGAATCCACAAGCATGAGGTTAACATGAGCGCGTTACGCATTTATTACCACAACGACACAGCCAACTTACTGTTCAGCACTCACAACAACATTAGTATTCGTAGAGAACTAACGGCTGTCGGGGTTCGCTTTGAACAGTGGCTAACTCAAGTAGATTTAAGCCCCGGCGCTGCTGCTGACAAAGTCATTGCTGCTTTTAAAACCGAGATTAACCAACTGGTGGCAGAAGGCGGCTATAAAAGTGTTGATGTTATTAGCCTTAACCAAGATGACCCGCAGAAAGAATCAATACGCCAAAAATTTTTAAGTGAACATACGCACAGTGACGATGAAGTACGTTTTTTTGTCGCTGGCGAAGGTCTATTCAGCCTGCATATTGATGATAAAGTTTATGAAATCCACTGTAGAAAAGGCGACTTAATCAGTGTCCCTGCTAACACACCACATTGGTTTGATATGGGCCCGAATCCATCGTTAATTACCATTCGACTATTTAACAGCCATGATGGTTGGGAACCCAACTATACGGGTAACCCCATTTCGGAAAAATTTAATCGTCTAGATAACTAAGTTATCTCGGCTATCCAACTAGTGGCCTGAGTATCCATATGCACTTGTTCGCTTCACGTGTACGAATCTTATTTGATAACTTCACTTTAATTTTAATTGGTGTCGTCTTACTTGCTACTTTTTTACCTGCCTCTGGTGCTGGTGCCGTTTTTTTTAAGTGGCTAACCATCGCCGCTATTGCCTTATTATTCTTTTTACATGGTGCCAAACTGTCTCGTAAAGACATTATTGACGGGGCATTACACTGGCGTCTGCATATTTTAATTTTTGCCTGCACCTTTATCTTATTCCCACTGCTAATGCTGTCTTTACAGCCTATTCTAAGGCCTTTACTGGGTGAGCAACTATGGATAGGCATGCTCTATTTAGCAGCCTTACCGGGTACTGTGCAGTCGGCCATCGCCTTTACCTCTATGGCACGTGGCAATATTCCAGCGGCTGTCTGTGCGGCGTCTGCCTCAAGCTTAGTAGGGATTATTATTACCCCTATGCTGGTTAACTTTATGCTGGATGCCAATGCTGGAACGGCTGGCATGCTCGATGCTATTATTAGCATTAGCCTACAACTACTATTTCCGTTTTTGCTGGGGCACTTTTTACGCCCTTGGATTGGCCAATGGGTTGATAGAAACCGCCGCTGGCTAGTCAAAGTTGACCAAAGCTCAATTTTACTAGTGGTTTACACCGCCTTTAGCGCAGCGGTCATTGGCGGCCTATGGCATACAGTACCACCACAGTCTTTGCTTATTTTGACCTTAGTGTGCGGTGTTATCCTAGCCATTGTCTTAGTGACTACTACTTGGCTAGCACGCGTCTTTAAATTTAATAAAGAGGACGAGATCACGATCGTCTTTTGTGGCAGTAAGAAGAGCATGGCAACAGGCATTCCTATGGCACAAGTTATCTTTGCTGGCGGTGCTGTTGGTCCTGCGATTTTACCGTTAATGGTATTTCATCAAATTCAGCTAATGGTCTGTGCCGTACTGGCTCAGCGCTATGCACAACGTGAGAAAGTGTTGGAGTCGGCATAATAGCTAAAGACCCATAACCTCAACCAAGACGGTTTTAATTAGGAAGCCAACAACACCTAACCCAAGAGCAAAAAACAAAATAAACATGCCGAACTTACCGGCTTTTGATTTTTTGCCTAGGTCGTAAATAATAAAAAACATAAAGGTTACCAGAACGGTAATCCCTATCGTTAAAGACCATGCTTCAAACTGTTGTGCGTCCATATTTAATCAAAGCCACCCGTATTACATTAGATATATTTCTACAGCGCTAGTCGCTTAGCTGAACGCTATTCAGCAACCATTAAGTTATTAACAATTAGATTAATATAATGCTTAATGATATTTCGAATCTTATCCATATTGATATTTTCTGGGCCGCTTAACAAGGCGTTATATTCGATTGTATGAAAAAGACCTATGAGTATTTCTGCATCTGCTTCCGGCTGTTTCGAGTGCACTAACTCTGAAAAGAATTCGACGGCTATTTCGTATAAAGCTTTACGGTGTATTTGACCGAGTTTACGTATTTTCTCATTCACTAATGCTTCGTAACGAAATGCTTGTTCGATGGTTAACATATCGTACTGCTCTACCAGCTGTCCTCGCATGTAGAGAGTCACTTGGTCGGTCATAAACTCAATCAAGTGATTACGCTTTTCAGTAATGCCGACATTTTCTACTAGCAACTGTGATAATGGCTGGTAAAAATGCCCCGTAAAGTCTTTAAGTACCAGTAATGCTTTTTCAGTATAAAGAGTAAAAGCATCAACGATTAATTCATCAATATCTTTAAAATAGTAAGTTGTGGCGGCTAGCGGAACCTCTGCTTCTTTAGCAATAGCGCGATGACGTATGCCACGCACCCCTTCTGTACGCACTATGCGTAACGTAGCTTCTAAAATCTGACGACGACGATGCTCACTTTTAACACGAGTCGTTTTTCGCCCTTGATACTGCAAAGTTTTGCTTTTCGCAGCTTGTGTTTTGGCTGTTAAATCCATGCCTACGCTCTCTTACTACTCAATTTAGATTTTACTTTATTAACCTATGATAATGGAAAGCAGGGTAAAAAACTCAAGTTTGAAAATTTCTCTGTACTCGTATACCTATTGGTCACATAATAATTAAAGTACGATTGTACCAATTAACTTCATAACAAAAATAATAAAGCGATGATCATGAATATAAAATCTTCCATTGTGCTATTCCTATTAGCACTAGCAATTACTCCACTCAGCCAAGCAAACGATGCTTCTACGCACACAGACCAACAAAAGCTAGAGTTTATTCAAAACAATTTCAGTGCCAATGCTCAGCATAGTCGTTATTGGCAAAATGGCTGGCTGACAATCTTCGGCGCCTCGGCGGTAGTACATGCTGGCATTTGGGATCAAAGTGGTAGTAATAAAGAAAGCTACAATGCCAAGGTCACAGCAATAACCAGCACCATAGCAACTGTAGACATGCTGTTAAACCCAATGAAAAGTCATAAGTATGCTGACCAGCTAAATAACTCTGATATTGGCTTAACTCAAGCTGAAGATTGGTTAGAAAAAGCGGCAAAACGCGAACAATATGAACGCAGTTTAACTAACCATCTATTATCTGGGCTTGTGAATGGCCTTGCTGGCTTAGCTGTTGGCAGAGACGATGGTCGCAAAGGTGACGGATGGTTTACTTTCGCTTCAGGCATGATTGCATCTGAAGTCAAAATATTCACTTCACCTACGCGCATGACTAAGGCATGGGAAGCATATCAAGACGGTGATATTTCACCGCTGGCGGCAAGCCAGAACACAGAATCACGTTGGTATGTTGCTGCAGCTGGCCCTATCCTTCAGGTTAAGTATAGTTTCTAAGATTTTGTAGCCTTGGCATAACTTCTGCATTGATTAACTCAATGTAGGAGTTTTATATGCTAAGCGCCATTTCCAATTACTTACAACAACTGCCTTACCCGCAACAGACCTCTGCTGCCCCAGTTGAAGTAAGCAAAGTAAAAGACACCGCCAACACGGCTGATACTGAAACCAGCAGCCTTGATGGTTATGCACCGTCGACGCGCGTGTTCTTAATTGGCGCAGTCGCCAGTGACTTTAATGTACGCTCTCTTTCAAGCCAAGATGTGAACGCGTTACAGCATCAAGTACAGCAATATGGATTGCTTAATGGTCGTGACCTAGATGCTTTTTCGGTACTTAACAACGCCTACCAGCAGGAAGAAATTGAGCAGGGTTTAGATGCCGTAAGCTACTTAGATACAGTAGTAAAAGACTTTGATAGTCTCAATACGCCCTACTCTGAACGTCAACAAATTGTGCGTTTACACCGCTTAATGCATAACCTAGATTCTGCTCATCAAGTACTGAACACTAGAGTTAATTTGAACTAGCTCTTTAGGGTTTCTTCAATCCATTCCTGCAACCAGAATAAAGCGTCCTCATCGGGGTTAGCTGTTTCGGTTGCATCAATGGTGACTCGCGGCACGGTTTGCGTGCCTTGTAACTCTAAAAAGCGCTCTTCAAACAATGCCCCTGCATGGCAAAAAGTCTCATCGTAAGAGCTATCGCCTAAGCTAATGACACCAAACGGCTTGCCATTTTGTAGCGGGAATTGATCGTCTAACTCCATATAGAATCGAGCAATATTTTCCGGAACATCACCGGCGCCTGTGGTCGCAGTACAAATAAGCACAGCATCGGCAGCAGCGGCATTCATAGCAGCAACTGAGGCAGCATTATCAACCACCACTTGATGACCAAGGCTTTCCAGTTTCTTTTGTAACTCTTGAGCAACTGCAGTAGCAGTTCCCGTCACTGAACCAACGGCAATATAAACAGTAGACATAGCAAAGAACGACCCTAAAAAAACGGGTATTATAACCTAAACGTCAAATGAGCTCTAACCCAACTGCTTTCCGACGCTATACGCTATGTTTAGCTAATGCACTAGCCTAACGATCGTTTTTCTTGCCTCTCTTGCCCAAGAAGCTGCTGTACTCGCTGAAAATGCTGATCTAATTCGCGCCTAGTCCATATGGTTAAGGTTTTGCGCGCCGTACTTAGCTCTAGCGTTTCGTTATAGATTTTTTTCAGTTCTTTCTGTAATTGATGTAAAGGGTACTTTTTTAACAATAACGCAAACACCTCATCATCCTCTTTATCGGCCCAAGACAGATCCTTACCGACATACCAGTTTTGCAATAAATTACGAAAAATTTCTAATGGCTCGCGCTTAGTATGCGTTTCATTGATACCAGACTCTTCAATGGCTCTATTTAACTGATCTAACATCTGCAATGCAGTTAAATTACGTGTATCTTCACTCATGGCGTTCACCCATTTTCATGCTTAACTATGTACAAGCATAGCTTGTTTTTTGTTCAATTGAGTATTTATCATGAACCTATTTAATAGCTCATCAGCCGTACTTAGCGGCCTTGAAAGTTATCTTAATTTATTAGTCCTTCGCCTTTTTCCGGTTTGGTATACCAGTCAACTGGTTAAAACCATGGAGCTAAGCCCATTAGGTACTCTCAACAACGTAAGTTTCCAAGGTAAGAATTGGTTAAGTTTACAGTCTGTTATTCAAGGCTTAAGCCAATCCTTACCGATGGATCCAAAGTGGCAGCTATTGAATAAAAAACTGTCCAAACTGGTCAGCGAAATGGAGCACTCTAGTCGCATCCATATAAAAAGAATCAATGGTATTGAGCACTACCAAGGCGAGCAAGACTGGCCCAGCTTGATTGCTTATGCTGAAGACAACGCAGAGAACATAGAGATCAATAACGCCGAAGAATTTGAGGAAATGGTCAGCCAAGCTTTTCCTAATGAAAACAAACCACACCACTTTGTATTCCGTGAGTGGGACGGGCGCTGTTATTGGAACAATCCTGAAGAGCCAAGCAAGTTAGCGGCATTACAACGTTACGCCCATCAAAATGGACGCGACGCTCAAATATCTGCAAAAGTTAGGGTTGAAAGCATTAACAGCAAGGCGTTAGATAGTATTAGAAATTCTTGGTGGCTACTTCTTTTAAATCGTGAAGACGCATTACGTGTAATGGCGCTGGTAGAACAAACTAAATTACCCATTATTATGGCTGACTTTGAGTGGCGTCGAAATGACTTAGCTTTTTTGGTCGCACGCAAAGATAATCGTCGTATTAATCAAATATTTTTAAACTTAATCGATAAACGCTCGACTAAGCAAGTGCTGGAGTTTGGTAGCTACTTAGGTCGTAATTATCACCCCTTTCATAACCAAGATAAAACGGGGTGAATTGTCGCCAAAAATAGCTTAGAGTGTATTATTATCTGATAACAAAAAACGGTATTTCGCATGATTCGTGGCACTTGGAGCCTCACAGAACCACTGGTTCCGGTTAATATTCCGGCAATTATGATTCGCCTTGGTTCAGAGCAAGGAGTTGATCAAAAACTGCTGCTTAAAGGTACCGATATATCTGTTGAACTACTGGCTGATCCAAGCGCCCGGCTAAACTATCAGCAGCTTATGCTGCTAGCCAACAACCTAATTAGCCTGTATCCATCTCCTACATTAGGCTTAGAGCTAGGCCAAGCAATTAACATCAATCAGTTTGGCATGCTTGGGTATGCCATTTTAAGCTGTGCTGACTTACGCAGTGCTTTACGTTTAGGCCAAAAATATCATTCTTTGGTTGACCCTGCATTTACTTTTGAAGTGGTGGATTTAGGCGAAACAACGGCTATTCGCCTAACGACGCACTTACCGTTTGAACCGTTTTATCGCTTAATTTGTGATGTTTTTTTAGGCATGTTCGCCACCCTAAGTCGTTTTTTAACGGGCAACCCTAACTTGGATGCAAAGGAAGTTCATCTTAACCATCCACAACCTAGTTACGCTAACGCCTACAGCGAACTAACCCGCTGCCCAGTTCTGTTTGACCAACCACGTACAGAAATTATTATAGACTCGCATCTGCTTGATACGCCGCTGGCCATGGCCGACCAAGCCACTGCGGCTATGGCAGAACAACAATGTGCCGATATTTTGGCACGTATGGGCCCCAAAGAAGGACTTGTAGCTAAAGTAAGACGTATTTTATTAAGCAGTCCTGGTAATTTCTTACCTGTAGATGAAGTTGCCAGTCATTTAGCTACCTCTACCCGTACTTTAAGTCGCGGCCTGCAAGATGTTGGTACTTCTTACCAGCGTATTTTAGATGAAGTACGCAAAGAAATGGCGATAGAGTACTTACGTAACTCTAATTTGCCGATTGAAGAAATTGCGGCTTTGGTTGGCTATTCAGATCCATCTAATTTCCGTAAGGCTTTTCGTCGTTGGACTACGCACGCACCGTCCTATTATCGTGCTGAGAAGGGTGAAGTTTTTGAATAGTTTTAACAACGCCCTAGCAAATCTTTTAAATCATATTTCTCAGCCACAACACAACTTTGCAGACAGCTTAGATTTTATTGATACTTGGTTTGAATTTACACCCACTGCATTTAACAATAATGGCCTGTTTAATAATGAAAATGAAAACCACGGCAGTGCTAAAATATTTGCTTTAGCACAGTTATTGAGCCTCAACAAACAACAAGTTTTGTTATGCTTTGGTGAGCATTATCGTAATTTGGCGAAAACCCCTGAAAACAGTCATTTAAATATTCGTATGTTAATTAATACCGAGTTAGCTGGTATAGAGTTTGACCACCAACCGTTACAAAGAAAGGCAATGTTATAATTATGAGCACCGGAATAACACTAACTTCTAGTAATGTTGCACTCACCAGTATCTGTTTTGACAGTGTTGACTTAGAACTGATTGCAGATCAATTACAACAGAAGCAAGCCGAAGCGCCAGCGCTATTCAACGGCTTTCCTTGTGTCATCGATTTGCAAAAATTTTCACCCGATGAGTTTGACCTCGCCAGTGCCATTAAAGTTTGTCAGCAATACGGCTTCTTAGCGGTTGCTGTGCATAACGCAGCAGACACTTGGCTGGCAGCATTACAAAATCTCCATATTGCCGACCTTGGCTCTTTGCGTACTCAGCATAACAATGAAGCCAAAGCTGCCCGTAGTATTCACTCCCATCAGGGTAACGTACGCTCTGGGCAGCAAGTGTTCCATGACGGCGATCTGATTGTATTTGGTATGGTCAGCGCAGGTGCTGAAGTGTTAGCCACTGGCGACTTACATATTTTTGGTACTCTTCGTGGGCGCGCTCTAGCTGGTATTAAAGGTAATGAAAATGCCTTAATTACTTGCCAGCACTTCGATCCTGAATTAGTTGCCATTGCTGGACAGTACCGCTTGTTTGAAGATAACTCACAAGCAACCAGCCAGCCGGTCGCGATACAATTACGCGATGGCAGCTTGAACATCAGCAGTGTTTAATAAATACTGCGCTTAACATTTTTTGCAGGGAATAAATAAATTGGCAAAAATTATCGTAGTTACTTCGGGTAAAGGTGGAGTAGGTAAAACCACCACCAGTGCCGCCTTTGCTGCTGCCTTAGCATTAAAGGGCCACAAAACTGTTGTTATAGACTTTGACGTCGGCTTACGTAACCTTGATCTTGTTATGGGTTGTGAGCGCCGTGTTGTCTATGACTTTGTTAACGTTATCCAAGGTGAAGCTTCTTTAAAACAAGCTCTGATTAAAGACAAGCGTTTACCGAACCTATTTATATTACCGGCCTCACAAACCAGAGATAAAGACGCACTTAGCCATGAAGGCGTTGAAAGGGTTTTAGACGAGCTATCCAAAGACTTTGATTACATTATTTGCGACTCACCCGCAGGTATTGAACAAGGCGCACAAACCGCTTTATATTTCGCCGAAGAAGCCATTATAGTCACCAACCCTGAAGTTTCTTCAGTGCGTGACTCCGACCGTATTATTGGCATTTTACAAAGTAAGTCACGCTTAGCTAAGCAGGGCGGAGCCGTTAAAGAACACTTACTAGTAACCCGTTATAATTATGCGCGCGTTAACCGCGGCGAGATGCTGTCAGTTGAAGATATAGTCGATATTCTGGCCATCCCTTTGCTGGGTGTTATTCCAGAGTCAGAAGCCGTTTTAAAAGCTTCTAACCAAGGAGTGCCAGTAGTACACGATGAAAAGAGTGACGCCGGCCAAGCTTATGACGATGCAGTAGCGCGCTACTTAGGCGAAGATCGCCCCCATCGCTTTTTAGATTCGAATAAGAAAGGCTTTTTGAAGCGAGTTTTTGGAGGCTAATATGAGCTTAATGAATTATTTTCGTAAAGAAAACAAAAGCGCTTCGGTGGCTAAAGAACGTCTACAAATACTGGTGGCACACGACCGTGCGCGGGTTAACAGCCCAGATTATTTACCACAATTACAGCAAGAAATTATGGCTGTAATTCGTAAGTATATAGCCATTGATGATGACAACGTATCGGTGCACTTAGAACAACAAGGCACCACGTCGGTACTAGAGCTTAACGTTACCCTACCCGACTAGGCTGCGGCTAAATACTGCTGCAAGTATTAGTGCAAGATTGAGCAAATCGACTAGACTCAAAATACATTGTTTATTAAAGACCTAAGCTATGAACACATTGGCACTGCATCACATCTTAGTAAAAAGCGAAGTTTTAGCGAATGAAGTACTTAAAGAGCTGGAATTAGGTGCTGATTTTAGCTACTTAGCTCAAGAGTACTCAACTTGTCCGTCGGCAAGCAACCAAGGTTATGCAGGCCAGCACCGTACAGATGCCCTACCTCTTAACCTTTTACAGGCATTATTTGATACCACAGACAATAAAGGCCCTTATGTAGGGCCTATTAAAACTGAATTTGGTTTTCATATTGTCAAAGCAGTAGACAGCGCTCAGCACTCCTTGCTTATCGATGAGTAACTACTAGTCTTCGTAATCAACGTCGTAGCCAAACATCTCACGCAATCTGGATTGCTCTAAGATACGTTCGGCGCGACGTTTTTTGTTTTCAAACTCAATACTTCGAGCACGCTTACTCTGCACTTTTTCTTCAGCCTCTACGACCTCATCAGCGTCAACTTCTTCGTAATCGTCATAATCTAATTGCTGCGCTTCACTCATAAATAACCCTCAATAAACGAGTTGAACCATTTCAGGCGCATACTTCCATTTGTTTGCTCTTTCGTAAATTGAAATGTTTTCTTCCTGATCATAAAAGTTTTTTATCTATGCGGTTGGCCGAGTTAAACCATAGTATGAGGTCGAGCGAAGGTGGGTTATGGGAAGGTTTGTTACTAAACTAGCCCTCCAGACATTGCATCTGAAGGGCGTACTGCTTACAACAACGCTAAAAACGATAAGGCTGTTTTGTACTTTGCTACACCAAACACATAGGCATAGGTGACCAGTGCGCCAGCGAAAGCGGTTTTGTTTGCTTTGCGTATGGCAACCACACCAAAGCCAATATAAACAATCAAACCGATTGTTTTGGCTGCTAACCAGCCATGACTTAGACTGAATACTGATGAAAACACCATCATTAGAGCAAAGACAAGCAGCAGCGTGTCTATAATATGAGGTACGACTTTAAGTATTTTATTGGCGCGCCACTTTGGCGATACGGAAAAAAGTAAAAAGCGAATAACAAAAAGCATGATGGTTAAATAAGCCAAACCAGCATGGCTATGTTTAAGGGCAGAGTAATCCACGGGTAATCCTTACTGTAATAGTCAACTAAGGCGTTAGGATAACATGCTTTATAATTAAGTTTTAAGTATTCAATTAAGTTAACATTACTTTCTTAATTATACTCGGCAACCATGCAAAGCAACGGAGTTCGCAATGAGATACCTGTCAATTTTTTTATTACTAAGTATTACTACAGCCTTTGCCAGCGAGGTGTATTTTAGTCGTGACGCCAACGGTAACGTCGTGTTTAGTGATAAGCCCAGCGCTAACTCTGAAATACACGAGATTAAAGAAATTCCGACTATGCCCGCTTTAGTGGTTCCAGCTAAACAAGAAGCACCCAGCAGCAGCCGAGAAGAGGCCTTTCAATACACCAGTTTAAGCATTGTTACCCCCGTCAACGACCAAGCAATACCTGTTGGCCACGCAGGTAACGTGTCTGTATCTGGCGTACTCAGTCCTGGCTTGCGCCCCACCGATACAATTTACTTACTTGATCAACAAAGTGTTATTGGTAAAGGGCGTCAAACTACATTCTCACTGTCTAGCTTGTCACGCGGCGAACACAACTTACAGTTAGTAGTTAGAGACCAAAAAGGGAAAGACTTGATCAGCAGTAACACCGTCACTATTCATGTGCAACGTGCATCTGCCCTAAGGCGTCAATAAGTGCCTGCAGCGGGAATGAAATAGCATCATGCCTGTGGATTTGATTGGCCACTCACCGAACCTAGTTGCCATAAAGCATGCAGCCTCGTTACTGGCACCCCTACAGAGCCCCATTTGGATAACCGGTGATGCTGGCGTAGGTAAAAAGTTAACAGCGCGCTATCTGCACCAATTTGGCTCTGGCAAAAACAAGAGCTTAATAGTTTTTGATTGTTCAACTTACACGAGCGATCAGCAACTGCCTGCTTTACAAGCTTCAGTAGCAGCCGCAACCGCGGCAACTTTGCTTATTGCTGATGCCCTGTATTTATCACTCGACAGCCAACAATACCTGCTGTATTTATTAAACAACTACGGCTGCTTAAATGTTCGCTTAATCATTACCAGCCAAGCTCCCGTAACACACTTAATACCGCCTTGGGCTGCATTATCGATTATTGCTGAAAACCGTCTTGATATTTTACCGCTGTCTGCACGCAGTGATGACATAGCCATTTTAGCCGAGTACTTTTTAAATCAATGCGCGCAAGAGTTAGAAACTTCGTCGAAGCAACTAAGCAGCAAGGCTTTAGAAGTTCTAAGTTATTACTCTTGGCCGGGCAATATTCGTCAACTTAAAAGCTGCTGTCGTTGGCTTACTTTAATGGTAGTGAAAAATGATATTGGCATGCACGACCTGCCGCCTGATATTCTTTCTTTTAGCCAAGAAAAAGCTGAACAATGGGTGCAGTCTTTAGCCTTATGGGTACAGCATAAGCTTGAAGCTGGCGAAGCTAATGCGCTTAACAATGCATTGCCCTTGTTCGAACACACTTTAATTAGAGCAGCACTCAAACACAGCGGTGGCCGACGCCAAGAAGCGGCCAAGCTACTGGGTATTGGTCGTAATACGCTTACTCGTAAGCTGCATGAATTTTCAATTAACTCCAAGCAAGATAAAGAATAAATCATTATGTTCAACATCGTTCTCTACGAGCCAGAAATTCCACCTAATACCGGTAATATTATTCGTGTCTGCGCCAATAGTGGCTGCCAGCTGCATCTGATCGAGCCTTTGGGTTTTACTATGCAGGAAAAAAGCTTACGCCGCGCAGGTCTAGATTACTCAGAGTTTTCCAATGTTCGTATTCACGTTAACTTTGAACAATTTATGGCCAGCGAACAACCCAAGCGTTTATTTGCCTTAACCACCAAAGGCAGTACCGCACATTCCTCGGCTAAATTTGAAGCGGGTGATTATTTAATGTTTGGCCCTGAAACACGCGGACTACCAGAGGATGTGCGCTTGCAAATTCCTTATGAACACTGGCTAAGACTGCCAATGATGCCCAACAGCCGCAGTATGAACCTGTCTAATGCAGTGTCAGTGATGGTGTACGAAGCATGGAGACAACAGGGATTTCTGGGGGGAAGTTAACTATCCAGAATGGATAGCTAACGATCAGGGGAGAATTTACTCCCCTTTTTATTAGCCATAGATTTAAACGCAACGGCCAACTTTTAGTGCGTGGTTTCGCTGCTGGCTTCGGCATTAGCTTCGACACCGGCATCAGCTTCTGCTGCTTCTTGCGCCAAACGCTGCTGGAATAACGCATCAAAGTTAATGTGTGCTAACACTAACGCTGGGAAGCCGCCTTTAATAACTAAGCTGTCGACGTTTTCGCGTAAGTAAGGGAATAAAATATTAGGGCACAATGCACCTAACATTGGCCTTACTTGGTCTTCGGGAATATTCGCCAACACAAACAAACCGGCTTGCACTATTTCAACCAAAAATGCAGTTTCTTCTTGGTTAGTAGCGGTAACAGTTACTTTGATAGACACCTCATAATGCGTGTCATCTAGCTTTTGAGCGCCCGTGTTTAAATCTAACTTAACCTCAGGCTTCCACTCTTTGGTGAATACTTGAGGTGTATTGGGTGCTTCGAAAGAAACATCTTTTAAATACACGCGCTGTAAAGAAAACTGCGGTTGATTCTCTGCCATGTTTTAATCCTTAATATTTATTATTTTACCCACGCACTACCGGTAGGTTTTGATTAGACCATTCCATCATGCCACCGCTTAAGCGCATAGCATTGAAGCCCTTTTCACGTAGCATTTTGCCTGCTACACCGACTGTTTGACCGCTTTTGCATACCAAAATAATTGGGCGTTCTTTCTCTGCAGTTAGCTCGTCTAAACGGCTAGCCAACTTAGAATAGGGAATGTTAATTGCGCTAGGTAAGTGTCCACCATCAAATTCTTTTTGATCACGGATATCCAATACCAGAGCATTTTCCTTATTAATCATAAAGGTAGCCTGAGTCGGACTAACGCCCTGACCGCTGCGTCGGTTGTTATCCCACAACAATGCAGCAAGGAAAGCAGTCCAAACAGCCACTAACTCCCAGTTGTTAGTAATAAACTCAATAATACGATCCATAATGAAGGTCTATGCTATGAAAATGATGGCGCAGTATATCCTTTTTTTTAGTACAATGTCGCCATTATTGGTTATCAATACGAGCAAGTTTTATGTCAACACGTCCAGTACCTACCGCCCTAATCATTCTTGACGGCTGGGGATATCGCGAAGAAACAGACAGCAATGCCATTGCTAACGCCAACACGCCCACTTGGGACCACTTACTTAACACTTATCCGAACACCTTGATTAAAACATCTGGTGAAGCCGTCGGCCTGCCTGATGGTCAAATGGGTAACTCTGAAGTCGGCCATATGAACCTTGGTGCTGGACGCGTGGTGTACCAAAACTTCACCCGCATTAACAAAGCCATTCGTGATAACGAGTTGCAGAAAAACACTGTACTTTGCCAAGCGATAGACAAAGCTGTCGCTAACGACAGTGCTGTACACTTTACTGGCTTGTTGTCTCCTGGTGGCGTTCATAGCCATGAAGATCATTTAGTCGCTTTATTAGAAATGGCAAAAGATCGTGGTGCTAAGCGTGTTTATGTCCATGCAATCTTAGACGGCCGTGATATGCCGCCGCGTTCAGCAGCAGCTTCCATCAAACTGATTGAAGACACACTAAATGAGCTAGGCAATGGCCAAATCGGCTCTGTGATTGGTCGCTTCTTTTCTATGGATCGCGACAACCGCTGGGAACGAGTTCAAGCGGGCTACGATGTAATGACTTCTGGCCAAGCTGAGTTCAGCGCCGACAGCGCCAGCCAAGCATTAGTAGATGCTTACGCGCGCGATGAAAACGATGAATTTGTTAAAGCTACCAAAATTAATGGTGCCGATGCTCGCATTCAAGACAACGACAGCGTTATCTTCTTTAACTTCCGCCCAGATCGTGCCCGCGAACTGACGCGTGCGTTTGTTTCAGGCGATGACTTTAAAGGCTTTAACCGCAGCGTTAAACCAAAATTGGCAGACTTCGTTATGCTGACCGAATACGCTGCCAACATTCCGGCTAGCTGCGCTTATGGCCCTGAAACGTTAAGCAACGGCCTTGGCGAGTATGTATCCAACCTTGGCTTAACCCAATTACGTATTGCAGAAACAGAAAAGTACGCTCACGTTACTTTCTTTTTCTCAGGCGGTCGGGAAGAAGAGTACCCGGGTGAAACTCGCATTATGGTGCAATCTCCTAACGTTGCCACCTACGACTTACAGCCGGAAATGAGCGCCCCTGAACTAACCGACAAACTGGTTGCCGCCATTAAAAACCGTGAATACGATTTAATTGTCTGTAACTACGCCAATGGCGATATGGTCGGTCATACCGGTGACTATGAAGCCACTGTAAAAGCGGCTGAATGTATTGATGAGTGCTTGCGTCGTATTACGGAAGCATTATTAGAAGTAAACGGCGAATGTTTAATCACCGCTGACCACGGTAACGCCGAGCAAATGATTGATGATAACGGCCAGCCTATGACGCAGCACACCACCGGCCCTGTTAATTTAATTTATGTAAACCAACGTTCTCAGGCCAACATAGAGCCTGGTAGCTTATCCGACATTGCTCCCACCTTGCTCACTATGATGGGCTTAGAAAAGCCAGCAGAGATGACTGGTGTGTCCTTACTTAGCTATCCGTAATCTATGAAGAAAGTTATCTACTTTTTGCTTAGTTTAACCTTGTTGTTGTCTTGGCCAGCCATGGCCAACGACGACGCCAAGCTTGAAGCTCTTAAGAAGGAAATTCAAAAGCTTCAGCAGTGGCTTAACTCAGCTCAACAAGAAAGTGACCAGCTCACTAAAGACTTACGTCAGTCTGATATTGAAATCGGCAAAATAAATAAACAAGTAGAACAGACCAGAAAACTGCTACAAGAGGAGCAAGACCGCCTAAAAAAGCTCCAGCAGGAGCAAGGACAGCTCCATAAACATCAGCAGCAGCAAAGAGACTACCTGTCAGAACAAATTCGAGCGGCACAACGCTTAGGCAATGACGGCCCCATCAAATTACTACTTCACCAAAATGATCCACAAAAAGCGCAGCGGATGATGCGCTTTTTTTCTTATTTCAATGACGCCCGTATGGAGCGCATCACAGAAATATTGGCTGAATTACAACGTTTAGACAATCTTGCTCAGCTTATTGCTGACAGTAGATTAAAACTAGAACAACAAGAACAAGCCCAGCTCAAGAACAACCAACAGTTACAACAAAAGAAACAACAACAAGAGCGCTTATTCGTTAAGCTCAAGCAAAGCATGGTGAATGAGCAAAAACGCTTAACGCAGAAAGAACAAGACCGTAGCCGCCTAGAAGAATTACTGCATGAAGTGCAAACCATCTTAGACAGCGGTCCTAGAAGTATCGACGCTCGCCCCATAACCACCTTAAAGGGAAAGTTGCCGCAGCCGACCAATGGGCGAATCTTACAAGCCTATGGTGCTAAAAAATATCCAGGCCACAAGAAAGGCTGGTTAATGGCCAACCAAGCAGGTGCTGATGTCAAAGCTGTCCATCACGGCCGCGTGATTTTTTCAGACTGGATTCGCGGTTATGGTTTAGTATTAATCATTGACCACGGTCGCGGCTACCTAAGCCTTTATGCTCACAATCAAAGCTTATTGCGTGACATAGGCAGCTGGGTAAACCAAGGCGATCTTATTGGCACTGTTGGCCGCAGTGGTGGCATGGATTTTGATGCTTTATATTTTGAAATCCGTCATGCTGGAAAAACTCAAGATCCAGCCATTTGGCTGAAACGTTAATCAATATATGCCATGCTTAACCCCTATTAAAAAAATGAGAATAACTATGTCTAACCTCGCTTTCTTACGGCATCTAACTTTGCTGCTTATGTTCAGTGTATTATTTTCACCAGCAAACGCTGCCGACCCTAAAGAGCAAGGGGTGCTACCCTTACAAGACATCCGCACTTTTACTGATATTTTCGAGCGTATTCGTGATTCTTATGTAGAAGAAGTCGATGATAAAACCCTTTTTCAATACGCTATTAATGGCATGCTTAGCTCGTTAGATCCGCACTCTGCATATTTACAGGCGCAAGACTTTGCCGATCTGCAAGAACACACTTCTGGTAAATTTGGCGGCCTAGGCATAGAAGTAAGCATGGAGGATGGGCTCATTTTAGTGGTATCACCTATTGATGACACCCCCGCGCAGAAGGCGGGCATTAACGCCGGTGATTTAATTGTTAGTCTAAATGATGAAGCCGTTATGGGTATGAGCTTAAACGATGCCATTGAAATAATGCGCGGTCCCATTGGCGCACCCATCACTTTAGAGGTTCGTCGTAAAGGCGAAAAAGAATTGCTTAGCTTCACTCTAAAGCGTGCCGAAATTTCAGTCACCAGCGTTCGTACTGAACTATTAAACGATAATATCGCTTATGTGCGTATTACTCAGTTCCAAGAAAATACCGGTAGTGAATTATTAGAAAAGCTAGAGGCTTGGTTAGCCAAAGGCAGTATCAATGGCATAGTCCTCGACCTACGTAACAACCCCGGCGGAGTGCTCGACGCCGCGGTAGAAGTTGCCGACAGTTTTATTGATGAAGGCTTAATTGTTTACACTGAAGGCCGTGCCGCCAATTCAAAAATCACTTACGAAGCCAGCAATAATACACCCGCCAAAGATATTCCAGTGGTTGTCTTAATTAATGGTGGTTCCGCCTCCGCCTCAGAAATTGTCGCCGGTGCCTTACAAGACCATAAACGCGCTGCCATCGTTGGCACTCAGTCTTTCGGCAAAGGCTCAGTACAAAGCGTATTGCCATTAACCGAAGACAGCGCAGTTAAACTAACCACGGCCCGTTACTTCACGCCTAATGGTCGTTCTATTCAAGCACAAGGAATACGTCCAGATATCTGGGTTGAACAAAGCGAAGTCACCCCTTACGAGCAACGCACCTTTAAAGAGTCGAACTTGCCTGGGCATCTGCGTAATGATAAAAAAGCAGACAAGCCAGAAGAAAAAGAAGTGGCACAAACCAATAAAGACACCAGTTCTGAGTTACTTAAAAAAGACTTTCAATTATACGAAGCCTATACACTGTTACGCGGTTTGAATATTTTAAGTCGTAAGGAGCCCTAGGCTTTGCGCTCACTGTTATTCTTATGTTATTTGCTTAGTCCTTTTAGCCAAGCTGCTGACATGTTACTGATCATGGACGACTTAGGTAACAACTGGTCGCTGGGCGAGCGCGCCTTACGCTTAAACGGCCCAATTAATTTTGCTTTCCTACCTTATACGCCCTACGCCAGTAAGCTGGCGGTTGAAGCTCATCGTTTAGGTCATGGCGTATTACTGCATGCGCCAATGGCCAACCACAATGGAATGAAGCTAGGCCCAGGCGGCCTTTATATGGAAATGACCAAAGAAGAGCTGCAGCAGCAATTACGCTCTGACTTAGCCAGCATCCCGCAGGTGCAAGGTATGAACAACCACATGGGCAGCTTACTGACTGAGCAAAGTGAACCTATGCAATGGGTGGTTGAAGTAGTGCAACAGCAAGGGCTGTATTTTATCGACAGCCTTACCAGCCCTAACAGCATTGCTTTCAAAAAAGCTAAACAAGCCGGTGTGCCTACTCTTAAGCGTCATGTGTTCTTAGATAACGATGTTGAAGCTACTGCTTTACAGAGTCAATTTTCACAAGCTTTAGCAATCGCCAAAAAACGTGGCCAGGTTGTTCTCATTGCTCACCCTTACCCTGAAACTATCGATTTTCTTGAAGAACAGCTGCCGTTACTGTCACAGCACAAGGTCAAGCTACGCCGTTTAGACCTGTATTTCCAAGAGCAGCTATGGCAACCTTTTCGAATTCCAAAAAACTTATTATCCAAATATCAACTGCAATAGAAATACTTGTACAATAGTACCAGTTTGGTTAATCTGTGAATCTCTGAAGAGGTGCCTATAATGAAAAAAATCATCACCATTCTGCTATTTTTAAGTGCAACTCCATTTGCTAACTCAGCAGACCCTTATACTAAAGAGCTGTACGACCTTTATTGCACTACCTGCCATGCGGTTAAAGGTTCTGGTGCGCCTTTAGCTTTTAGCAATGAATGGAGACCTTATTTAAGAAAGGGTATTAACACCTTAGTTAATAACTCGATTAATGGTATAGGCAATATGCCCGCCATGGGAACCTGCAGTGAGTGCGGACCTGAAGATCTAGAAGATATAATAAAATACATGAGTCAACTGGAAAAATAATTATGAACTTTGACCGTATCCCACTTTCTCGCCGTAATCTTTTAAAATACACCGCTGTTGGTGCCATTGCTGGCGGTACTTTGACCAGCACTGCGTGCAGCAACAATAAGCCCAAAGAAGTAGGCATTGTAAACGCTGACGGTAAACGTATTTTGCCTTGGAGTAACTGGTCTGGTAACCAAAACTGCCAGCCTAGTGACCGCATTGTGCCTCGCAATGAAGACGAACTCTTAACCCTGCTACGCAGCGGTAATCAAAAAATTCGTATGCTAGGTTCTGGTCACAGCTTCAGCGGCCTTATTCCTACCGATCACACCTTAGTATCTTTAGCGCGTTTGCGTGGTATTGAAAACGTTGATAAAGAAACTAACCAAGTTGATGTGCTTGGCGGTACGCGCTTATCACAGCTAGGCAGTGAGCTGTGGGACCAAGGTTTGTCTGTAATCAATATGTCAGACATTGACTCACAAACCTTCTCGGGTGCAGTAGCTACTTCTACTCACGGTACTGGACGTGATTTGCAAAGCATCTCTGGTCAAATGCTTAGCTCTCGGTTTGTAACCGCCAGTGGCGATATCCTTGACTGCAGCCCAACAGAAAACAGCGATTTATACCATGCATCAGGTAACCACCTTGGTGCGCTAGGCGTAATGACGCGCTCACGCATTCAAACAGTGCCCGCTTATCACCTAAAAGAACACAGCTGGATGATGCCGGAAGAAGAAGGTCTTGAAACTGCGCTTGAGCTAAGTAAACAACATCGTCATTACGAAATGTTTGCTTTACCACACAGCAAATATATTTTAGGCCTGACACTAGATAAAGTAGCGGCTGAAGAAGTACCGGCAGAACCCCCCGTAGGCTCAGGTGACGCCTATGAAGCTTTCCGCATGCTCTCCAACGCCATTGATTATATGCCTTTCGCTCGTCGTTGGCTGGTGAACTACGGTGCTAGTACGGTAAAACCAGAAACTCGTTATGGTACTTCGCCGGAGATTTTCGGTAACTTACGTGATATTCGTTTCAATGAAATGGAATACACTGTACCCGCTGAGTATGGTCCTCAGTGCTTGCGTGAAGTTTTAGAGAAAATTAAGAAAGATAATATTCCTGTTATTTTCCCGATTGAAGCTCGCTACGTTAAAGCCGATGACTTTTGGTTAAGCCCTTTTTACAAGCGTGCATAACCTAAGCGCATTAAACTTTGCTGGCCGTTATGAGCGATTTAATGACTTTTTGAAGTTACGTAAAGAGCTAGACCCACAGGATCGCTTTGTTAACGATCACTTACGCAAGGTATTAGGTTTAGCCTAGGTTAACTAAGCTCGACAAGGCCCTTTAAAACAAAGCCCTAAAACAAAAACCCCTTAACGGTTATTAGAATTGTTAAGGGGTTTTTTGTTGTACAGTTGCTTTAATAATACTTTAAAGGTGTTTTAAAGGTGCTTCGGTGACTGTGCGCCTTAATAGCCATAACCCAGCCACTGACAACATAAAGATGGCCAACATAGGCACTAGCAGCCACAACCAACCTAGCGCATACCAAGGCATGTCTAATAAGCGCTCATACAACAGCAAGCGCACCAGCCAAAGCAAACAGAGAAGAAATCAACGCCAGCAGCATAAATTCCACCAGCTGACTTTTTCTTAGTAGCATAGTGCTGCCGCCTAAAGCCCGTAGTATTGCGCCTTCTTTTAAACGATCTTGCATACCGGCAATTAACGATGAGAACATCACCAGAAAAGCAGCGATCAAGACAAACAGCAAAATCAGCTCGATGGCTAAAGTCACCTGCTCTAATAAACTTTGAATCTGCGTTAAGATTGCCTGCACATCCATAAAGGTGACGCTGCTGTATTCTCTAATTAACTGAGTTAACGCCAGTTGGTTATCTGCCGCTAAGTAAAAGCTGGTCATATAAGACACGGGCAAGCTTTCAAAGACATCAGCAGAAAACACCATAAAGAAGTTAGGGGTCATATTGCCCCAATCGACTTGGCGAATGCTGGTAATTCGTACTTCAATATCTTGTCCGCCAATACGAAAGCCTAAGGTATCGCCTAAGGATACCTCTAAGCGTTCAGCCAGCTTTTCTTCAACAGACACTT